>ERZ1645187.395-NODE-395-length-42588-cov-9.484706_pt1 | contig 42588 bp, 26 predicted proteins | sample MGYA00575352_ERZ1645187 | MGnify/ENA primary metagenome ERZ1645187 (study PRJEB40837, sample SAMN11349314) | freshwater sediment metagenome | isolation source: river sediment | host: Sediment | place: India: Wazaribad , New Delhi | collected 2017-02-21 ... | reverse complement strand
TCGTGTGAACCGGAATAGCCCAAAGAGAGCAAGCTTCCGGCCAGGTTTAATTTTGTTATCCCGCCATTCCAGATGGTTTTATTTCCGCTTTGCTTTTCAAATTTATTCTCGAACGCGGGTTGATAGTTGGCCCAATCGCCATCTTTGGTCAATGCGTAGGTTGTTTTTCGTTCCTCTTTTTCCTGCTCCTCCAACTGACGGGTAATATTTCCATAAAGCTTTGAATTGTTGTCGAATGAGTGTTCCAACGCAGTATAAAACTGATGGTATTGATTGGGCTTATACTCCGTTTTCAGCTCACGCGATGCCGATTTAAATTTGCCGTTGGCATCGGTCTTAACCGATTCGAGTGTGCGTTCCTTATCTTCGAGTTGATATCCCATAATATATTCGCCGGTCCATTTGGTTTTGGGCAACAGGTAATAATCAAATCCTGTTCTAAGATTGTGATTGGTAAAACTTTTCGACTCATCTTCGCGGGCCGTTTCAACCTGTGTAACGACGCCCGATTTCAGGTCGGTTTTCACTTTATCTTTCACTTTTGGGACCGAACGCTGTAGAAAATCGTAATGTGCGTAGAGATTTGCCTTTCCCGTTTTGTTGGACAACGAAATTCCACCTCCCAGACTCCTATTGTTACCGGTAAAGGCTTCAGCCTTCCCGTGCAGGCCATAATTGCCACTATCTTTCAGCACAATGTTGACTATACCGTTGATGCCTTCGGCGTTCTGCTCAGCACCCGGAACGGCAACAATCTCGATATGGCTGATACTGGCTGCAGGAATTTGATCGAGTATGGTTTCGCGGTTATTTCCGCTCAAGCCAATCTCACGGCCATTGATTAATACTTTTGTATAAGCATTTCCCAATCCGCGAAAGCGAATATCGCGGTTGTGGCCCGGACTGCCCCCCATAGCCACCGAAGGCATATTTTTTAGAATATCGCCCGCGGTGCCTCCTGCTTCCGAAATGAGCGAACTGGTTTTATATTTGATTGCCGACGGTTTAATCTCGCTCACGTGGGCATCGCCTATCACAACAATTTCCGATAGTTTCGTATTGGAGACGTTGATTCTGATATCGTTCAAGTTGATTGTCACATCGTCGGCAGTAATATTCACCCGGGTAGAATAGGGTTCACTCCCTACCCTGCTGACCAGTAACAGATAGTCGCCCGTTGAAATCTCATTGATGCAAAAGAAGCCTTTATCATCGGTCATCGCGACGATTTGCGATTTATCCCGCTGGCTTTCAAGCACGATATGCGCGTAGGCCAGTGGTTCGTTGGCCGTATCGATTATATTACCGGAGATCTGGCACTGTGCCATCGTTTCAGCCACACCGCCAAGAAGGGTTATGGACAATAAAAAAAGAAGGGTTCTCATCCTTTATTCGAGTTAATTATACGGCGACAAAGCTACCAAGCTGAAATGCCTGCTAAAATCCCAATAACTAATGGTTTTTATCTTTTCGACTCATTATAAATGGGGATGTGAAGTCTTTACCGGAAGACAGTCATGGTCGAAATCGATTTAACAAACTGATAATTTGGAAAATGAACGATTCACACCTCTTTATATTTACTTTGGCTCAAATATTCAGCATACCATGTGGGCTCTTTTTGCAGTGATATCGGCCGTGTTCCTCGGCACTTACGACCTCTTTAAAAAGCTGTCGCTCGACAAGAATGCCGTTATCCCGGTCCTCTTCTTCTCGACACTGACCAGCGCCATAATCTTTGCCCCGTTGATGATGCTCTCGGTGGTGCAGCCGCGGTGGCTCGAAGGGTCGCTTTTCTATGTCCCTGTTATCGATATCCGGTCGCATGGCTTTATCTTTTTGAAAGCGATAATCGTTACCGCTTCGTGGATACTTACCTTTTTCGCGGTAAAACACCTGCCGCTGACCATCGTATCGCCGGTGCGGGCTACCGGTCCGCTCTGGACACTGGCCGGGGCTATCCTGATTTTTGCAGAACGGCTGACCCTGTGGCAATGGGTTGGCATCGTGGTAACACTGCTCTTTTTCTATCTCTTTTCGGTAGCCGGGAAATCGGAGGGGATTCACTTTCGCAGCAACAAATGGGTCTATTTTCTGCTGGCGGGCACGCTGCTGGGAGGCATCAGCGGATTGTACGACAAGTTTCTTATCCGCCATTTCGACCGGATGGCCGTACAGAGCTGGTCGACCATCTATCAGGTGGCGATGCTGCTGCCGGTATTGCTGCTGCTCTGGTACCCGCAACGGGCCCAATCGACGCCGTTTGTCTGGCGCCGGAGCATCCCGATGATTGCACTCTTTCTCTGTATTGCCGATTTTCTCTATTTCTATGCCATCTCGTACGAAGGGTCGCTGATTTCGGTGATTTCGGCACTACGCCGCAGCGGGGTGGTTATCTCCTTTACATTGGGGGCTTTGGTTTTTCACGAAAAAAATATCCGGCAGAAGGCCTGGTTGTTGGCAGGCATCCTGGCCGGAGTAATGATTTTGCTCTTTGGCAGCAGGGGGTGAGTGAACAGTGGTGAGTGAACAGTGGTGAGTGAACAGTGGTGAGTGAACAGTGATGAGTGGTGAGTGAACAGTGGTGAGTGAACAGTGATGCCTGCGGTCCACTGTCCTCTATTCACTGACCACTGTTCATAGCTTTCCCTACTTCACCGAGAATTTATAAATACAGGTATGGGTATACGTTTCGCCCGGATTCAGAATTACCGACGGGAACTCGGGTTGATTGGGCGAATCGGGGAAAAACTGGGTCTCCATACAGATGGCCGAGCGGAACGGATAAGGCTTACCGGCTTTTCCGGGCACTTTACCATCGAGGAAGTTGCCACCATAAATCTGGATGCCGGGCTGATCGGTAAAGACCTCCATCAGTCGCCCGCTGACCGGTTCGTAGATCGAGGCAGCCAGTATCACCTCTTTATCGTTGTTGTTCAGCACAAAGTTATGATCGTAGCCGTTGGCAATTTTCAGCTGGGTATCGTCGGCACCGATGCGGGCACCGATGGCGGTAGGGGTGCGGAAATCGAACGGTGTACCGGTAACATCCCTGATTTCGCCGGTAGGAATCAGTACCGAATCGACCGGGGTGATGGCATCGGCATTGACATAGAGCAGATGGTCGAGCACATCGCCGTTGCCTGCCCCGTGCAGGTTGAAATAGGAGTGGTTGGTCAGGTTACAGATGGTCTGCTTGTCGGTGGTAGCCGAATATTTGATGACCAGTTCGTTGTTGTCGGTCAGCGTGTAGCTCATCACCACTTTTAGTTCGCCGGGGAACCCCTCTTCCATATCGGGCGAGACCAGCGAGAGCTCCAGTTCGGCAGGTGATTTCTGCACGACATCCCACACTTTCGAGTTAAAGCCCACCACCCCGCCATGCAAGGTATTGGGCCCGTTGTTGGGGGCCAGTTTGTATTCGATATCGCCCAGGGAGAAGGTAGCGTTGGCAATACGGTTGGCATAACGGCCAATGGCTGCCCCGTAATTATTTTTCAGGTTCAGATAGTTATCCAGACTGTCGAACCCCAGTACCACATCTTCCATCTTTCCATTTTTATCGGGGGCCATCAGCGAAACGATACGTGCCCCATAGTTGGTCACGCACATCGAGAGGCCGTTTCTGTTTTTCAGGGTGTAGAGGGCCACCTGCTTCCCCTCGACCGATTGTTCAAAACCTTTTGGATCGATAGCCTGTTTTACATTTCCTCCCGGCACACAGGCAACAAGAGAGAGCAATGCCACCAATCCCGTTATCAAATTTTTCATGGTTGACCTATTTTTGGATTGTAAAAATTGTTCGTTTATCATTCAAAAATAAAAATTTATTGGCAGCTCTGCCGAATGCGGCGGGGTCACAGGCCAATTTATAATCTTTACATACAACAGACCATCATTCGGAATGAATTAACTGCAAATGTCATGTAAAAATTGTAACCAATTGATTAAGTTTGCGCTTCTTACCCTGAAAAAGGGGAACTGCATGTATAACCCATTAAATGTCAAATCGTGAAGAGGATTATTTTATTGTTTGCTGCTGCCGCGATGGTCACCTCGTGTGCAACAGCACCGCAAAAAGAGATTGTTATGAACCCATTTTTAGCTACGTACAACACCCCTTTCGATGTTCCGCCGTTTGACAAGATCCAGAACAAGGATTATCTTCCGGCTGTCGAAGAAGGTATCAGGCAACACAATGCCGAGATCGACAAGATTGTGACCAATGGCGATGCCCCCACCTTTGCCAATACCATTGAGGCACTGGAGAAGAGCGGTGACCTGCTGACACGGGTCAACATTGTCTTTTTCAACATCAAAGAGGCCAACACCAATGACTCTATCGACCATTTGGCCGAGCAGATAGCCCCTATGATGTCGCAGCATGGCGATGCCATCAATCTGAACGAGCAACTCTTCGCGAGGGTAAAAGCAGTTTACGATCAGAAAAGCAGTCTGAACCTCACTCCCGAACAGGCACGTCTGCTCGATGAGACCTACAAACGGTTTGTGCGTGGCGGGGCCAACCTTCCGGCCGACAAGAAAGAGGCGCTGAAGAAGATCAACGAACAACTGTCGCTGCTCAGCCTGAAATTTGGCAACAATATGCTGGCCGAAACCAATAACTTCAAACTGGTTATCGAGAAAAGCGAAGATTTGGCCGGTCTGCCCGAATCGGTTGTGGCCGCTGCCGCCGAAGAAGCCAAAGCAGCCGGAATGGAAAGTAAATGGGTTTTCACCTTACAGAAACCCAGCTGGATACCATTCCTCACCTACTCCGAAAAACGCGACCTGCGTGAAATCCTCTACAAAGCGATGTATAATCGTGGCAACAACAATAATGAATACGACAACAAAGGAGTTATCAATCAGATGGTCAACCTGAGGTTGCAGAAAGCCAACATCATGGGCTACGACAGCTGGTCGTCGTTCTTGCTTGACGATTGTATGGCGAAGAACCCTGAAAATGTATATGATCTAATGGGCAAAGTATGGACTCCGGCATTGAAACGTGCCAAGGAAGAGGCCAAAGATATGCAGGAGATGATCGATAAAGAAGGGGGCAAATTCAAACTCGAAAGCTGGGACTGGTGGTACTATTCAGAAAAAGTACGCAAAGCCAAATACGACCTCGACGAAGAGCAGATTCGCCCCTATTTTGAGTTGAACAATGTACGCGATGGCGCTTTTGCCGTAGCAGGTAAACTCTATGGCCTCACCTTTACCCGCTTGGAGAATATGCCCCTCTTCCACCCCGAATGCGAAGTATTTGAAGTGAAAGATGGCGACGGCTCACTGATTGGTATCCTCTATATGGATTACCACCCCCGTGCATCGAAAGCCGGCGGGGCCTGGATGACCAACTATCGTGAGCAATATTACAACGAAAAAGGAGAAAACGTTCGTCCCGTGGTATCGATTACTTGCAACTTCTCGAAACCCACAGGTGACAAACCGGCGCTGCTGTCGTACGACGAAGTGGAGACCCTTTTCCACGAGTTTGGCCACGGGCTGCACGGGTTATTGTCGCAGTGCCGCTACAAGAGCCTGGCAGGCACCAATGTTGCCCGCGACTTCGTGGAACTGCCTTCGCAGATTATGGAACACTGGGCACCGCAACCCGAAGTGCTGAAGATGTATGCCAAACATTACCAAACCGGCGAAGTGATTCCGCAGACTTTGGTCGACAAGCTGGAGAAAGCAGGCAAGTTCAATCAGGGTTTTGCCACTACCGAGTTTATTGCGGCAGCCATCCTCGATATGGATTACCATACCCTTACCAAAGGTGACTCGATAGATGTGACGGCATTCGAAAAGGCTTCGATGGATAAAGCCGGATTGATTAGCGAAATCATTCCACGCTATCGTTCCACCTATTTTGCCCATATTTTCTCGGGGGGGTATTCGAGTGGTTACTACAGCTATGTTTGGGCCGAAGTACTCGATGCCGATGCTTTCGAAGCCTTCAAGGAGACTGGCGACATCTTTAATCCGGCAGTAGCCAAATCGTTCCGCACCAATGTACTCGAACGTGGCGGTACCGACGAAGCGATGAAACTTTATCTCAATTTCCGCGGGAAGGAACCGGGTATTGAGCCACTATTGAAAAACCGTGGCTTGAATTAGTCGCCCGGTTGTCAACATAAAAAGACCGGTTAGTGTAATGCTAACCGGTTTTTTTATGTTGTATTGGTGGCAGGGTATATGAAGAAGGCAGAAGTTTAAAAGACAATAGACAGGTTTTTCATCACTGTATACACATCACCGTTCACACATCACTCGCCACTCAAAAATTATCTGTTCGGAAACATATCCAATACTATGGGTTTCAACCCGCTGAAGAAAAACTCTACGGCAATCACCATCACAATTAACCCCATAAGCCTGAGCAGCACATTGTTCCCGGTAGGGCCAAGCAGCTTGATGATTCGGGAAGAGCTGTAGAGCGTGAAGTAATTCAGCAGCAACACCAACATGATGGAACCCATTAGCACCATTTTCATCGGAATAGAGACCGCATCCTCCATCAGTACAATGGCATTGGTAATGGCCCCCGGGCCGCATATCATCGGGATGGCCAACGGGGTGATGGAGATATCGCTGATATAGCTTTTCACCTCATCACGGGCCACTTTTAGTCCCACCAAACGAGCCTGAAGCATATCCATTCCCATCATAAAAAAGATAACACCACCCACAATGCGCAGACTGTTGACCGAGATGCCAAAGAAACGGAAGAGCAGTTGACCGGTTAAGGCAAAAAAAGCGATGGCGAAAAAGGCTACAATCGAGGCTTTCCACGCGGTACGTTTGCGTTCTTCGCGGGTCAGTTCCGATGTCATGGTCATAAAAATGGGCATTGAGCCCAGTGGGTTAATCAGCGTAAAAAAAGAGGTAAAGCAGAGCAAAGAAAAAGATACCAACTCATTCATATTCATTATTTTTTACAAACAGCCTTCGATACAGGCGCCCTTTTATCGGGCATAAATATAGTAAAATAGGATTGTCGCGTTGATGACAATGGTTGGGTAGCCCATTTATTTTGACCCGGCAAAATTGTCAGGCGGGTACATGCCGAGGCTATTGACTTCGACCGCATTCTGTCGTAACTTGGAAGGTAAAATCACCCATTCAGTATTTACCATTAAAATCAATTCCTATGGACTATCCCGGACGAATCATCAAAAAAGGAGAAAAGGATCTGGAGGTGGTAAAGCTCATTCAGCAACAACTGGTCGTTAAGGGCTTTGGACCGCTCGATATCGATGGCGATTTTGGCACTTATACGGAAACCGCCGTGAAAGATTTTCAGGCGTTGTCGTGCGATGCCAACGGCATACCTTTACTGATCGATGGCAAAGTAGGCGCTATCACCTGGTCGGTACTCTTCTCGGTTCCGGTTGGGGTTCCCGACCCGGCATATCAACCTTCGGCAGTGGTAGCCAAGGCACTGGAAATAGCGAAAAGCCAGATTGGGGTTTTGGAAGATCCCCCCGGTTCGAACCGGGGGCCTCAGGTTGAAGCCTATCTGAAACGGGCAGGCTGCTCTCCGGGCGACCCCTGGTGTGCTTCGTTTGTCTACTGGTGTTTCGATGAAGCTGCCCAAGCGCTCCATCTTCAAAACCTGTTGCCCCGTACCGGTTCGTGTATGACCCACTGGAGCGATACCAAGGGGCGTAAAACGACGGCACGACAGGCGACCAACAATCCTTCGCTGGTCAAGCCGGGCGATGTTTTCATTATCAATCATGGCAACTGGAAAGGGCATACCGGCATGGTCACAGCCGTTGGCGACGGCTATATCACTACCGTGGAAGGCAATACCAATATCTCGGGCAGCCGCGAGGGATTGGGTGTAGCGGTATTGAAACGTAAAATCAACTCCATCAGTGCGGGGTTTATCGATTACAGCACTTTGAATGGCTAACCCTTTAACAACAACCCCGATGCAGATAACCGATTTTACACAAAACAAAGCGGTCGAAAAGATAGTTGCTCAACTTAGAAGTGACCAAATTGACCGGAAGCCATTTTCTGACCTGCTCGACAGCGCGGGAAACCAATATATCGAACTGGTTCAGGAGGGTGGCGGCGTGCTGGGTGTTGCGCTGATTGGCTACACTTTTGTACTCGAACAAATGGGGCTGCGGTTTTTCAGTCTGGCAGGCACCTCGGCAGGCTCAATCAACGCGATGTTGCTGGCCGGGTTGGGCGACATTTCGCAACCCAAATCGGAGAAGGTGATCGAGATGCTGGTCAATAAGAATCTCTACGATTTTGTCGATGGCAACGGCGATTCGAGGGATTTTATCAAAGCGCTGGTCGACAAGGCCAAACCGGTTAAGCTGGCCTGGAAAGGGCTACAGGTTATCGACGAGATAAACGAAGATTTGGGGTTAAACCCGGGCAACGATTTCCTGAAGTGGCTCTCAGCATTTTTAAAGCAAAACAATATCACCACCCAATCGGAACTCGAAAAGCAATTTGGCACGCTACCCTCCGACCTGAAAATCAGGGAGGGCATTCCCAAAACGACCGAAGGGTTAAAGCCGCGTCTGGCCATTGTAGCCTCCGACCTTACCACCGAAACCAAGGTGGAATTTCCGAAGATGTCATCGCTCTATTGGCCCAAACCTGAAGAGGTCAATCCGGCCATCTATGTTCGTGCATCGATGTCAATCCCCTACTTCTTCAGCCCCATGGTGATTAAAAGCATTCCGCAGGGCGATTTGGCTCAACAAAAATGGGACGAGCTGGCAGGATTTTGTGGCAAACTGCCCCGTGAAGTGAGTATGGTCGACGGTGGGATCTTATCAAACTTTCCTATCGATATTTTCCACAACCTGTACAATGTTCCACGTATGCCCACCTTTGGGGTACGTTTGGGCGACAATCGCAACAAAGCCAATAAGGTGGAAAAACCATTGCAACTTTTCGGGGCCATGTTCAATACCATCAGGCACCTGCACGATTACGACTTTATACTAAAGAATCCGGATTTTAAACAGCTTATCGAGAAGATCGATATTGGCGACCACGACTGGCTCAACTTTGCCATTTCGGATAAGGACAAAATCGATCTCTTTGTCCGCGGGGCACAGGCAGCCGACAGGTTTTTGCGCAAATTCGACTGGCTGTTTTATAAAAAAGTGCGCGAACAAATCAGTCTCTCGAAACCTTTATAAAAAAAAGCTGCCCCGGAGGGCAGTTTTTTGATTGATCGGTCAGATTTGTGAATAATCGAGCGGAACCAAAAAGATACGGTTGACCCGACTGACCGTATTGGCATATTCAGGTTTATCCTTCATTGTATTCCACTCGTTGCTGTCGACAAATTTTTTCCAGTTGGCCTCGCGCTGCTTCATATCGTCGAACCAAAGCATATAAGCCAGGGCCGGCATTTGCGGACCGGCAAGGATTTCACCGAACATCAGGCTATGCAAGCCGCATTGGTCGAACAGGGCAATCTCCTCGTTGTTGAACATCTTAATCTTTCGCTGGCCAGCCTCTTCGTTGTTGCTTTCATAGAGGCGCATTTCGATTAATCCCCGGCTTTTATCGGGTTGACGGAAACGTGGAATGGCATCGAACGCTTCGAGCAGCCAGGTTTCGAAACGGGTATAAACACCTTGCTCGGCCGATTTATCGAAATAGGTTTTCGATGCTTCGGCAAAAGTTTTGTCGTTCCAAATATCATTCTTGATACGATAATATTCCGATATTGACGGATAAACCAGCAGAAAATATACCGTTGGCGGTTCGGTAAGGCTATATTCGCCAAAGGCGCCTACTTTCACCCCGTTTCGATTCATAAAAGGAATCAGCGCTTCGGTATAGAGTTTATCGACAGCCGATTTGCCCCCTCCGTTTTTAAAATGATAGACCCTCAATTCGTAAATCTCTTTATCAACGTTGGCAGATGTTGATGAAGCCATAGCCTGACCGGCAGTAGTTACGGTAGCAGTAGCCGCAACAGCCGATGCCTGTAAAAAATTTCTTCTTTTCATTGTTCAGTTGTGTTGATTACTTGATTGTAGATGATAACCGGGGTTGAAAATAGATAAATTTTGAATGTTAGATTGGCAATCTAAAAGAAAAATAATATTGGCAGGTAAAAATAATTCAACATAAAACTGAACAATCACGACTGAAATCGTGTTGATTAGTTGCTCAATTTAGAATGAATATTGCAGCAAAGCGTTGGATAGCTCCTTCAATATTCATAACTTATCCACATCAACCGGCTAAATAGCTGTCGGCCTTCCATCGATATGAAAAAAAGAACAATAATTACACGACTACTGGCTTTACTGATGTTTGCCACAGGGAGTGTCAGCGGGCAAAACAATCTACTGACCATTGAAGGGGCTGTAAAAATGGCTCAGCAAAAAAACAGCGAAATCAATCAACTGAAAGCGCAACTGGTACAAAAAGAGCAGAGCTGGCGTACCATGACCGGCATTTCGGCCCCCGAGCTTTCCTACTTTAAGGAGGGGATAAACCATCTGGAGATTAAGCCTTTCGACGAGAAACGATGGACCATTTCGCAGTCGGTCGATTTTCCGCTGACCACCTATTACCGGCTTAAATCGGTATCGGAAGAGAGAAAAGGGATGCAACTGAGGGTGGTATCGGCCGAAAGGGAGATTCAGTCCAAAGTGAAAGAGAAGTATATCGAAGTGATTTACGGACAACACCTCAAGCAACTGAGGGAACAGCAAATTAAACTGGCGCAGAACCTGTACAATGCGGTCTATTCGAAATTCGAGACCGGCATGGGCAACGGTATCGACCTGACCAATGCCGAGTTGCAATTGGCCGAATCGCAAAACGACCTTGATGAAGCGGAAAACATCATCCATCAGGCCCGCTACGGATTGTTCAAACTGATTGGGATGGATAGCGAAGAGCAACATTATGATATCGCATTCCCGGATACGCTGCACACCAACGATATCGGCATCGCACAAATAGAAACCCTGGAAGAGCTAAACAGTCAGCCCGATTACATGGCAGCGGCTTTCGATATCAGTGCAGGCAACTACCAACTCAAAGAGGCCCGAAGCAATTATCTGCCCGACCTGAGGCTCAACTATTACCAACAAGATTATGGTACGGGGTACCACTACAACGGGTTTGAAATCGGCATCACGCTGCCGGTATGGTTTCCGTTCGAACAAAGAGGGGCGACACAGATGGCCATGGCACGCAGGCAAGAGATGCTATATCGACAAAAATCGATTGAGCTCACGATGAAAGAAGAGATCGAAAAAGCCTGGCACAGCTATTCGACCAGTAAATCGACTGTAACACGCTATCGCGAGACCATCCAGGCGAAAGCCGAAAAGCTACACGCGCTGGCACTGGAAGCCTACCGACTGGGCGAGATTGACCTGCTCAACCTTATCAGTTCACAACAGGCCTATCTGCGCAGCCAACAACGCTATCTGGTCGCCCTTCGCGACTATTACATCCAGTTAGCCCATCTTGAAATATATCTGAATCGGCAACTTGTTTATTGATCCACGCAACCCAAATTCCAACATCATGAAGAAAATGGCCATTTACCTCTTTATTGCCTCAACCATTTTGGGGCTTTCGTCGTGCCACGGAAAAAAGAGTGAACCTGCTGTCGGACAGCCAACTTCCATTACCGATATTCCACCTTCCATTCAAGCCGAAAGCCAGGCGAAGGCAGTTATCCGGCTGACAGACGAGGAGATAAAACAACTCAATATCGAAACCGCAATGGTGACCAGCGAGTTGCAAAAGTTTACCCTATCTGCATCGGGAATTGTCTTTCCGGCAGCCGGTCATGTTGCCATTATCAGCACCCCCATCAATGGCCGTATTTCGGCAATTCGGGTAAACGATGGCCATCAGGTTCAAAAAGGGGCGGAATTGTTTCGAATTGAAAGTCTGGAATTTGGGAGTATGGTCTCAGAATATCTTCAGGCTGTTGCCGAAGATAAATTTCAGTCGAAACGCATGGAGCGGCTTGAGCAACTGGTAAAGCAAACCATCAGTTCGGAAAGCGAACTCGACAGGGCCAAGACCGACTATCAACGTGCATCGGCTTCGGTTATTGCCGCCTACGCGAAACTGAAAGCCATCGGTGTTGGCGACAGCGAAATATCGGCTATGCGAAATGCTGAAACTATCGACCCCACCTTAAAGATTCATGCTCCGGTAAGCGGGATGCTCGACAACCGCGAAGTAGAACTGGGGCAGGCTGTCGATGCCTTGCAGAAGCTGGCTCGTATAGTCGACCTCGGAGAGGTCCAAATCAAAGGCTACCTCTCGCCCGAAGATGCTGTGCTTGTTTCGGTTGGCGATTCGGTGTGGATTGGCCAAAGGCAGAGTGACAGCAACCCGATTGTGGCACAAGTTTCATCTATCAACCCGGGGCTCGATGAAAACAACCGTTCGGTAGTGGCCAACATTGTGATAGCCACAAGAAACGGATGGCCAAAGCCGGGCGAAAATGTCAAACTGGAAATTAAAACATCGACACTTACGGAACAAATTGCCGTTCCGGTAGATGCACTTACTTACGATGGCAACGACCCGATACTTTTTGTAAAAGTGACCCCTTCGTCATACGAGCAACGAAAAATTACCATCAAAGCCATCCGCGGGCGGCTCGCCGTAGTTGATACAGGAGTTGAAAAGGGTGAAGAGATTGCCATTTCGCAGGTTTTCAGTCTGAAAGCACTGTCGAGATACGAGCAGATTGCAGAAGAATAACCCCATTGAAATCTTACAGTTATGCTGAACAAGATTATTGAATTTAGTGTCCGTCAGAAGTATGTAGCGCTAGCCCTGGTGCTGCTGATGGCTTTTGCCGGAGTTTCGTCACTGCTGAAACTGCCCATTAACTCGCTGCCTGATGTCACTCCGGTGCAGGTGCTGGTCATTACCAAAGCTGGTCGTTATTCGCCTTATGATGTCGAGAAACTGGTAAGTTACCCGATTGAAACAGCCATGAACGGGCTACCGGATGTAAAACAGGTACGTTCCATTTCACAATTTGCTCTTTCGGCCGTTACAGTCGAGTTTGAAGAGGGGACCGATATCTATTTTGCCCGTCAGATGGTAAGCCAACGGTTGCAATCGATTTCTGATGAGTTGCCACCCGATGTTTCAGCGTCGCAGTTGGGCCCTATTTCGACTGCATTGGGCGAAATTTATCAATATACCGTCAGTGGAGGAAACTACTCACTTTCGGAACTTCGGGAGATTCAGGACTGGATAATTGCCCCTCAGTTGAAAATCGTAAAAGGGGTAACTGAGATCAATTCATTCGGTGGATTTGTAAAGCAATACGAAGTGGTAGTGATTCCTGAAAGGTTAAGAACCTATAACATTGGCATCAAATCGATTATCGACGCCATAGCCAGCAACAACAGTGTTTCGGGAGGCAACTATCTTGAACACAACCGGGAGCAATATATCATCCGCGGCTTTGGACAAATCAACCGCATCGACGATATTCAAAATATTATTGTCACCAACATCAACAACAAACCAATCTTTATCAAAGATGTGGCTGAAATCAGGCTGAGCAGCGAAATTCGTCAGGGGGGCGTCTCACAGGACGGAAAGGGAGAAGTAGTGACCGGGATTGTTATGATGCTGCGTGGAGGCAATGGCCGCGAAGTGATTCAACAGATTGAAGAAAAGATTACTACTATCAACAAAAATTTACCGAAGGGGGTTACCATTGAAAAGTTTTACGACCAATCGGATTTGATTGACCGCACCACCGGCACCATTTCGACCAACCTGCTCGAAGGAGGTTTTCTGGTCATTGCCGTGTTGCTGCTGTTGCTGGGCGAAATATCGGGAGCACTGATTGTAGCTATGGTCATTCCTTTCTCGATGCTGTTTGCCTTTATCGGGATGCGTGAATTTGGGCTGGCAGCCAACCTGATGAGCCTCGGGGCCATCGACTTTGGGATGGTCGTTGACGGTTCGGTCGTGATGGTCGAAAATATAGTCCATCGGTTGAAGCACGACCAACATCACGACAAGGATAGCGTTATTATTAAAGCTTCGCAGCAAGTGGTTCGCCCCATCTTTTACGGGGTGCTGATTATCCTGATGGTTTATGTACCCATTATGACTTTCAGCGGAATGGAGGGTATTCTATACCGGCCAATGGCCATTACCGTTGCCGCAGCGGTGCTGGGGTCGTTACTTCTGGCCCTGATTTTTGTACCGGCTATCTCGTCCATTATTATGCGCAAAGGAGTAAAAGTTCGCCGTAACTATATTATCGAATTTATCACCCCGCTGTACAAAGCCAATCTGACCCGTTACCTCGAAAAGAAATTATTTGTCGGCCTTTCGGCATTGTTGCTTTTTGTCCTTTCACTTGTCATCATGTCGAGGTTGGGAAGTGAATTTCTTCCGGAACTGGATGAAGGATCCATTCTGGTTGAGCAGGTTCGGATGCCATCGGTAACCCTGGATGAATCGCTTGAAAACGCCAACTGGCTGGCCGGCAAACTGGTAGCCAATATTCCTGAAATCAGGACAGTCGTGCCCAAAACCGGACGTTCCGATTTGGCCAACGATTGGATGGGTGTTCATCAAACCGATGTTTGGATAGTGCTTAAAAACCCGAAAGAGTGGCGTAAAGGGATAACCAAAGAAGATATTATCCGACAGATAGAGCCTTTTCTGAAAACAGAGCCCGGCCTGGTTTATAACTTTACCCAGCCTATTGCCATGCGCGTTGATGAATTGACCAGCGGGGTGAAATCGGATTTGGCCGTGAAAGTGTTTGGCGAAGATTTGGATGAACTGAAAAGAATAGGCCATGCCATCTCCGATTTGGTGTTGAAACAGCAAGGCACAGCCAACCATTTTGTCGAAGAACCAATTGGACAGCCCTATCTCACTATCGAAATCGATCGGGAAGCAGTAGCTTCGTTCGGATTAAATGTCGACGATGTACAAATGGTTATCGAAGCCGGGATTGGCGGTAGGATTGCCGGACAGCTGTACGAAGGGCAACGACGTTTCAATATTACGGTTCGCTATCCTGAAGATATCCGTTCGAAACTGCAAGATATTCAGGAAGTGCCTGTTCATCTGCCCAACGGCAATTATATTCCGCTGAAACGGGTGAGCCACATTGTTGCCCAGGAAGGGCCGCGTGAAATCCAACGGGAGAATGGCTGGCGCCGCCTGATTGTCGGTATCAATATCCAGCATATCGATATTGGTACCTATGTCAGTAACCTGCAAAGCGCCATCGGGCAAGAGGTAAAAATTCCACCAGGCTATTTTATCGAGTACGGCGGCACATTCGAAAACCAGCAACGGGCCATGAACCATCTGATGTTGGTGGTACCTTTGTCGCTATTCATTATCATCGGATTGATGTATCTCAATTTCGGAAAAATCAGGTATGCGTTGATGATATTTTTGAACTTGCCATTTGCATTGTCGGGCGGTGTACTCTTTTTGTGGCTGCGCGGCATGTACCTCTCGATATCGGCCAGCATAGGCTTTGTTGCGCTTTTTGGGGTAGCTGTGCTGAACGGGATCGTGCTGATTGACCATCTGAACGAAATGCGCAAGGAAGGAGGCCCGTTGCGGCAAATGGTCATCGATGGAGCAACCGATCGCCTGCGCCCTGTATTGATGACTGCCCTGGTTGCCAGTCTCGGGTTTATCCCAATGGCTTTCAACTCGGGTCCCGGCTCCGAAGTGCAACGGCCGCTGGCAACCGTTGTGATTGGAGGATTGGTCACTTCGACCATGCTAACCTTGATGGTTTTGCCAATCGTTTATTACTGGCTGGAAAAGAAGGAGCACAACAGCAATTCATCAACCGATAAAACAAATATCGACAACAGCCCCGGCGAAATTATTGATTGAGAACGGGTTCAAATCAAGCTTGGTAACTTTTTGATAATGGCGAAAATTGGCTAATTTTGCGCCCTCAAATCGTTGTCATGCATTTCAAAGAAGAAATATTACGCCGCCGCACCTTCGGGATTGTCAGTCACCCCGATGCCGGTAAAACCACACTGACTGAAAAACTGCTGCTTTTCGGCGGGGCTATTCGCACTGCCGGAGCAGTAAAAAGCAATAAAATCAAGAAGGGGGCCACCTCCGACTTTATGGAGATTGAACGGCAACGCGGTATTTCGGTGGCAACATCGGTGATGGGGTTCGAATAAGATGGCTACAAAATAAACATTATAGATACCCCAGGTCACCAGGATTTTCAGGAAGATACCTTCAGAACGCTTACGGCTGTTGACAGTGTGATTATTGTTATTGATGCCGCCAAAGGGGTTGAGCCGCAAACCGAAAAACTGATGAACGTTTGCCGGATGCGTAAAACACCGGTGATTGTCTTTATCAACAAGATGGATCGCCCCTCGAACGACACCTTCGACCTGCTTGACGATATTGAAAAACAACTTTTGATAAAAGTACGACCGTTAAGTTGGCCCATCAACAATGGCCCCGACTTTAAAGGCGTTTACAATATTTTCGACCAGAGCCTGAGTCTTTTCAACCCCAATATCACCGAAATCGAGGAGGTGATACAGTTTAAGGATGTCAACGACCCGGAACTGGATCGCTACATCGGGAAAGATGCCGATACCCTTCGCGAAGAGCTGGAGATGGTCGAGGGTGTTTATCCAGAATTCGACATCAACAGTTACCTGGCCGGAAATCTGGCACCTGTTTTTTTTGGGAGCGCCCTGTACAATTTCGGGGTGCAGGAGTTGCTCAATTCGTTTGTAAAAATTGCCCCTTCGCCGCGGCCTAAAATGTCGGAAGAGCGATTGGTCAATCCTGACGAAGAGAGCTTTACCGGCTTTGTCTTTAAAATCCATGCCAATATCGACCCCAACCATCGGAGCAGAATTGCCTTCGTGAAAATTTGCTCCGGCCGGTTCGAACGAAACAAGAACTATCGGCATATCCGTCTGGAGAAAACCTTCAAATACTCCTCGCCCACTGCTTTTATGGCCGATAAAAAAGAAGTTATCGATGAAGCATTTCCCGGAGATATCATCGGGATTCCCGATACCGGAAACTTTGTGATTGGCGACACTGTAACAGAAGGAGAAATCCTTCACTACAAGGGAATCCCCTCCTTCTCGCCCGAGATTTTCCGTTATATCGAGAATGCCGACCCGATGAAATCGAAACAGTTGGCCAAAGGGATAGACCAGTTGATGGACGAAGGGGTGGCACAGCTCTTTACCAGTTCGCTGAACGGGCGTAAAATTATTGGAACAGTTGGGGCACTTCAGTTCGAAGTAATTGAGTACCGCTTGGAACATGAATATAGCGCCAAATGTCGCTGGGAGACACTCCCGCTTTACAAAGCCTGCTGGATTGAAAGCGAAGACCAGACGATGCTGGACGATTTTAAGAAGCGGAAATACAACAAAATGGCTACCGACAAGCAGGGACGTGATGTATTTCTGGCCGATTCAGGCTTTATTTTGGATATGGCGCAACGCGATTTCCCAAAAATCAAGTTTCACTTTACATCAGAATTTTGATACAGAGCCGGTTCTACACCGGCTTTTTGATTTTGATTTGATTTCATATCCATTTTACTGTTTTAAAAGTATTTTTTACAAATATTTTACTCAAATCTATTGGCTCTCGCCAAAATGTTGCTATTTTTGCTTTTACCGTTTTCCATTACTAATTAACATCTCTAAAAAATGAACCGTAAACTATTGCTGATGGGGACATTCGCATTGTTGATTGCAGGTGGCTGCAAGAGCAAATTCGAAAATGAGCCGTTCCCCGAAAAATCTCCCCGCGACTGGGAAAACCCGGCAGTGAACCAAATTAACCGTGAGCCGGTACACTCGACTTTTCTGCCTTACGACAACGAAGAAAAACTGGCAGCCAACGATTATGCCACATCGCCCTACTACCAATTGTTAAACGGAGAGTGGAAATTTAATCTGGTTACCACTCCCGAACAGCGGCCATACTGGTTTTTCCGTAAAAACTACGACGACTCGGACTGGAAAACCATCGAAGTACCTTCGAATTGGGAATTGAAAGGATACGACTATGCTATCTATAGCAATATTACCTATCCCCACCCGGTTACCCCTCCCCAAATTACCGGCGACCATAATCCGGTAGGCTCATACCGTACCTATTTCGAAACCCCAAAAGATTGGAAGGGAAAAGAGATTATCCTTCATTTTGGAGGTGTTAGCTCTGCTTATTATCTATGGATCAATGGTGAAGAGGTTGGTTACAGCGAAGATAGCAAAACACCTTCCGAATTTAATATTACCAAATATCTGAAACCGGGTAAAAACTTGCTGGCCCTTCAGGTTTATCGCTGGAGCGATGGAACCTATCTCGAAGATCAGGATTTCTGGCGCATGAGCGGTATCACCCGCGATGTTTATCTGGTAGCCCGCAACCCAATTCACACGCAGGATTATTGGGCAAAAGCAGGCCTCGACAGTACTTACACCAACGGAATACTAAATCTGGATATTAAGTTGCGTAATCTTGGCCAGGAAGCCAGCACGGTTACCGTAGAAACGAAACTTCAGGATTTGAATAAAACCACCCTTTTTGAGCAGAGTGAACAGGTTAATGTGGCAGCCGGAGCAAACGGTACCGTCAACTTTGCCACTCAGATTGAAAATCCTCAGAAGTGGAGCGCCGAAACGCCAAACCTCTATCAGTTGGTTATCAACATCAAAAACGATAAAGGCGAATTGATCGAGTCAATTGGCAACAAAGTCGGTTTCCGTACTTCTGAAATCAAGAACGGTCAACTTTGCGTGAATGGTAAACCCATCTATGTAAAAGGCGTTAACATTCACGAGCACAACCAGTTTTCCGGTCACGTAGTGGGTAGGGAAACCATGATGAAAGACCTTGAACTGATGAAACAGTATAACATCAATACCGTTAGGACATCGCACTACCCACAACCCGAACTTTGGTACGAGCTGTGCGACAAATATGGGATGTACCTTATCGATGAGGCCAATATCGAATCGCATGGCATGGGTTATGGCGAAAGATCGCTGGCCAAAGATTCCACCTGGTTGGCAGCACACCTTTTCAGGACTGAAAATGCTGTTGAACGGGATAAAAACCACGCATCGGTAATTATCTGGTCGCTGGGCAACGAAGCCGGCAATGGGATCAATTTCGAACGGACTTATGCCTGGATTAAGGCTCGTGACAACAGTCGCCCCGTACAATACGAAAGAGCTGATTTGGAAGCAAATACTGACATTTTCTGTCCGATGTATGCCCGTATTGAGCAAATGGTTGACTATGCCAAAAAATATACCGACCGGCCACTGATTCAGTGCGAATATGCCCATGCCATGGGCAACAGTGTTGGAAACCTTCAGGATTACTGGGATGTGATTGAAAGTTACGACAGGCTTCAGGGCGGCTGCATTTGGGACTGGGTAGATCAAGGTATTTCGGTTACCACACCCAACGGAGAAAAATATTGGGCCTATGGCGGCGATTTTGGTCCGGAAGAAGCACCTGCAGATTCATCGGCCGACAGTTATCAAATGGCTCAATTTGGTGGGATTGTTTCCAAAAAAGTACCCAGCGATGGCAACTTCTGCTGCAATGGTATTGTAAACCCTAACCGAGACCCCAACCCACAACTTTACGAAGTTAAAAAGGTTTATCAAAATATTGGGTTTAAAGCTGTCGACCTGAAAAAAGGGGATATCAGCTTGATAAATAAATTCCGTTTTACCAATCTGAACCAGTTCAAACTGGTTTGGCAGGTCGAAGCTGACGGGGTAAAAGTTGGTGAAGGCGAAATTCCGACAGTTGATCTTCCTGCCATGGAATCGACCACCGTCAATATCCCGGCTACAGTGAAAGCAGAACCCGGAAAGGCTTACTATCTTACCGTTATGGCCAAAAGCACCCAGGCTACCGATTTGGTCCCCGAAGGACATATTGTGGCCTATGAACAGTTTGCATTGCCGGTTTCGGTTACTGCCCCACTATCTGTTCCAACCGGGAAAATAGAACTGGAAAGTGCCAGCGATAAAGCCGTGATAAAAGGTGAGAACTTTGCTGTAGCATTCGATTTTGTGAAAGGCAAAATCAGCAGTCTGGTTTATGGCGGGAAAGAGATGTTGAACGAAAACAATGGTCCCGAGCCCAATTTCTGGCGCGCACCAACCGATAACGATTTTGGGAACGGCCAGGATATCCGCTGTAAGGTTTGGAGAAAAGCCGGAGCCGACCGTATGATTAGCGGTGCAAAATCGGAAAAGGTTGGCGACTATCAGGCTAAGGTCACGCTAACTTTCAATCTTCCGGGATTGAACGGCGAAACAGTTGCTACTTATCAGTCGGTTTATCGTGTTTTTGGCGACGGACAGATAGTGGTTACCAATCAGTACAATGCAGTGGCGAAAGATCTTCCCGAGATACCGCGTATGGGGATGAACCTTCAACTCGCCCGTGAGTTTGAGAATGTGGAATATCTGGGTCGCGGCCCGCACGACAACTATTGGGACAGAAAAACCGGCTCACTTGTTGGTCTCTATATGTCTAAAGTGAAAGATATGATGTGGCCCTATGTTCGTCCGCAGGAAAATGGGAACCGCAGCGATGTATCGTGGGCAGCATGGACCAACAGCGATGGGAATGGCTTATTGTTTGTTGGTTATCAACCATTGAATATCAGCACCCATCACAATGTTATCGAAGATTTTGAGTCGCCTGTCAGGACAATCGGCTACAAATACAACGGGATAAAAGTAGTCAACCGCCATGTCAACGATGTGAAAGAGCGGAACCTCACTTCAGTCAATATCGACTACCTGCAAATGGGTGTTGGTGGCGACGACAGTTGGGGTGCACGCACTCATCCACAATATACCATCACCGGAAAAACGTACAGTTATAGCTTTGCCATTAAGCCCCTTGCCAAAGGGAACGATGTGGCTGCCATGGCCCGCGAGAAGGTGAAAGTCAATTAACCAAATCCGCTTATGAAAACCGAAAGACCTTCAGCAGAAATGCCGGAGGTCTTTTTTATTGATTCTAACATCGGCAGCAGCCGGTTCATTTATTGTTAAGTTGGGTGTAATGCTAGAGGAACCTTACATTCTCCCATTTCTGTCGATAAATTCTATTTTTTCGCTTCTTTAGATTCTAAGTAAACAATGGAAAGTAAAAGCAATATGAATGGAATTGTAAGCCAAAAACCGATGATGTTTGTGATTGATAAAGGGATTATGAAAAATGGAGCGATAAGGATTTGTACAACTCCGGTAATTTTATACAAAATAGACAATTGATTCTTAGTTCTCAAAAGACCTATTCCGAAAACAACACTATTAATTCCCATCAATAAAATTATCAATTTATTGAGATGTCCAACAAAGCCGTATTTTGATGAAGTTAGCAAAGTAATGAAGAATACCGGGATACATACCATTATGATTACTGACGATGTTTTGAGAACCATATTCTTATAAAGATTTCCCAGATTATAGAATCCGTAATAAAATAAAACGCCAGTGATGGTATAAATGAAACCTGTAAACAAATTTATGGATAGCAAAAATTGATTGGGAGGAATTATCGGAGAAAAGAGACCCCAACTGATGAAATAAACAACACCGATGACAAATAATGACAATAAAGTTTTATGGGATAAGCAACCTACAATTTCCTGATTATCTGCATTAAATATGCTCACATCACACGACAGGGCATTTGCAATTAGTTTCAAGGTAGACATTCTTGGCGTAACATCACCCGATTCAATTCTTTGTATTGTTCGAATATCGATGTTACAAGATTCAGAAAGTTCTTTTTGTGTAATACTTCTCTGATTCCTGATTTCATTAATTTTGAATCCAAGTTCCGGCTGTTCCATAACTGTTTTTTTATTTTAGTCAAAATTAGTTGGATAGAATATGAGAGACAAACATTCGCTGATTATTTCATACGGCATTCATACGGCATTTGAAAGATTGGCAAAATAGACTGATAAGAAGTTCATACACCCACAGCAGCATCTGCATAATATAAGTAAATTACCTGTTTAGAAATGACATAAGTTTTTTTTTAATTTTACCCCGGACGATAAACTCTCGTCAGACTAACAACGTTGAATTGGATATGACAATCAGGTACGGGGTAATCGGGACAGGCGCGTTGGGCGGGTTTTACGGTGGAATGCTGGCTCGGGCCGGTAAGGATGTTCATTTTTTATTCAACAGCGATTATAAACACGTTAAAAAACATGGGTTGCGTATTGACTCAATTAGCGGCAACTTCCACCTTTCCCAAGTAAATGCTTACGCTTTGTCCGACCAAATGCCCCTTTGCGACGTGCTATTGGTTTGTCTGAAAACAACCAACAACCACCTGTTGCCCACATTACTGAGGCCTATCCTTCATGCCAATTCAGTAGTGGTACTTATCCAAAATGGCTTGGGTCTCGAAGCTGACTTGTCACAACAGATGCCCTACACTGCCATTGCCGGTGGACTGGCTTTTATCTGCGCTTCGAAAACAGGTCCGGGACACATTACCCATCACGACTATGGCAAACTGAATATCGGGCTTCATTGCGGAAATGCGGAAACAATACTCCGGCAGGTATGCAACGATTTCAACGAGGCCAATATCCCGGCCCATTTTGTTGATGATTTGAACCAGGCACGATGGCAAAAACTGGTTTGGAATATCCCTTTCAACGGATTAACAGTTGTGATGAATAGTGCCACGGATCAATTAATCCAACAAAAACACTCCCGTCAACTTATTCTGGAAATGATGGGTGAAGTGATTCATGCCGCACATCACTGCGGTGCCCATATTGCACCCCATTTTGACCAGAAAATGATAGAACTTACCGAAAATATGGCCCCTTATGCCCCAAGCATGAAACTCGATTACGACAACCAACGGCCAATGGAGATTCATTACATTTACACCCGACCACTAGAGATAGCCCACAAAGCCGGCTTCGAAATGAAACGGGTTGTAATGCTCGAAGCTCAGTTGCAATTCCTTGAAGAGAAGAATCGCAATAGATGACCCCAATAGCTCAAAAAATAATTGCTGACCTGGAGCCTTTCCAATCTCTGTTCTCTAATGTTTCGGGTTAACAAATGACAATCATCCGACATCTGGTATTCATCATTCAATTTGCTATTTTTGCAGGCCAATGCAATTTTCGATATGGAGATTTACCCCGATAATTTCGAGAGCAAAATAGGCTTTGATAAGGTTCGCGAGTTGGTGAAAGCACGCTGCCTCAGCTCGCTGGGCAAAGAGCTGGCCGACGACTGCCGCTTTGTCGATAGCTACCGCGAAGTGGAGCGGATGCTCGACGAAACGGGGGAATTTATGGTGATTATCCGCGAAGCGATGAACTTCCCTACCGGCTATTTTGCCGATATGCGGTCTGCCTTGCAAAAATCGAAACTGGTTGGCGCTTTTCTCGATGTCAATGAGATTTTCGATCTGAAACGCTCGCTCGAAACCATCAGGGCAATAGTACTCTTTTTCAAAGACAAAGATGAAGAATTGTTTCCCCGGCTGAGAGAAATTGTCCGCAACGTACAGCTTTTCCCTTTTATCTACGATCGCATCGATCAAATCATCAATAAATATGGTCAGATAAAGGATAACGCTTCGCCCGAACTGGCACAAATCCGCAGGGAAATTTTCTCGTTGCAATCGAATGTTTCAAAAATCATGCAATCCATCCTGAAAAAGGTTCAGGCCGACGGTTTGGTGGAGAAAGATGTCTCCGTTTCGATTCGCGATGGCCGGGCGGTAATACCGGTTCTTTCGGCCAACAAACGAAAAATTAGAGGGATAGTTCATGACGAATCGGCTACCGGGCGCACTGCTTATATCGAACCCGAAGAGATTGTAGAAACCAACAACCGCATCCGCGAACTGGAGTCGGCCGAACGGCGTGAGATTATACGTATTCTTACCCGCTTTACCGACGATATCCGCCCCTATGCCGACGACATTGCCTATTCGTACGATATTCTGGCGGTGATAGATTTTATCCGCGCCAAAGCCATCTGGGCCATCGAGAGCCACTCTGTTAAACCTCTGCTCGTGGAGGGCAGCGAACTCAACTGGCTCGAAGCGCGCCACCCTATTCTCCAACTCAATCTGGCACGCGAAAAGAGAAGCATAATTCCCCTTAATATCAAACTCACTGAAAACGACAGAATACTGCTAATCTCAGGGCCCAATGCAGGTGGCAAATCGGTTTGTCTGAAAACAGTCGGGTTGCTGCAATATATGTTGCAATGTGGCATCCCTATTCCAGTCCACATCGACAGCAAAGCCGGTATTTTTGGTAAAATTTTTATCGATATTGGCGATGACCAGTCGCTCGATAACGACCTGAGTACCTATAGTTCGCACCTGATTAATATGAAGTTTTTTGTCAGGAACTGCAACAACCGCTCGTTGGTATTGATTGACGAATTTGGCACTGGTACCGAACCCATGCTCGGCGGAGCAATTGCCGAAGCCATTCTAAACAAGATGAACCAGTTGGGAACTTTTGGTGTGATTACCACGCACTACACCAATCTGAAACATTTCGCTTCGTCAGCGCCGGGCATTGTCAATGGGGCGATGATGTACGACCAACACCGGATGGAGCCCCTTTTTCAATTACAAATTGGAAAACCAGGAAGTTCGTTTGCTTTCGAGATTGCCAGAAAAATCGGCCTTCCGGAAGATATTTTACTGGAAGCAACCGACAAAATCGGGAAAGATCACATCAATTTCGACAAGCATCTTCGCGATATTGTCCGCGATAAACGTTACTGGGAAAGCAAAAGACAAAATATCCGTCAGGTCGAAAAACAATTGGAAGAGTTGGCTGAAAACTATCAAAACAACCTGTCGGAAACCAAGAAGTTACGCAAAGAGATTATCGACAAGGCACGTAAAGAGGCTGAAGCCATGTTGGCCAATTCGAATAAAATGATTGAACAGACTATCCGTGAAATCAAAGAGGCTTCGGCCGAGAAAGAGCGGACACAAATGGTTCGAAAGCAACTGGCAGAATTCAAGGAGAATGTCCTTCAGCAGGAAAACGACGAAGATGAGCGCATCAAGCTCAAAATGGAAAAGCTCCGGAAAAAAGAGGAAGAGCGCGAACGCAAAAAAGCCAATCACCCCGAAAAGGAAAACAAGCCACAAAGTTCAGTTTCAGCAGCCTACAAGGAGATGAAAAAAGGCGACTGGGTTCGCATCATTGGCCAGGACACCAGTGGTGAGATTCTGGAAATCAAAGGCGAAAATATTACGGTTGCATTTGGGTCGCTCCTTTCGACATTGCAAAAATCGAAACTCGAAACCGTTACACGCAACGAAATGAAACGGACAAAAACGGAGAACAAAACATTAGCCCGAATCAATCAGGAAATTAACGACAAGAAACTGAATTTCAAGCCCCGGGTCGACGTGCGCGGGATGCGTGCCGAAGAAGGTTTGCAGAAAATACGGGAGTTTATCGACGAGGCCATTATGGTTGAAGCACATGAATTGCACATTTTACATGGGAAAGGCAATGGTATTTTGCGCGAATTGATTCGCAACTACCTTCGAACAGAACCGGCAGTAACCCGCTTCCGCGATGAGCATGTGCAATTTGGCGGAGCCGGTATCACGGTGGTCGAATTGGAGTAGAACGATGATTGATGTAAGGTACTTGCAAATCTGCTGCATGTTAATTTCGGCCTACTACCTAAATTATCCATAAAAAAACGCTCTCAAATGGGTTAACCCGAAGCTGGTTTCATCGTAAAACAGGTACACAATTTTGAATACCAACAGCGTTAAATCAACAATATTTTATGGAACCTATTATTGTGAAGCAACTTATCGACGCGCCTCTCGCAAAAGTCTGGAACGCGCTTTCGCTCAGTGAAGAGTTGAAAAAGTAGTATTTTGCCGTGCAGGATTACCAATTTGTGGTAGGAAAAACATTTACCTTCTACGAAAGTGAAGATTCACACAACTATTTTCACAGGTGTCAGTTTCTGGAAATTGTACCTCACCTAACGATTGCTTACAGTTGAGAGCACCCAAGCCACTCCAACGGGATATCGAAAGTAGTATGGCAGTTCGAAGCACAAGAAGCCAAAACATGGGTAACCTTAACTCATTCGGGCGTTGAGAGTTTTGCCGATGCCGGCGAAGAGTTTGCGCGACACAACTTCGAGATTGGCTGGAAAGGAATTGTCAGCATAAACCTCCGAAATTACCTCTATGGCATCGAAAGATTGGTTTTCAACATTGCCATCGAGACCTCGCCCCCAAAACTTTGGCATAGACTCTGGGAAAAAGAAAATTACACCAGATGGACCCAACCATTTTGTGAAGGTTCATACCTCGACGGCGACTTGGAACAAGGGAACCGTGTCCATTTTCTCACCCCTTCTGGCGGAGGAATGTACAGCGATATTATCTTCCTGAAAGAAAACGAGTTTATATACTTCTCACATATCGGCATGGTGCGCGATTTTAAAGAGCTGTCGCTTGACGCAGAAACGGAACGGTGGAGCGGATGTATCGAATCATACAACATAACTACCGAAGGTAGCACCTCGAAACTGAAAGTGGAGGTTGATGCCATTGCCGAATATGCCGACTACATGAAGAAAACTTTTCCGCTGGCGCTACAGAAATTGAAAGAATTATCTGAAAACGACTGATAAATCTCTACGATTCAAATCATTCACAAACGAAACACAATGACAACAGTAAACATTTATCTCAACTACGACGGCAACTGCGAAGAAGCCTTCAACTTTTACAAATCGGTTTTTGGTGGCGAATTTAGCTATCTGAGCCGCTACAAAGATATGCCACCGCAGGAAGGCTGTGCCCCGTTATCGGAAAAAGAGGGACAATTGGTGATGCATGTTTCGCTGCCTATTAGTAAAGAAACCGTGCTAATGGGAAGCGATACCGGCGGCGAATGGGCTGCCAGCTTTATAAAAGGCAATAATTTTACCATTTCCGTCAATACCGACAGCAAAGCGGAGGCAGACAGAATATTCGGCCAGCTTTCATCAGGCGGTACAGTTATCATGCCCATGGACAACACTTTCTGGGGCGACTACTTCGGAATGTTCGGCGACAAGTTTGGTGTGAACTGGATGGTTAGTTTTAACGAAAACAGTAAACCGTAAATCGATCAAAAGTGCAAAGCAAAACCCCGCAAGAATAAGCCTGCGGGGTTTTGCTTTTTTGGATTCGGAGAATCCTATTTGGTCCAGTTGATAAATGTCACTTTCACGTCGCGCGAATTTCCGCCAATCATAACCTGAAATTCACCGGCTTCCCAGTCATATTTCAAATCGCTGTTGTAGAATTTCAACGCTTCGGGAGTAATGGTAAAGCTGATGGTTTGTGTCTCTCCTGCTTTTAGGGCTACTTTCTGAAAACCTTTCAGCTCTTTAACCGGACGGGTAACTGAACCTACCACATCGCGGATATAAAGCTGCACCACCTCTTCTCCATCGAATTTACCATTGTTTTTCACCTCAACCGATGCCGTAATGGTTTGGTCACCTTTGGGATCGGCCTGGCTCAGTTTTATTTCACCATAACTAAAAGTGGTATAGCTCAAACCGTAGCCAAACGGATAAAGCGGGTCGTTGGAAACATCGATATAATTCGAACGGAATTTCTGAAACCAGGCACCATCGGCCAACGGCCGACCGGTATTTTTATGGTTATAGAAAATTGGTACCTGTCCTACATTTTGCGGGAATGTAGCCGTTAGTTTTCCTGACGGGTTGACATCTCCAAAAAGGACATCGGCAATGGCTAAACCAGCTTCAGAACCACCAAACCAGACATTTAGGATAGCCGGAATATTTTCGTCTTCCCATTTCATGGCTAACGGACGGCCGGCGAATACAACTGCCACTACCGGTTTACCGGTTTGTAACAATGCTTTCAACAAATCGCGCTGAACCTGTGGTATCTCTATGTTGCTCAGGCTCGATGCTTCGCCACTCATTTCAGCACTTTCGCCAACTACGGCTACTACTACATCGCTCTGTTTGGCAACATCAACAGCCTCCTTAATGATTTCTTCGGCCGGACGGCTATCGCGGTGCAACGGTTTTCCAAAAATACCCACGCGTTTCTCAAAAATTTCATCAGCATGTAAGTTCGACCCCTGCGCATAAACAAACTTTACTTTATCGCCTGCAACGGCTTTTAATCCTGTAAGAACGGAAGTCGCTTTTGAAAAATCGGCGGCCACACTCCAGGTTCCGGGCATATTTTCCTTGTTATCGGCCAACGGACCCACAACAGCAATTGTACCAGCTTTTTTCAACGGGAGAATATTTCCTTCGTTTTTCAACAAAACAAAACTTTTTGAAGCTACTTCACGGGCAAACTGACGATGCTCAGGTGTGAAAACCTCAGTTTTGGCACGATTGCTATCGCAATATTTGTAAGGATCACTAAAAAGTCCCAGTTTGTATTTGGCTTCCAGAATTAGTCGACAGGCTTCGTCGATACGTTCCATCGACACTTTGCCTTCCTTCAACGATTTCTCACTCTGGGTCAGAAGCCCCTCTCCCACCATATCCATGTCAATACCAGCTTCGAGTGCCATGGCAGAAACGGTCTGATAATCGCCCACGCCGTGTGCTATCATTTCCGGGATCCCTGTATAGTCGGTTACCACAAAACCGTTAAAACCCCACTGTTTGCGCAACACATCGGTCATCAGCCATTTGTTACCGGTTGCCGGAATACCATCAACTTCGTTAAAAGAAGCCATCACACTGCCAACACCGGCAGCAACGGCAGCTTTGTAGGGCGGGAAGTATTCGTTGTACATCCGGAATCGGCTCATATCGGTGGTATTATAGTCGCGGCCAGCCTCGGCGGCGCCGTACAATGCATAGTGTTTCACACAGCTTAAAATGGTATTGTTTTGGGTTAAATCGTCACCTTGATAACCATGAACCATCGCTTTGGCTATTTCAGAACCGAGGTAGGGATCTTCTCCCGATCCTTCGGCAACTCTGCCCCAACGCGGGTCGCGGGCAATATCGACCATCGGGCTGAAAGTCCAGTTGATACCATCAGCACTCGCCTCAATAGCTGCAATGCGGGCACTTTTTTCGATAAGGGGCATATCCCATGTAGCACTTAATCCCAATGGAATTGGGAAAACAGTTTCGTAGCCATGAATAACATCCATCCCAAAAATCAGCGGGATTTTCAGTCGGCTCTCTTCCACTGCAATGCGCTGTACTTCTTTAATTTTTTCAACAGATTTGATGTTGAAAAGACCACCAACTTTGCCTTCTTTAATTTTGATCGAAATATCGGAGCTTTCAGCTTCGCCGGTGGTAATATCGCCGGATGCAGGCAGATTCATCTGTCCTAATTTTTCCTGAAGCGTCATTTTTGACATCAACCCATCGATAAAATCATTCATCTTTTTGTCGCCGGACGATGATTTTACCTGGGCTGTAACCGTGATGGCCAATATCAACAGACATACGGAAAACAATAATCTTAAAGGTTTCATTACGAAATTGTTTTGATGAAACAAAAAATTTGACTTTTATAAAAGGAGACCAAAGATAACGATTTCAACCGGATCGGAATTCGTCAATCGACCTTGAGTAGTTCGGTTTGCGCCGAAGTACCGTTCTCGTTTATGGCCTCAATCCTGAAATAGTAGGTTTTGTTTTTATCCATTCCTTTGTACCAATATTCATTGGCATTCATTACCATAATACAGTTGTACAATTTGTCGGGGTCTACGCCCAGGTAAATGTTGTACGCGTAGGCGTTATCAACCGGACGCCAGCGTAACCAGGCACTGCGCTTGTCTTTTTCGCCACGCAACACCATGAAATCTTTCACCTGTTCCGGCAAATTGCCATTTCCCCTTCCGAAGATGCGCAGTCCGCTGACCGCAAATTTTCCGCCGGGAAGATGAATATTTTCCAACTTCACGTATCGGGCTTTAACCTCTTGCCCCAGTTCAATATAATCGTGAGGTACATCAGTTTTGTTTAGGCTTTTGTCGACCAGAACTTTCCACGATTTTCCGTCAACCGAATACCACAACTTGTATTGGTGGTAAATATTAGTTTGCTTCCCAAGAAAGTCAAGATCTTGGTCGGCATAATTAATTTGAACGGCCTTAATCGTTGAAATGCTTCCCATATCACTCTGAATCCACTCGCCTTTATTGCCTGTTGCAGCACTCCAATAAGTTTTGATATCCTCATCGACTGCATTATTCGCTTCGCAGGCAGCACCTAAAGTCGAAGAAACGGTTACCGGTTTTTTATAATTAAGTAACATCCAACCGGTGAAACGGCTTTTCAGATGGTTGGTTTCACCATCAGGCAAATAGTGAGGATAGTCGCCAAAAGCGGTGTTGCAATACATCACCCCGTCATTATCAAATCCGGCAGGCCAGATTCCCAAACGGCGTTCAAAATTATTTTTAACGCCAATCGCGATGGTGGAAACGTGCCAGTAATTACGGTTCAGATCCTGATAAGTAGCCCCATGTCCGGCTCCCCGTGCAAAACCTCCGGGCTTATAGCTCAATGGCAACGACTGATGTTCGAAGAAACCCAAAGGAGAGTTGGAAACGGCAACACCATCGGCATAGCCGCTAAATTCGGTTCCCGGAGCACCGTATTGCAGGTAATATTTGCCATTATGCTTGGTCATCCAGGCTCCTTCGACAAAAGGATCGAGAAATGTATTGTCGGATAGCTCGCCAAAACGGTGCCAGCCAAAACGGTCATCATTCAGCAAAAGCAACTCTTTTCTGGCCCCTTTGGGCTCGAATGTCTTTCGGTCGACTTCAACACCATAAAGCGGATAACAATTGCTGCTTCCGTTGTATTCGTACACTTTGCCATCGTCATCGACAAAAAAATCGGGATCCCAGCCACCAATCAAATGTTCGTGCACCACCTCTTTCCAGTCGTTGGCCTTTGGGTTGGTGCTCATCCATATCGGAAAATTGGTCGAATAGGTCGAGCCAAAAACCAGAAGCGTGTCACCCTGAACCCAAGCTGCCGGTGCGCACAAATCATCGTAAACTTTGTGTTCCGGCCTCAAAAAAGAACGACTGACAAAGTTCCAGTTCACCATATCGCTGCTCCACCAATAGCCCCATTGATTGGTCGAAAAGAGATAATAATCGCCTTTATAGGTAACTATCACAGGATCGGCTGTAGCTCTGTGCCTTCCCCACTCACTAAAATTGGGTATTGGCGTAAAGCCATAATCGATATTGATGGGATTACAGTAAGTTTTTTGTTGTGCTACAACCGGAATGGATAGCGCAACAGCAAAAAACAGGATCAAAAAATGGGTCAAACCTTTTCTTATCATTTGCTTACGGTATTTACTGATATTGAAAGCCAAGCTTGTTCAATCCGTTTTGCACATCGGTGTCGCTCATAAATAATTTCCAGAGCAAACCGCTGCGGTAGTTTTCTATCATCACCACAATAGGGCCCTGATCGATAGCGAGGTATTTTTGCGGAAACCAATTAAATTGCTCGCTGTAAGCATCGTAAAAGCCAAACTTACCAAATAATCGATCACCCAATACCTCGTGCATATAGCGTGCCGCTTTCATACATTCAGCCGGGGCATACGGAAATGAGGAGAGTGCAGCTGTTGGTGAAATCACGCTCAAATCTTCGCATGGACAATGGCCTGCATAGCCAAAACCATCGTTTCCTATCGAACCAAAATCAGTATGGTTCTTTTCCGCTTCCGCGAAATTGGGAATGGAATAACTTGAAGTAAGCCCCCAGCTTCCTTCGCCATACCCTTTGTACTGTTTGGGGTTTTCGATGCAATATTGACGGTTAATCAATACATGGTTGCGGTTATGCTCCCAGTAATTGGCATAGTTATCTTTTAATTTCCTAGGGTCAAGTCCCAAAAATGAATAGTGTTCCCAGAAAAGCGGACCACCATATTCCGGACATGCCTGATGAACCATCGAAAGTTTGTAACCATATTTCTCGTGCGCCGATTTGATTGCACCATCCATAGCCCAAGTGGTATGATAGGCAGCCGGATCGACTGGATAAGTGGCCGATGATGCCCCTAAAACATACGTTATCAAGCACTCGTTGTACCCTTTGATGGCAAAATTCATTTTCCATTCGTAATTCGGTGACCAATGCCAGTAAATAGCTTTCTGGCCATTCTGGTACCAACTCCATTCCACTTCATTACATAATTTGGCAATTTGTAAGGAAAGCGCTCTTTCGGCCTCATTACCCTGAATAAAATATTGTTTGACGGCAATTAATCCCTGAACCAGGAATGACGTTTCAACCAGGTCTCCACCATTGTCGTGGGTACTAAATGGCTTAACCTTACCTGTCTCGCCATCGAGCCAATGCGGCCAAGCTCCGTGAAAACGATCGGCCTTTGTGAGAAAAGAGACAATTTTACTCAAGTGTTGAAAACCTTCTTCACGGGTGATAAAACCTCTTTCAATCCCGACAATAATAGCCATCACCCCAAAGCCTGTTCCCCCAATTGTAACAATATTCATGTCATTTTCGGGATAAACATTGTTGACATGATAACGTTCACGCGCCATACCGGAATTGGGTTCCGCACCTTCCCAAAAATATTGGAAAGTTTTGTACTGTATCAACGTTAGCAGCGAATCATCAGAAAGTTGCACAGATGTGCCACCCGCTAACTTTGGTTTTGTGGGTTTGCTATTGCATGCAACAACTATTCCGGCAATAACAACGGCCAGGAATATGATTATCTTTTTCATCATTTTTTAAAATATTTGGTAGTGAGCAAATTGAATTTTAAGGGTTGAAACTAAAGCCCAAACGGGTTAGCCCATTCTTGATTTCGGGAGCCGACATGAATAAATTCCATACGAGCCCTGTTCGATAGTTCTCAATCATCACAATCTGTGGCCCCTGATCGATAGCCAAATAAGAGTTGGCAAACCAAGGTTCGTTCAGACTAAAAGCATCAATAAATCCATATTGACCCCAAATTTTGTCGCCCAACTGGTAATAGAAAAACTCTATTGCCTGCATCGATTCATTGGGGGTAAAAGGGATGGAGGATATGGCTGCTGTTGGGGCAATAACCCCGACATCGTTGGTTGGCGAACTGGCGGTATACCCATCTTTGATATCGCTTGCTGTCAACCCCCAGCAAAACTGACTATATCCGTAATTATTAAGCGGATTAGCCTTGCAATATTCGTAATTGATTTTGGAATGATTAACCACCTGCTTGCGATAATCAGCATACGAATCTGATAATCCATTGGGATTTAGCCCCAGAAATGAGTAATGCGAAAAGAAAAGCGGTCCACCAAATGGCTCACCCAACGGAAGCTCAGTTCCATAATAGCTAATATTATTTTTTATGGCGCCGTTGCGGGCAAAACCAATATCATAAACTGATTTGGGAATAGTGTAATCGTTTCCCGATGCTGCCAGGACATAAGTTATCAAACACTCATTCCATCCCTGAATAGCCATATTCATTGCCCATTCATAATTTGGGCTCCAGTGCCAGTAAAGCACATTTCCTCCGTTACGGCGAAACCAATCCCATTCTACCTTTTTCCATAGCTGATTGATATCTTCACGCAATTTTGTTTCAGCAATATTTATTTCGTTAAAATATTGCCTGGCAGTTATGAGTCCCATCATCAAAAAGGATGTCTCAACCAAATCTGCACCATTATCTTTCTCGCTGAACGGAACGACCATCCCCGTAGATCCGTTGAGCCAATGGGGATAAGCCCCGTGAAAACTGGCTGCTTTGGTAGTCAAAAAATTGACAATGGTTTCTACCCGGTTAAAACCTTCCTGACGGGTAATAAATTTTCGTTCAATAGCCACCGGAATAGCCATCAGCCCAAAACCGGTACCTCCGGTGGTAACAATGTCGCCGGAAGTGTTCCGCTCGCGGGCCATTCCCGAAACCGGATGGCCAAGATTGTAGAAATACCTGAACGTTTGTTTCTGGATAAGCGTTAATAATGAGTCTCTTGAGATTCGTGGAAATTTGTCGGTCGAGTCAATACCCGTAGTCAAACTTAGCTGAAATGGTGAATTAAACGTACCTCCGGCTTTCGACTTCAATCCTCCCGAAAATTTTAATTCGTAAGCAGTAAACGGTGTAAGCGGAAACAATGGTTTGATAACAATGGTGCTATCGTTGTTGGATGATAAAAAGGTGAACGATAAAGTCGAGGCATTTTTGTCTTTCAGGGTTATGGAAGTGGCAATAGTTCCTTGATCGAGCGGAGCACCAAATGTAACTTTAACTGCCGGTGTTCGGCTTGTTCCTTTATAATCCAATCCTGTAAAACGGCCATCAACCGTTATCTGTTTGTAACTGAAAGGTACAGGGTCGGGGTCGGAAGGCATATCTGAATCATTTTTGCCACATCCCGTAAACACAAACAAGGCAAAACCAAGCAAAAAAATTTGTCTCATTTATTTTTTATTTTCGAACGTAAGAACCCAACCTGAAATACCGCTGTAAGCCGGATTTTAAAGGCTGCCTGCATGATGACAGGCAGCCTTTTTTACTAAAAATCGAACTGAACTAATTATGCTATTTTACTCTACAAACTATTTCTCGGCATTAAAAATGGCCTTTACTTCAGTACCGGACAGCGCTTTGTTGAATAGACGTAATTCGTCCATCATACCCAGATCCGATAAATGGTTCCATTCCGTAAACCTAGGGGCTCCTGACATGATTGAAAGGATATCGCACCCGGTCCAGTCTATTCCTGAAAATGAGCCCTGTTTAACAACCTCACCGTTGATGTAAACGACACATTCAGTCCCTGAAATGGTGTAAGCATAATGATTCCAGGCACCTGTAGTAACATCAACAGTAGCTGCAGCACCACCGTCGAACCAACTGTCGGCCTTACCATTACCTGCATTCAGTTTAAATATCTGACTTGCAGCAGATCCTTCGCGGAAGAACCTAAAACCTGCAGTGCGATTATTTTGAGCAGCAGTATTGTTCGGATCTGGTGGCCCCATCACCAAAATACCTGCCCTGTCGGGTGATGAGTTGACCTTCATCCAGAAGGCTGCACTAAAATTGGCATTTTTCAACCCTGTTGTTGGGAACGTGAGATAAGAATCGGCTGCACCGGTATAAGCTTTCCCAATTTTACCATCGGCATAGGTTGGTGCACCAACAACCGTTGCATTAGCATTGGTAACCAAATCTCTGGCATTTCCTTCAAAAGGCATGTAGAAGACCTCGCCGCTGTATTTGGGAACATACGGTGAATCGTTTTGAATAATATTCTGAATATCGGCCTGAGTTAATGCCTTGTTGAAAAATCGAAGTTCATCAAAATTGCTCAAGTCCGATTTGTGGCTCCAGTAAGAGAAACCTGGGGCTCCGGAGAATATCGAGATAGTTGAACATCCGGTCCAATCAATACCAGTGTTAGCGACTGAAGTTGCAACTGCGCCATTGATATATACAATGCAGTTGGTTTGGGATACTGTAAAGGCCAAATGCACCCAATCGTTTGCAGGCAAATTTACAACACCACCATCGTTCCATGTTTCACCTGCACCTGTACCTACGTTCAATTTAAAACGCTGAGAGGTGGCGCTTCCTTCACGAAAGAAACGTAATCCCTTTGTACGATCTTCACCTCCGGGGCTAATAGAAATAAGACCTGCTCTGTCGGGGGTTGCATTCAGTTTACACCAAAATCCGGCAGAAAATTCAGGGCCTGTTAAACCTGCCAACGGGAAAGTCAAATAACCGTCAGTTGCACCTGCATAAGCACCGTTGCCTTTTAGGGCAGTAGTGATAAATCCGGGAGTGCCCACTTTCGTCGCGCTTTTAAAACTTATCTTTTCCACATAATCACCATCAAATGGCATGTAAAAAGTCTCTCCGTCGTAAAGCGGAATGTATGGAGGTTTTTTCTCGAACCGTACCGATTGGGTTGTAACTTTGTTCTCCATATCGGTAGCATTAATAGTCAAAGTATGAATACCATTGGTTAAATTACTATAGGTGTATTCCTTGACTGCCCTGCGATAATCCTTGAACTCGCTGAAACTGGTAATTTCAGTACCATCGAGCAAAACTGATATCGACTTAAGCTCAATGTCGTCAGTGGCTTCGAATTGAATGTTGATTGAAGTCGTCAATTCAGGCACCTGGATTTTTGTTCCGTCCACCGGATATTTAATGGTAATGGCCGGACTCGATTCATCGGGCCCCGGATTAACTTTTGTTATCGGGTCGATTCCTTCGTTGCAAGCCATTGTAAAAATGAGCAGGAACAAAAAGAGGAAATTATTCTTACAAGTTCTCATATTTTTTTACGCATTATGGTTCAACGATTATTTTTTTGTTTTTAATGCAGGCAACTGGTCGACCTGATTTTGCGGATAAGGCAGGAATATCTTTTCTTCAGAGAATGAGCGGCCATCGTAGCTCAACTCACTATACTTGCCTGTGCGCACCAAATCGTAGTAACGGGTACCCCATTCCATCGCCAATTCGGCATATTTTTCGTCCATAACCTGAGCGTTGGTTACCCCTGAAATCGACGACAACCCAGCCCTTGTCCTGACCAAATTAACGGCAGCATCAGCTGTCATTGCACTGCTATTGGCACCACTCGTCAATGCTTCTGCGTGCATCAACAAAATCTGGGCGTAACGGATACAGGAGAAATTCTTGTTTGTTCCGTAATCTGTACGTCCGGGCGTTAATTGATCAGATGGCAAATAGTGTTTACCACTGGCAAAAAGGGCACGGGCATAATCGTTAATTTTATCACCGCTTGGCGTTGTATTGGAAATCCATGCCGGCAATGTGGCATATTTTGCATCCTTTTGAATTTCAGCAATTCCACGATTGGTGAACAGTACACTGGTTTGCAGACGGGTAGTCTCACCTCGATCAATCATGAATTTAATATACTTTAAACTTGGCTCATAGAAACCCCATCCATCGCCTGCACCTGTTACTTTCGGGGTCCAACCCTGAGGTCCGAAGAAAGCAAACAAATAGGCATAATTATCGCCCGAACCTTTACCAAAATCGGAGTATTGCATTTCCAAAACATTTTCGTTGTTCAATTTTCCTTTGAGTTTGAAAAGTTGATAGAAATCGCTCTCGAGGGTAAAAGCACCCGATTTAATAATCTCGGAAGTGGCATCGGCTACAGCCTGATAGTTTTTATTTTCCATATTGGCCAAAGCTTTAATGGCAAGGGCTGTATATTTGGTCACACCTCCTGTAATATCTGCCCTTTTGTTCGGGTGAATAGCCGGCAACTTTGCAATCGCTTCGTCCATTTGATCAGAAATGTGTTGCATTACCTGCTCTTTGGTCTTCAACTCGGCCACAAGCAGTGTCGACGGGTCTGAACTCTCGGGAATAAATACCGTACCCCAGACTCGCGACAGATTGAAAAGCCACCAGGCACGAATCGTCTTTATTTCAGCAATATACTGATCAGCAAGTGCCTTATCGGCAGCAAACTCTTTGTATTTCTCGATTTGCTCAATAGCCGAATGGGCTGTAAAAATATCGGAGTAGTGGTTTTGCCATACCGAGTTATACATCCAATAGTCTTTGTTGTAATTATACTTGTCTGTTTCAGCATAATCCTGTTGGTCACCTAATCCTCCGGCATTTACATCATCGCCACGGACAGCAATCAATGGAAAATTCTCCCAGGCAGTCCCATTAAACTCTGCATATACTCCAATCAGCGGTAGTATCATGTTACTCGATATCGTATAATCGGTCTCTTCGGTGAACGATTTATTCTCGGCAGGCTCGTTCAGCAAGTCGTTACACGAAACTGCAAGCAAGAGTGTAAGTACCAGTATCGAGTATTTTATCGTGTTTTTAAAGTGTTTCATATCTGTTTTTTTTGAAAATTAGAATTTGACATTCAACCCGATGGTATATACTGCTGGAATCGGATAAGTTTGAGTATCAATTCCATTAGCAACTTCAGGACTAAAACCGTTGTATTTGAAAACGGTTAGTGGCCTGTCAGCAGTAAGCGAAACCCTCATATCAGGCATTTCGGCTCCAAACAACTGTTTGTTTTTTAGATTATAGGCCAACTGGACATTCTGAATCCTGAAGAATGAGCCATCCTCAACAAAATAGTCGCTCATTTTCTGGTTCCAACCACGACGTAAACCTGATGACGAAGGGTACTTGTTAGATGTACCATCGCCATGCCAGCGATTTTTAGCCAGATCTGCATCCATATTGCCATCGGCAGTCCAGATAATCTCTCCGCGCTTGCGGTTCAGAATCTTGTTACCGGCCTGCCCAACCATATTGGCTGTCAATTCAAAATCTTTATAGGTAAGGCCAAGGTTCATCCCATACATAAATGTCGGGAAATATGAGCCTAAAACCACCCGGTCGTCATCGTTGATAATGTCGTCATCATTTTGATCCTTGTATTTAAAGTCGCCCGGAACCAATCCGTTAGCAACTGCAATCGGGTCAGCATCAATCTCAGCCTGATTTTGATAAACACCTACAACCTCACGACCAAAGAATGCCAGCAGTGGTTGCCCAACGATTGAACGTTGACGAAACTCTGCGCTTCCACCATCGATATAAGGCTGACCGTACAAGTCGCGTACCTTATTTTTCAATGTTGAGATATTGATGCCAACATTGTATTTCAAATCGCCTGAAATTGCATCTTCCCAGTTTAAAGCCAATTCGAAGCCTGAGTTACGGATGATGCCAACATTCTTTAATACCGTTCCGCCTACCGCAGGAATGGAAACATAGATGGCTGCGTTCTTGGTGTCACGAATAAAGTAATCAGCGTCAGCCGACAAACGGTTTTTGAACATGCGGGCTGTCAAGCCGATATTGGTCTCTTCTGTAACTTCCCATTTTAACGAAGAGTAGGTATTTGAGATTTTGGCCCCCGAAACCAATACGCCGTTTATAGCCGTATTGACAATACTCGTAGTAATGGCTCCGTCGCTTGCCTGAATATTATCGTTGCCGAGCTGCCCCCAACTGGCACGCAACTTCAGAAAGTTGATGTAGCCGTATGGCTTCATAAAGTTCTCTTCTGAAATAACCCATCCGGCACCAACTGTGGGGAAATAGCCCCATTTTTGCTGATATTTTGAACTCCCATCAGCCCTCATTGTAGCATACAACAAATATTTATCGTCGAAATTGTAAGATAGTCGACCAAAATAGGAAAGACCGTATTGTCTTGTGCCTTCATCTCTTACATCATCCAACGAAATGGTTTCAGCTTGATCGATATACCATGATTGTTCTTTGTCTGTCGGAAAGTTCTGCCCTTTGGCACTCAATCGGTTGTAAGCTTCATCCCTGAATGAGCTACCGGCCATAACCACAACACCATGTTTATCGAACTGATTGGTATAGGTAATTACGTTATCCCAAATCTGGTCGGTAAAAAGCGACATGTTCCTTACAATAATAGCATCGGCTCGCTGAAAACTATTGCCAATGAAATAGGGCAAATTTATCAGACGTTCGTCGAGCGAAGTGTAAGCATTGTTGTAGGTCGTTTTATACGAAAGTTTATTAGGGATAAAATCAATCTTTGCATAAAAATTGGCAAGATTCTTCTTGATCTTCAACCGATTGATATTATACTTCAATGTTGGAAACGGGTTTTGCCCGCTTCGGTAACCCAAATCCTGTGCATTGGCAAATTTATCGGGCCAGGCAGCATCGTTGGTTTCGTCGTAAATAGGTAAGATTGGCACTGCAAAATAGGCCTGATTCCACGCTCCAGCCTCTTCGCCATATTTAACGGCATTGCTCATAATCATATTTCCACCAATGGTGAGCCAGTCGGTCACTTTGAAATCGATCTTAGAACGCAGGTTAAAACGTTCGTATTCATTTTTCATATCCAAAATACCTTCCTGTCCAAAATAGCTTGCTCCAAGCGAATAGGTGGCTTTTTGATTGCCGCCTGAAACACTCAAACTGTGGTTATGAATGGGTGCCGGACGCATAATCTCCTTGTACCAGTCGGTATTCACATCAGGGACATTAGGATTGACACGGCTCCTGCCATAGCGCTGCATCGCATTTAATATAAATGTTTCATCGGCAGCCGAACCAGACTCAAGTGCCATATTGGTAAACTGCTCTGCATTAGCCATTTTTAACACATTCTGGGCCACCTGATAGCCATAATAGCCGTCGTATGTTACTTCGGATTTTTGATTCAGCATCCCCGATTTAGTTTCAATCAGCACAACACCATTGGCCGCTCTTACCCCGTAAATGGCAGCAGCCGAAGCATCTTTCAATACCGAAATTGACGCTATGTCAGCCGGATTCAGAAAGTCGATGTTATCGAAAAACATGCCATCAACCACATACAGTGGAGCTTCATTGTTATTACCCGGATATGAACCAATACCACGTACTCGGATGGTTGGCGAGTTCCCTGGCGAACCACTGCTCACCACCTGCAACCCGGCTACTTTACCTTGAAGCGCCTGCATGGCTTGTCCGGATGGTGTTTTGGCCAAATCATCGCTCTTTACCGTTGTAATTGAAGACGTTAGGTCTTTTACTTTTTGAGTACCATAACCCACTACAACGACTTCGTCGACACTAAACGATTGCTCCTTTAATTGAATACTGATAGTCGTCCGATTGTTGATGGCCACCTCCTGGCTTTCCATTCCTACAAAACTGAATGAAAGGATGCCGTTTCCAGCAGTCTCAATTGTATAGTTACCATCAGCATCCGTTATTATACCAGTTGTAGTGCCTTTCACTACTACAGTTACTCCCGGCAGTACTTCACCTGAGGTTGCGTCAGTAACTTTTCCTGATATACTAATTTTCTCTTGCGCATATAGGATTGTAACCGACAAAAAGAGATACAATAGAAAGATTAGTTTTTTCATATGTTAAAATTTAAAAAATATTTAAAACGAAGTTAAGGCAACATCAACTGTAGTAAAAGAAAAAGGATACACTTCTATCACACCAACATAAAACGAAGTCTTTATTGACTACATCTTTAATACACCATCATTAATATTTTTTATTTATATAATTGTATAACAACACTTTAAAAGTGATTTATTATTACAAAAATTTTACTTCCATACACAGTATTTAAAATGAAAGTGAGTTAATTATTTCATAACTTGCGAATGGATTATTCACATATACTTCATTTTAGCTTTTGTTGATACATAACAAACAAAAAAAAATAATAAATGTTCGCCATTAATTAAAGTTAATTTCTTCAAAAAAAATGGAAAAAAACCGAAGTAAGATTCTGATGATTATAAAGTACCGTTATGTTGTTCATTGTATATGGCTATCACTTTTTATTCTTGTACCATTTCAAGTGTTCTCCGTTAAAAACGAACTACCGGTTATCAGGAATTTTACCAAGAGCGATTACCAGGCCGACGGGCAAAACTGGTCAGTAGCCAAAGACAACGAAGGGATCGTATATTTTGCCAATAATAAAGGGTTACTCGAGTTCGACGGCGTCTCGTGGCTATTGCACCCCTCGCCCAACGGCAATATAATCAGATGTGTGGCAACAGATGGTCATAACAGAATTTACACCAGCGGTTACCGCGAACTGGGATACTGGGAACGTGACCAATCGGGCAAATTGAGTTACACCTCATTAACACCTGTTGCCGAACAATATTTCATCCCCAATGTCGAATTTTGGGATATTATCCCCGCGGCCGACGGAAAAGTCTATTTCCACTCATTTACCCAAATCTTAATTTGGGAGAATGGAGCAATTACCCCGATAAACCTTCCTAAATTTTCCAATTCTATGGTACAAGTAGATGGCAAAATTGTTGTCGATATGGCAGATGGGTTGTATTTTATCGATGGGAAGAATGTCAAACCGATGCTCCTACACAACTTCTTTAATCAAAAACAGGTTCGGTTTGTTTTTAAAATCGAATCAAAACTAATCGTTGGAACAGCATCAGACGGTTTGTTTATATATGATCATAACGGGTTCAATCAACTGTTGCCGGAATGGAACGAATATTTCATCAAAAACAAAATTAACCGGGCAGCTTTATCGCCCGATGGTAAGCTGGTTATCGGAACTATTCTTGACGGCATAATCGCTTTTGACCTTTCTTCAAAAATGCTGTTCAAAATCAATACGCCGGCCGGACTTCAGAATAATACCGTTCTGGGAATCGCCTTCGATAAAAACCATAATATCTGGCTTGCACTCGACCGTGGCATCGACTTTGTATCATTTAAAAACAAAGGGTCGTATGCTTTGCATACGGTCGATAACGTAGGTGCCGTTTATACCTCAGCTCTTTACAATGGGAATTTCTATTTGGGAACCAACCAAGGGCTTTTTGTCAAAGCAAACGGCGATCCGGACGAACGTTTTACCTTGGTGCCGCAAACTCAAGGGCAGGTCTGGTATTCCAAAACAATCGGCAATAAGCTATTTATAGGGCATAATAACGGAACATTTGT
>ERZ1645187.394-NODE-394-length-42670-cov-12.377543_pt1 | contig 42670 bp, 31 predicted proteins | sample MGYA00575352_ERZ1645187 | MGnify/ENA primary metagenome ERZ1645187 (study PRJEB40837, sample SAMN11349314) | freshwater sediment metagenome | isolation source: river sediment | host: Sediment | place: India: Wazaribad , New Delhi | collected 2017-02-21 ... | reverse complement strand
GGCCCCGGGGCCTCAGGCAGCACGCTCGCGCGAACGATCCGCAGGCCGGTGACGAAGACCAGTCCACCCAGCAGGTTGAGCGGCACCACGTACCAGACCCAGGCGAGCCACTCGACGTAGGTGACCGTGCCCCCGGCATGGATCGCCCCGAAGATGAGGATGGAGTCGAGCACCGAGTGGAACAGGCTGAGGCCTGCCAGCAGGAAGCCCGCGGCGAACGCGGCCACCACCTTGACCCCGTCGGACTCGGTGCCCTCCTGCATCCGCGTCAGGACCGTGATGACGATGCCGCCGAGCAGGGACAGGGACACGGATCTCCAGTCGAGGGGTGCGTCCACGAAGTGGCGGGCCGTCTCGGCGAGCACCTCCTCGAACTCCGGGAACGCCCGGGCCACGAGCCACATGAACACCCAGCCTCCCGCCAGGTTCGTCAGGAGGGTGACACCCCAGAGCCGCACCAGTTGCAACGGCGTTCCACGCCCGGCGAACAGCGCCATGACGGGTAGTAGGAACCCCTCGGTGAACAGCTCCCCGTGGGCCAGGAAGAGCGCGACGAGTCCGATCCCGAAGGCGAGTCCGGCGAGCAGGTGGCTGCCCGTGCCGTGCAGCACCGCCAGGTACCCCAGGATGCCCAGCCCGATCTCGACTCCCCCGACGAACCCGGTCGTGACCAGCGCGCGCCAACTGCGGTGCAGGCGCGCCGCCCCCTTCTCGACGGTCGCGCGGTAGGACTCGGCAACCTCCTCCTCGATTCCGACGTCGCCCGAACCTGCCTCGTTCATGTGTTCCTCCTGGCTGTTCTGGTGCTGTCGCCCATCCCCCGCGTGTCCCCGCCGTCGGCTCGGCGGTGGGCGAGGACGACGACGTCGGGCCTGCTGGTCCCGTGGCGGACCGGCAACTCCTGCACCTCCGTGAAGAGGGAGTGGAGCCGCCGCACGTACTCCGGTGCCGGGGTCGCAGCCCACACCGCCAGGACGCCACCGGGCGCGAGCGCCCGATGGGCGGCCGCGATTCCCTCCCCCGCGTACAGCCAGGCGTTTCCCGGGGTGACGAGCCAGTCCGGACCGTTGTCCACATCGAGGCAGATCGCGTCCAGCGACGCCGGGGCCGCCTCCCGGAGCCAGCCGACGACGTCGGCCACGTGCACCCGCACCCGAGGGTCGGCGAGGGCGTCGCCGTTGGCGACGCGCAGGTGGGTGCGATTCCAGTCCACCACCACGGCCTCGCGTTCGAGGACGTGGACCTCTCTCACCCGCGGATGCGCCACGGCCTCGGCGAGGGAGAAGCCGACACCGAGACCGCCGATCATCATCCTGCCCGGATCCGGCATCCGCTCGGCCGCCGCACGCACGAGCAGGCGCTCGGACTCTCCCCCGCGCGTGTCCATGAGGAACACGCCGTTGGCGATGATCTCGTGGTGCTGCCCGGCGCGGCGCAGGGCGAGCTCGCCGCACACTCCCTGCTCGCGCGCCACGACCTGCGGGCCCCCCTCCGAGTTCACCGGTCGTCCACGATCCCGCCCACGATGGGCGGGGGAAGGTTCTCCGGGAGGCCGGGCGGCCGCAGCCCGTGGCGTTGTTCGTGCCACGCCACGTAGCCGGCGACGGCGGTGGGCAGGGTGGGGAAGATCCGGTCCTCCCCCACCTTCTCCACGAAGCCCGCCGCCCGCAGCTGGTCCCGCAGGTCCATCTTCACGCGGGCCATCGCGAAGATCACCCCGCGGGCCTCGAGGGCCTCGCGCAGCAGGTCGAGGGTGTCGACGGCGGTCAGGTCCACCTCCACGTTGGCCTCGGCGTTGAGGACGAACCACTCGACCCGCGGCTCGGCGGCGTCCACCGCGGCCAGGGCCCGGTGGGTGAAGTCCTCGGCGTTGGCGAAGAACAGGGGCGAGTCGTACCGGTAGACGAGCAGTCCGGGAACGCGGACGGCGCTCGGGTAGTCATCGACGTCGTGCATGCCGGCGTACCCGGGCACGTAGGCGAGGATGCTGTCGTGCGGGTGGGCCATCCGCCGGATCAGGTCGAGGAGGGAGAGCACCACAGCCAGGCCGATCCCGCCGAGCACGCCGAGGGCGAGCACCCCGAGGGCGGTGACCAGGCCCAGCACCAGCTCGCTCCGCCGGAAGCGGGCGATCCGCCGCCACTCGGGCACGTCGACGAGACCGTAGGCGGCGTAGATGACGACGCCGCCGAGCGCCGCCGTCGGGAAGGCCGAGAGGACCGGGCCGAGGAACAGGAGCGTGGCCACCACGCACGTGAGCGCGACGAGCGAGTGGAGCTGGGAGCGGCTGCCCATCATGTCGCCCAGTGCGGTGCGGCTTCCGCTGCTGCTCACCGGGAACCCCTGGAACAGGGAGGAGCCGACGTTCACGAGGCCGAGCGCGAACAGCTCCTGGCCGCTGTCGATCTTCTGGCGGTGTCGGGCCGCGAAGGCCCGTGACTCGACGACGTTGTCGGAGTAGCCGACGACGGCGAGTCCGAGCGCGTAGGGGAACAGGGACATGAGGTCGACGCCGGCGAAGTCGGGCACCCGCACGGCCGGCAACCCCTCGGGGATCGCCCCCACGGTCGCGATGCCGTCCTCGTCCAGGCCGAGGAGGGCGGCGGACCCCGCCGCGGCCAGCATGATGAGGAGGGGCCCGGGCCAGCGGGGTGCCCAGCGGCGGAGCGAGAAGAGCGCCACCAGCACGAGGGTGGCCAGGAGCACGGTGGGCAGGTGCGCGTCGCCGAGCTGGGTGGCCAGGGAGCGCAACTCCTCCACGGGGCCCTCGCCCTCGATCGCCAGGCCCGTCACCTTGCCCGACTGGGAGATCACCATGAGCAGCGCCATCCCTGTCAGGTACCCGGTGAGGACGGGACGGGAGAGCAGGTTGGCGAGGAACCCGAGGCGCGCCACCCAGCCGACCAGGCACACGATGCCGACGGCGGCGGCGAGCACCGCGGCGACCTCCGCGTGCCGTCCGGGTCCGGCTGCCCCGGCCAGCGCGCCGACGGCCGCCGCCGTCATGAGCGCGGTGGTGGACTCCGGGCCGACGGAGAGCTGACGGGAGGACCCGACGAGGACGTAGATGGCGAGCGGAGCGAGGATGGCCCACAGTCCGGTCACGGCGGGCAGGCCTGCGACCTCGGCGTAGGCCATCACCTGCGGCACGAGGTAGGCGGCGACGGTGAGGCCGGCCACGACGTCACCCCGGAGCCAGGAGCGCTCGTAGTGGGTGAGCACGTGGAGGCCCGGAAGGTGTCGCGCCCAACCGGGCGCCTGCGGGGTGGTCACGTCACGGTGCCACGACGAGTTCCCACGCGCCGTCGCGTGGCGTGAAGCCGAGGTTGGAGTAGTAGTCCGGACCGCCGGGTTCCGTCCGGATGCGCTCGACGCCCAGCCGTTGCCAGATGTCGGAGTGGCGGAACACGAACTCCCCGGGCGTGAAGTCGCGGTAGCTGGGGGTGACGTGGTCCACGTCGAGCACCGCGGTGCCGGCGCCGTCGAGGGTGGCCAGCACCACCCCGACCACCTCGTCCCCCTTCATCACGAGGAAGGCGACCGAGCTGTCGGCGGGCGTTCGGAACGAGGGGTGGAAGGCGCGGATCTCCTCGTGGTGCTGCGCGATCACGTGCGTCACCACGTCGTCCGTCGGCGCGGCGGTGACGACGTCGTAGGCGGCGGCGTCGTGCCGGGACCGGAAGAGCAGGTTGAGGTGGTACAGCTGGATCACGGAGAGCGCGGCGTTCAGCGCGACCATCGGCCACACCCCGAGGATCAGGTTGTACACCGTGAGGATCGCCGCGCCCGCGAGGTTGAGGATACGCAGGCGGGTGATCCGCTGCTGAGCCATCGACAGGACGACGAGGCCGGTGCCGAGCCAGCCGATGATCTCCCAGACCACTCCCATTGTTCCTCCTCGAAGCGGGTTGACCACCAGCGTAGGACCGGCGGACGGGCTTTGCCCGGAGGTGGGGCGTCAACACCACACCGTGCCCGGGAGGAGGCATGAAGTGTGGAAAGCTTGGGTCATGCAGAAATGGCCAGGCCGCCCCTACCCGCTCGGTGCCACCTTCGACGGGTCCGGCACCAATTTCGCGATCTTCTCGTCCGTCGCGGACAAGGTCGAGCTATGCCTCTTCGACGAGGACATGACCGAGGAGCGCATCGCCCTCACCGAGGTGGACGCCCACGTCTGGCACGCCTACCTCCCCGGCATTCAGCCCCGGCAACGCTACGGTTACCGCGTCCACGGGCCGTTCGAGCCCCACCACGGCCACCGGTGCGACCCGAGCAAGCTCCTCCTCGACCCGTACGCCAAGGCCATCGAGGGACAGGTCGTGTCCGATCCGTCGCTCTACTCCTACCAGTTCGACAACCCGGCGGAGCGCAACACCTCCGACAACGTGGACGCCACCATGCTCTCCGTGGTGGTGAACCCCTACTTCGACTGGGGGCACGACTACCCGCCGCAGCACGAGTACCACGACTCGATCATCTACGAGACCCACGTCAAGGGCATGAGCATGCTGCACCCGGACGTACCCGAGGAGGCGCGCGGCACCTACGCCGGGATGGCCCACCCCGCCGTCATCCAGCACCTCACGGACCTCGGTATCACCGCCGTGGAACTGATGCCGGTGCACCAGTTCGTCAACGACACCCACCTCCAGGACAAGGGCCTCACGAACTACTGGGGCTACAACACGATCGGCTTCTTCGCCCCGCACAACGGGTACGCCTCCACCGGGCAGCGCGGCGAGCAGGTGCAGGAGTTCAAGGCGATGGTCAAGGCCTTCCACGCCGCGAACATCGAGGTGATCCTGGACGTGGTGTACAACCACACCGCCGAGGGCAACCACATGGGCCCCACGCTGTCCTTCCGGGGGATCGACAACGCGTCCTACTACCGGCTCGTCGACGAGGACAAGCGGCACTACTTCGACACCACCGGGACCGGGAACTCCCTCCTCATGCGCTCCCCCGCCGTGCTGCAGCTCATCATGGACTCGCTGCGTTACTGGGTGACGGAGATGCACGTCGACGGGTTCCGCTTCGACCTCGCCTCCACCCTGGCGCGGCAGTTCCACGAGGTGGACCGACTGTCCGCCTTCTTCGACATCGTCCACCAGGACCCGGTCATCTCCCAGGTGAAGCTCATCGCCGAGCCCTGGGACCTCGGCGACGGGGGTTACCAGGTGGGTGGCTTCCCCCCGCTGTGGACCGAGTGGAACGGCAAGTACCGGGACACCGTGCGCGACTTCTGGCGCGGGGAGCCGGGCACGCTCGACCAGTTCGCCTCCCGCTTCACCGGCTCGTCCGACCTCTACGAGCACTCGGGGCGGCGCCCCGTCGCCTCCATCAACTTCGTCACCGCCCACGACGGGTTCACGCTGCGGGACCTCGTCTCGTACAACGAGAAGCACAACGAGGCGAACGGCGAGAACAACCAGGACGGCGAGAGCCACAACCGCTCGTGGAACTGCGGGGTCGAGGGCGAGACCAAGGACAAGGCGGTCAACGCGCTGCGGGCTCGCCAGCAGCGCAACTTCCTCACCACGCTCGTCCTGTCCCAGGGCGTCCCGATGATCTCCCACGGCGACGAGATGGGCCGCACGCAGGGGGGCAACAACAACGGATACTGCCAGGACAACGAGCTCACCTGGATCGACTGGGACCTCGACCCGGCCGAGCAGTCCCTCCTGAACTTCACCCAGAAGCTCATCGAACTGCACCACAACCATCCGATCTTCCACCGGCGGCGCTTCTTCGCGGGCGCCCCGGAGCACGGCGGTGAGTCCGAGATCGGGGAGATCGAGTGGTTCACCCCGGCCGGCGAACACATGGCGGAGACGGACTGGAACACCTGGTACGCCCGCTCCGTCATGATCTTCCTCAACGGCAAGGCCATCCCGGAGCCGGATGAACGCGGCCGCGAGATCATTGACGACTCCATGCTCATGATCTTCAACGGGGACGCCAACCCCATCGACTTCACGCTCCCGGACGCGACCCATGCCGAGAAGTGGAAGACCGTCCTCGACACCGCGGTGGAACGGTTGAAGTCGCGCACGCACCTCGCCGGCAATGACCTCACCGTCGAGGCGCGGTCGATCGTGCTCCTCAAGGCGATCGAGCCGGAGGGCTGAGGATGAACCGCAGCGAGGCTGCCAAGGCGCACCTGCCCGCGGAGGGGCACCGGGTCCCGGTCTCCACCTACCGGCTGCAGCTGCAGCCCGACTTCGGGTTCGACGACGCCCGCGCGGCGCTCGACTACCTCGAGGACCTCGGGGTCACGGACCTCTACCTGTCCCCCATCCTCCAGGCGACGCCGGGCTCGACCCACGGGTACGACGTCGTCGACCACTCGCGCGTCTCGGCGGACCTCGGCGGCCGGGAGGGCTTCGAGCGGCTCGCGACGGAGGCGCACGCCCGCGGGATGGGCGTCGTCGTCGACGTGGTGCCGAACCACATGGCCGTTCCGACCCCCCTGTACCACAACGCGGCGCTGTGGTCGGTGCTCAAGGACGGCCCCGAGTCCCCGCACGCGAACTGGTTCGACGGCACGACCTCCGAGGAGGGCATCCTCATGCCCGTGCTCGGGTCGCGGATCGGCAGCGCGCTGGCGTCCGGGGAGTTCGCGGTGGACACGATGGTGGTTCCCGGCTTCGAGGGCGACGGCGAGGTGCCCGTCCTCACCTACTTCGAACACGTGTTCCCCCTCCGCCCTGGCACCGAGAACCTCCCGATGTCCGCGTTGCTGAAGAGCCAGCACTACCGGCTCGCCTACTGGAAGGTCGCGGACGAGGAGCTCAACTACCGCCGGTTCTTCGACGTCGACACCCTGGCGGCCGTCCGCGTGGAGGACCGTGAGGTGTTCGACGCCACGCACGCCCTCCTCCTCGACCTGTTCCGTGCCGGCCACATCGACGGCTTCCGCATCGACCACCCGGACGGTCTCGCCGATCCTCGCGGGTACTTCCGCTGGCTGTCGGAGGCCACCGGCGGCGCCTGGGTGGTGGCCGAGAAGATCCTCGAGCCCGACGAGTCCCTCCCCGGCGACTGGCCGGTGGCGGGCACCACGGGCTACGACGTCTCCTGGCGCGCCTCCACCCTCCAGGTGGACCCGGGGGGCGCCCCGGACCTGACGTTCGTGCAGCAGTCGCTGACCGGGCCGGAGTACCTCCCCGAGGTGATCGAGGACGCGAAGCGGCAGGTCGTGACGACCTCGCTGTACGCCGAGGCGCACCGGCTCGCCACCCTCGCCGCCGACATCTGCCACAGCGACATCCGGCTGCGGGACCACACCTTCCGTGCCCTCCTGGCCTCACTGGTGGAACTGGTCATCGCGATGGACCGCTACCGGGCGTACGTGGTGCCCGGCGAGACACCCTCGAGCGAGGCCGAGCACCTCGTGCGGGAGGCCGCCGCCCACGCCCGCGAGCGCCTCGACGCCGACTTCCACGAGACCCTCGACGTGGTCGTCGACCTCGTGCTCGGACGCGAGGTCGGCTCCGCGGGGAGGATCCACGAGGAGGCCCGGGCCGAGCTGATCGTCCGCTTCCAGCAGGTGTGCGGGGCGGTGACGGCGAAGGGGGTCGAGGACACGGCCTTCTACCGCTGGACCCAGCTCGTCAGCCTCACGGAGGTCGGGGGCAACCCACGCCGGTTCGGGTTCACCCCCGACGAGTTCCACGCCTGGTGCGCCACGATGGTGAAGTCGTGGCCCGCCACGATGTCCCTGGGGTCCACCCACGACTCCAAGAGGTCCGAGGACGTCCGTTCCCGCATCGGGGTGCTCAGCGAGTTCGCCCCCCAGTGGCGCGAGCTGATCACCTCCCTGCGGGACACGCTCACCGGCGTGGAGGGCCACACCGAGAACCTCCTCTGGCAGGTCCTCGCCGGCACGTGGACCCAGGACGGGCCGATCAACGCGGACCGCCTGACCCGGTACATCGTGAAGGCCGCCCGGGAGCAGAAGCTCTGGACCTCCTGGACGAGCCCTGACACCGAGCGGGAGGAGTCGCTGACCGCCCAGGTCGAGGCCCTGCTGGGGGACGAGGCCGTCATCGCCGCGTTCGACGGCTGGGTGTCGCTCACGGCCGATGCGGTCCGCAGCTCGATCCTGTCCACGAAGGCCATCCAGCTCACCTCCCTCGGGGTGGCCGACGTCTACCAGGGGTGCGAGACCACGCAGACCTACCTGGTGGACCCCGACAACCGCGCTCCCATGGACGTGGCGGGCCTGACCGACCTGCTCGCCGCCGCCCGCCGGCGCCCGACCCGGTCGCTCGCCGCGGAGAAGATCCACCTCACCTCCGCCATCCTGCGCCTACGGCGCCGGCGACCGGAGGTGTTCGTGGGCGCCGACGCGGCGTACCGGCCGCTCGCCGCCTCCACGGGGCACGTGGTGGCGTTCGCCCGTGGGGAGCAACCCACGGTCGTGACAGTGGCCACCCGGCTCGGCCGCACCGTGGCCCAGCTCGGGGCGGCGGAACACACCGTGGTCCTCCCCGAGGGAACGTGGGAGGACATCCGCTCGGGCAGCACGTACGACGGCGGCCCCGTGGCGGTGTCGGAACTGCTGGCCGCGTGCCCCGTGGCCGTGCTCGAGAAGGCGGAGGACCGATGACGACGATCAGGGTGTGGTCACCGGAGGCGGAGCGGGCCGACCTGGTGCTGGGCGAGTCCTCCAGGGAGATGACGCCGGCCGGCGGGGGCCACTTCGAGATCGACGTCGAGCACGGTACCGACTACCTCCTCAGCGTCGACGGGCGGGAGGCGCGGCCCGATCCGCGGAGCGCCTGGCAGCCCTACGGCGTGCACGACGCCTCCCGGGCCTTCGACACCGGGATGCACGAGTGGCACGACTCCGACTGGCGGGGGGTCGACGTCCGCGGCGCCGTGACCTACGAGCTGCACATCGGCACGTTCACGCCCGAGGGGACCCTCGACTCCGCGATCAGCCGGCTGGGACACCTGCGTGACCTGGGCATCGACATCGTCGAACTCATGCCCGTGGCGGCCTTCCCCGGGCGGCGCGGCTGGGGCTACGACGGCGTCGGCCTCTACGCCGTGCACGACGCCTACGGAGGGCCTGCGGCCCTCCAGCGGTTCGTGGACGCCGCCCACCAGCAGGGCATCGGCGTGGCCCTCGACGTGGTGTACAACCACCTCGGCGCCTCCGGCAACTACCTCGCCGAGTTCGGGCCCTACTTCACCGAGCGCCACCAGACCCCGTGGGGGGCGGGACTCAACCTGGACGGTCCCGACGGCGGCGGCGTCCGTGCGTTCGTCGTCGACAACGCCCTGCGGTGGCTGCGCGACTTCCACGTGGACGCCCTCCGCCTCGACGCCGTGCACGCCATCCAGGACGACTCCCCCACGCACATCCTCGCCGAGCTGTCCGCCCGGGTCACGGAGCTCGAGGAGGAGATCGGCCGCCCGCTCGGCCTCGTCGCGGAGTCCGACCTCAACGACGTCACCATGGTGACCCCCCTCAGCGAGGGCGGTCTCGGCATGGACGGCCAGTGGGCGGACGACGTGCACCACGCCCTGCACGCGTGGCTGACCGGGGAGACCTTCGGCTACTACGTGGACTTCGGCAGCGCCGAGGTGCTCGCCCACGCGCTGCGGCACGTGTTCGTCCACGACGGCGGCCACTCCACCTTCCGGGGCCGCGACTGGGGACGCCCGGTTCCCGACGACGTCGACCGGCGCCGGTTCGTCACCTTCACCGAGAACCACGACCAGATCGGCAACCGGGCGCTCGGCGATCGGCCCGAGTCCCGCCTCGCCCCGGGAACGGTGGCCGGCGGCGCCGCCCTGCTGCTCCTCTCGCCGTTCTCCCCCATGGTGTTCCAGGGCCAGGAGTGGGCCACGCGTTCCCCGTTCCAGTTCTTCACCGACCACGGCCCCGATCTCGCCGACCTGGTCGTGGAGGGCCGCAAGGAGGAGTTCGCGGGCCACGGCTGGGAGGAGCTCTACGGCGGTGACGTGGAGGTGCCCAGCCCCCAGGATCCCGCCACGTTCCCCGACTCCAAGCTGCCCTGGGAGGAGCTGGAGGACCCGGACCACGCGGCGATGTTCGCCTGGTACCGCGACCTCATCGCGCTGCGCCGCGAGTTCGGCGACGGCAGCGCCCACCAGCTGCCCGAGGTCGACCACGGCGACGGCTGGTTCCGCATGGTCCGCGGCCCCCTGTCCGTCATCGTGGTCCCCGGTCCCGAGGGCCGCACAGTGCCGGAACCCGCCGGGGTGAGCACAGCCCTCGCGTTCGGCGACGTCACGGTGGGCGGGGACGGCGTGGTCGTGCTCGGCCCCCACGCCGTCGCCGTGGTGCGCCGTCCCTAGAAACTGGTCTCGGTGCGCCGCGGGTAGGTGCGGGCGAACGCCCGCACGTGGTTGATGCTCGCGGCGTACCGGTAGAAGGTGCGGCGGAGGTTGGCGTCCGCCTCGTAGGCGAGCGGGTGGGTCACCCCGTGCGCGCGGCGCGCCGCCGCCACCTCGGCGCGCAGCCCCGGATCCGCGACGTAGCGCCGCAGGAGGACGAGCGGCACGATCCGGAAGATGCCGCCCTCCCCGGTGTGGCGCGGCGGGAGCGCCTCGCCGTGGGCGTCGGCCAGGGCCACCTCCATCGGGTTGACCCCACCCATCGAGATGAAGTGGTTGGAACGGCCGGGCCGTGGGTTGATGTCGAGGAGGTACGGCGTCCCCGTGCGCGAGTCCACCTTCACGTCGACGGTCGCGAACCCGCGGTACCCGATTCCCTGCAGCAGCGCCGTCACCCGCTCCGCGATCTCCGGGTACCAGCGCACCAGGCCCAGCGCCATGTTGCCGAGGAGGTTCGGCGTGTGGATGGCCAGCAGCATCCGCGCGGTGGACTGCAGTGTCGCCGTGCCCGTGCGGTCGATGTAGACGGTGGTGACGTACCCGGCGGTGTCATCCCCCGGGATCAGCTCCTGGAGGAGCATCCTTCCCTCGTGGCCCGCGGCGTGGATCCGCTCCAGGGTCCCCTCCAGCGCGGCGACGTCGTCGAGGACGTACACCTTGAGCTTGCCCGGGAACTCCAGGACCTCGTAGTCCCCCGTCGTCGCCGGCTTCAGGATGTAGGGGGCGGCGAGGTCCGCCGCGGCGGCCCGCCAGTCGTCGAGCCGCGCGAAGTCGATCACCCGCTCCCGGGGGGTGTGGAGACCCACCGCGGTGGCGAGGGGGGCGAGCCGGGCCTTGTCCTCCACGGCGCGCACGGACTCACCCGGCGGCACCAGGACGGTGAAGCGTTCCTCGTGCCAGGCGCGATCGGCGTCGACGGCGTCCACCTGGCTGTCCGAGTTGACCACGAGCACGGGTTCCGTCCCCCGGTCGCGGGCGAGGGCGGAGAGCCGGTCGAGGGCGGCACGCTGGTCGGCCGGGGTGCCGTGCTCCCCCAGCAGCACGGGCGTGAGGATCGCGGAGTCGTTGATGAAGCCCCGCGGCAGCTTGCTGACGGTGTGCGAGTGGACTCCCCAACGCTGGTGGAAGGCGCGGGCCATCGAGTAGACGCCGAGGTCGGAACCGACCATGACGGGTGCCGGCAGCGCGTCGGTCACGGGCGACCTCCTCCGATCGGGGTGAGGGCGCCAGTCTACCGGCGCGGCAGCCACGGGCCGGCTCCCGCGGGTCCTAGCCTGAGGGGGTGACCGCTCCGATCCCCGCCGAGTTCCTCGAGGCGCTGACCAGCCTCCGGGGCCACCGGTTCCGCACCGAGGTGCACCTCGAGGAGATCCCCGCGCCCACCCGCATCGCCCCCTACGCCCTCGCCCTCAACGCCGAGGTGAACCCGACCCGCGACCCGGAGGACATGCTCGGCCACGGCCGGTTCGTCGTCCTGCACGATCCGGCCGGGCAGGACGCGTGGCACGGCGTGTTCCGGGTCATCGTGATGGCCAAGGCCGACGTGGACGTCGAGATGGGCGTGGATCCCATGTTCGGCGAGGCCGGGTGGTCGTGGCTCGTCGACGCGCTCGACGACGCGGGTGCGGGCTACCACCACCTCTCCGGGACGGTCACCCGCGTCCTGTCCGAGACGTTCGGCGGCCTCGTGCTGCAGTCGAACGGCACCGAGATGGAGGTCCGGGCGTCCTGGACGCCCAACACGGTCGACCTCGGCCCACACCTGGGGGCGTGGGTCGCGCTCCTCGGCGCCCTGTGCGGCCTCGAGCCGATCGAGGACGGCGTCACCGCCCTCGGCCCCCGGCTCTCGTGAGCGTGCGGCTCGACGCCCCCCAGGAGGGCGTCCCACCGCTGGTCGACACACCGCGGGCGCTCGCCGACACCGTGGAGACCCTCGCCTCCGGGACGGGCCCCTTCGCCCTCGACTCCGAACGCGCCTCCGGCTACCGCTACTCCCAGCGCGCCTATCTCGTGCAGGTGCGGCGGCAGGGTGCGGGCACGCACCTCATCGACCCGATCGCCATCGACGACTTCGGACCGTTCGCCGAGCTGCTCCGCGAGGACGAGTGGGTGCTCCACGCCGCCACGCAGGACCTGCCGTGCCTCCGCGAACTCGGACTCCACCCCCCGGCCCTCTTCGACACCGAACTGGCCGGGCGTCTCCTCGGACGGCCCCGCGTGGGCCTGGCCACGATGATCGCGGAGGAGTTCTCCCTCGAACTCGCCAAGGAGCACTCGGCCGCCGACTGGTCCGTCCGCCCACTTCCCGAGGGACTCCTCAACTACGCCGCCCTCGACGTCGAACTCCTCCTCGAGCTGCGGGCGCGACTCGCGGACGAGCTGGCCGCCGCGGGCAAGCTCGAGTGGGCCCAGCAGGAGTTCGCGGCGCTCCTCCAGGCCCCCGACATCGTGGTGAGCCCGGAGCCGTGGCGGCGCACCTCCCACATCACGGACGTCACGACACCCCGCGGCCTGGCGGTGGTCCGGGAGCTGTGGCAGGCCCGCGACCAGCTGGCCCGGCGGCTCGACATCGCGCCGGGACGTCTCCTGCCGGACCGGGTGATCATCGCCGTGGCCCGCCGGCACCCGCTCGAGTCGGCCCTCCCCGACATGCGGGAGCTGCGGCGCCGCGAACCCGAGACGTGGGCGGCCGCCTACGAGCGCGCCCTCTCGCTCCCGGCCTCCGCCCTGCCCGCCCGTCGCGGGCCCGGCCGTGGTGGCCTGCCCGACCCGCGGCAGTGGCCCCGGGTCAACCCACCGGCCGCCACCCGCCTCACCGCCGTGCGAACCGCGGTGCGAGCCCTGGCGGACGAGCACGGCCTTCCCCAGGAGAACCTCCTCCAACCGGCCGCCCAGCGGGCGCTGGCGTGGTCGGTCACCGGGTACGGCGCGGACGAGGTCCGCGAGATCCTCCGGCGTGCCGGGGCCCGCCCCTGGCAGGTCGACCTGGTCACGCCGCCGGTCCTGGACGCGTTGCACGAGACGGTCCGGCAGGACTGATCGCGCGGGTCGACCCTCCGGCACTGCGGTGGCACGGCACGCGCGACCGCGCCTAGTATGTGGTACCCGCAGTCCCAGGTATCAGACGGAGGTCCCAATGCCAGCCGAGACCATCACCACGACCGAGCTGACGACCGTGCGGTGCGGCACCCATGACGTCGCGCTCCTGACGTTCCGGCGCGCCGACGGCACCGAGGGCCCGACCCCCCTCGGCCCGGCCGGCCTCGCGGAGCTGGAACGGCGCGTGGGCGACGCCGTCGCCCGGGCCGAGGCGGGAGAGGTGTCCGGCATCGTCCTCACGGGCACGGGACGCACCTTCCTCGCCGGCGCCGACCTGGAACTCGTGCGATCCACCCACGACCGTGGCGACGCCCTCACGCTCGGCCGCCTCGGTCATCGTGTGGTCTCCGCCCTCCTGGACGCTCCGGTCCCCACCATCGCGCTCGTCAACGGGACCGCCCTCGGCGGGGGCCTGGAGGTGGCGCTCGCGTGCGCGATGCGGGTCGGCGTGGCCGGTGCCCGTCCCCTCGGCCTGCCGGAGACGCACCTCGGCCTCATCCCCGGATGGGGCGGTTCCTTCCTCCTCCCCCACCTCGTGGGGCCCGCGGCCGCGGCGGAGGTCATCATCGCGAATCCGCTGCGCGGCAACACCACCCTCGACGCGGAGGCAGCACTCGCCGCGGGCATCCTCGACCGGATCGTCCCGGCGGGCGCCTTCCCCGCGGACGCCATCGGAGACCTGCTCGACCACCCCGTCCGCACCCTCGCGCCGGAGACCTCGGACACCACCGGGTGGGACGAGGCGCTGGCCCCCCACCGGGACCGGGTCGCCCGCGCCGCGACCGCGGGCCGGCCCGCACCGGCACGCGCGCTCGACCTCCTGGCCGCCGCGGCCACCTCGCCGCGCCCGGAGGCCTTCGCCAGGGAGGACGAGGCGCTCGCGGACCTCATCGGCACACCGGCCCTCCACGCGAGCCTCTACGCCCTCGAACTGCTCCGTCACGCCCGGCCGGCGCGGGACGCCTCCTCCCCCATCCGCCGGATCGGCGTCCTCGGCGGAGGCCTCATGGCCACCCAGCTCGCCACCCTGCTGGCGGTCACGCTGGACGCGGAGGTGGTGATGCGGGAGGTGGACGAGGACCGCTGCGAGCGCGCCAGGTCACTGCTGGCCCAGCAGCGCGATGCCCTCTCCGAGCGGCTCCCCGCCCAGCGGATCGCAGCGCTCGAGGCGGCCGTCACCGTCGGCACGGGTCACGACGGCTTCGCCGACGCCCAACTCGTCATCGAGGCGGTGTTCGAGGAGATGGAGGTGAAGCGCGCGGTGTTCGCCGAGGTGGAGCCACACCTGTCCCCGGAGGCCATCCTCGCCACCAACACGTCCGCGCTGTCCGTCACCGCGATGGCGGAGGGCCTTGCCCGTCCGGAGCGGCTCGTGGGTATCCACTTCTTCAACCCGGTGGCCGTGATGCCCCTCGTGGAGATCGTGCGCACCCCGCACACGGACCCGGCCGTCGTGGACGCCGCCCGGGCGCTGGCCCATGCCGCCGGGAAGGTGACGGTCGACGTCGCCGACGCCCCCGGGTTCATCGTCAACCGCCTCCTCGTGCGGCTGCTCGGCGAGATCCTCGGCGAGCTCGAGGCCGGCACGGACGTCGACGTCGTCGCCACCGCCCTCGACCCGATCGGCCTGCCCATGGGTCCGCTGCAGCTGCTCCAGCTCGTGGGACCCGCCGTGGCTGCCCACGTGCTCCACACGCTGCGCGCCGAGCTCGGGCCCCGCTACCCCGAGAGCCCCGGCCTCGACGCCATGGTGGAGGCCGGCGCGTCCTTCCTGCTCGGCCCCCCGCGCGCGGCGACCCCCCACGACCCGGCGGTGGCCCGCTGGTTCACGCCCGACGACCCCCGGCCGTCCACGGCCGCCCGGGTGCTCCAGCGCGTGCAGCACGCGCTGGCCGAGGAGGTCCACCTGATGCTCGCCGACGGCGTCGCCGACGTGCGCGCGATCGACACCGCGATGATCACCGGTGCCAACTGGCCGCTGCACCGTGGCGGGATCACCCCGTACCTGGACGAGGTGGGGGCCGCGGAGGCGACAGGTGGGGTGTTCCACCCGGACGGCCTCTGACCGGACGGGCCCTGACCCGGCGGGGATCCGACCCGGCCTCCGGGGGCCGGATCAGCCGCCCAGGAGGCGGGCGGCGTCCTCGTCGACGGCGTCGCCCTGCAGCAGGGCGCCCGCGATCCGCATCGCGACGTCCGTGGGCCGCAGGTGGAACTCCTCGATGAGCTCGTCCCGGCGCGCGTGATGGTGGAAGGCCTGCGGGATGCCGTGGACCTGCACCGGCACGCGCGAGCCGGCGTCCGCGAGGGCGTCCCGCAGCGCGGAACCCACCCCTCCGGTGACGAGTCCGTCCTCCAGGTGGGCCACCAGTTCGAACTCGCCCGCGAGCCGCACCAGCTCGGGCGAGACGGGCAGCACCCAGCGCGGGTCGACGACGAGGGATCCGATGCCCTGGGCGTCGAGGGCCTGCGCCACGTCGACGGCGGTCGCCGCCATCGCCCCGACGCCGACGACGAGGACCCGCCGCTCGCCGTCGTGGCGGGCGAGCACGTCCAGTCCCTCCCGGTGACCGATGGCGCGCAGCGGGTCGGGGAGCGACCCCTTCGGGTAACGGACCGCGGTCGGACCCTCCATGCCGACGGCCTCCCGGAGCTCCGCGCGCAGGGTGGCCTCGTCCCGTGGCGCCGCGAGTCGCAGGTTCGGGACGGTCCGCAGCACCGCCATGTCCCACATGCCGTTGTGGCTCGCCCCGTCGTCGCCCGTGATGCCGGCCCTGTCCAGGACGAACGTGACCGACTGGTTGTGCAGGGCGACGTCCATGAGGACCTGGTCGTACCCGCGGTTGAGGAACGTGGCGTAGAGCGCGACGACCGGGTGCATGCCGGCGAAGGCGAGGCCCGCGGCGGAGGCGACCGCGTGCTGCTCGGCGATCCCGACGTCGATGACGCGGGCGGGGAACTCCTCGCTCATCGGTCCGAGGCCCACCGGCTGCAGCATCGCCGCGGTGATGGCCACCAGGTCCTCCCGCTGGCGGGCGAGCTTCAGCACCTCGTCGGAGAACACCGACGTCCAGCCGAACCGGGCCGGCACCACCGGCAGCCCGGTCTCCGGGTGGATGACGCCGACGGCGTGGAAGCGGTCGGCGATGTCGTCGAGGGCCGGCTGGTAGCCCCGGCCCTTCGCCGTGATGGCGTGCACGATCACCGGCTCGGGGTACGCCTTCGCCCGGGTGAGGGCGAACTCCATGGCCGTGACGTCGTGCCCGTCCACCGGTCCGATGTACTTGATGCCAAGGTCCTCGAACAGCCCCTGGGGCGCGATGACGTCCTTGACGCCCTTCTTGAGGCCGTGCAGGGCCTCATAGGTCATCCGGCCGGGCAGACCGCCCTGCAGCAGGGTGCGCTTACCCCAGTCGAGGGCCTTCTCGTACCCGTGCGTGGTGCGCAGCGCGTCGAGGTGGTGGGCGATCCCGCCGGTGGTCGGGGCGTAGGACCGCCCGTTGTCGTTGACGACGATGACGAGGTTCCGGTCCGGACCCTCCGCGATGTTGTTGAGCGCCTCCCAGGCCATCCCGCCCGTCAGCGCACCGTCCCCCACGACCACCACGACGTGCCGGTCCGTGCGCCCCCGCAGCAGGTTGGCCCGCGCGATCCCGTCCGCCCAGCTGAGGGCGGAGGAGGCGTGGGAGTTCTCCACCACGTCGTGCACCGACTCACCGCGGGCGGGGTAGCCGGAGATCCCGCCGCGCTGCCGCAACCGGCTGAAGTCGTGCCGGCCGGTGAGGATCTTGTGGACGTAGGACTGGTGCCCGGTGTCGAAGACGATGCGGTCCCGTGGCGAGTCGAACACCCGGTGGATGGCGATCGTGAGTTCCACAACCCCGAGGTTCGGACCCAGGTGGCCGCCTGTTCGTGCCACGTTCGTGACGAGGAACTCGCGGATCTCCGCGGCGAGCTCGATGAGCTCGTCGGTCACCAGTCCCCGCAGGTCCCGGGGACGCGTCACGCGGTCCAGTACGGACATCGGGCCTCCTCGTGTGTGCGCTGCCCCCACTGTACGACGCGTCCCGCCGATGCACACGGGGGCGCACTAGGCTTGCCTCATGTCCCCCACCCCCGCGCCGTACGGCTCCTGGACCTCCCCCCTCACCCTCGCGGAGATGACCGCCGCCGTCGTCCGGCTCTCCCCGCCACGCATCGACGGCGAGGCCACCTACTGGAAGGAGACCGGCGGGGACGGCCGTGGGGTCGTCATGCGGGCGGCGAACGGCCGCCACGACGCCGTCACCACCGTCCACGCCGACGGCACCCCCGTCGACGTGGCCTCGACGGTGCACGAGTACGGGGGCCGGGACTTCGACGTCGCGGACGGCGTGTGCGTCTTCTCGGAGCGGGCCGACGCCCGCCTGTACGTCACCGTGGCGGGCGACGACGGCTGGTCCGAGCCTCGACCCGTCACCCCGGACGACGGCGTGCGCTACGCGGACCTGACGCTCGCCGGCCACGTGGTGCACGCCGTCGCCGAGATCCACGGCGCGGAGGTGGTCAACGCGTTGGTGCGCGTCGACATCCTCACCGGCGTGGTGACCAGGCTGCGTACCGAGGCCGACTTCGTCGCGAACCCGCAGCCCAACCCGAGCAGGACCGCGCTCACGTGGTACGAGTGGGACCACCCGGACATGCCGTGGGACGCCACGCGGCTCATGGTCGCCGAGATCGACGGCGACCGCCTCGGCGAGGCGCGCCAGGTGGCCGGCGGACCCGGGGTGAGCGCCGTGTCCCCGGTGTGGGCCGGCGACGAGGACCTCGTGTACGTGGCCGACCCGGACGGATGGTGGAACGTGCACCGCTGCACGGACTCGCTCGGGGAGTGCCGCACGCGGCTCGTCCACCCCGCCGAGGCCGAGTTCGCGGCCCCGCCGTGGCAGTTCGACCGTTCGCTGACGGTGCTCGACGCGGAGCACCTCGTGTGCCGGTGGACCCGTGTCGGCCGGTGGTCGCTCGGGGCGATGCGCCTCGCCAACGGTGAGCTGGAGGAGTGGATCACCGGGTACGAGGTCGGTAGCGAGGTCGCGGCCGGAGGCGGTCGCGTCGCGTTCGTCGGCCGTCACGCCAGCCGCCCCGACGTGCTCGCGGAACTCCTCCTGGCCGAGGGCTCGGTCCGGGAGCTGCGGGCGAGCGCGCCGGCGGTCCTGGCGGACCAGTGGGTGTCCCAGGCGGAGGCGGTGGACTGGCCGGTGGACGGCGCGGTGGCGCACGGGTTCCTCCACCCGCCGGTCAACCCGGACTTCGTGGCACCAGAGGGCGAGCTCCCGCCCCTGCTGGTGCTGGTCCACGGCGGGCCCACGTCCGCCACGACCGGGACCTTCTCCCCCGGCGTCCAGTTCTGGACGACGCGGGGGTTCGCGGTCCTCGACGTCAACCACCGCGGCTCCACCGGTTACGGGCGGGCCTTCCGCGACGCGCTGCGCGGGCAGTGGGGCGTGGCCGACATCGCCGACATCGCCGCCGGCGTCACCGCGCTCGTGGAGCGCGGGCTGGTCGACGGCGCGCGGGTGGCCATCCGCGGCGGGAGCGCGGGCGGGTACGCGGTGCTGCGGGCGCTGACCGCGACCGACGTGTTCGCCGCCGGCACCTCGCGCTACGGGATCGCGGACCTCGCCCTCCTCGCCGGGGACACCCACAAGTTCGAGTCCCGGTACGTCGACGGCCTCGTCGGGCCGTGGCCCGAGGCGGCGGACACCTACAGGGAACGCTCCCCCCTGTACCACCTCGACCGGCTCCACGCCCCCGTGCTCCTGCTCCAGGGGGAGGACGACGCCGTCGTGCCCCCGAACCAGGCGCACCAGATGGCCGAGGCGATCCGGCAGGCGGGCGGCGAGGTGGAGCTGGTGCTCTACCCGGGCGAGGGTCACGGGTTCCGCAGGGCGGAGACCACTCGTGACGCCCTCGCCCGGGAACTGGCGTTCTACGGACGGGTGTTCGGCTTCACGCCGGCGTGATCAGGCCCGCACGAGGGACCGGAGCACGTACTGCAGGATCCCCCCGTTGCGGAAGTAGTCCGCCTCGCCGGGGGTGTCGATGCGAACCCGGGCGTCGAACTCGATCGCCGAGCCGTCCTCCCGCGCCGCTCGCACGTGCACGGTGCGCGGGGTGGTGCCCTCGTTGAGCGCCTCGATCCCGGTGATGTCGAACACCTCGGTCCCGGTGAGTCCCAGCGAGTCCGCGTCCTCCCCCTCGGGGAACTGCAGAGGCAGCACGCCCATCCCGATGAGGTTGGAGCGGTGGATGCGCTCGAAGCTCTCCACGATGACCGCCGTGACCCCGAGGAGGGCCGTGCCCTTGGCGGCCCAGTCGCGCGAGGACCCGGATCCGTACTCGGTGCCGCCGAGGACCACCAGGGGCACCCCGGCCTCCTGGTAGGCCATGGCCGCGTCGTAGATCGCCTCCTGCTCCCCGGTGAGGAGGTTCCGGGTGTACCCGCCCTCGACGCCGTCGAGGAGCTGGTTGCGCAGCCGGATGTTGGCGAAGGTGCCGCGGATCATGACCTCGTGGTTGCCGCGCCGGGAGCCGTAGGAGTTGAAGTCGCGCCGTGCCACGCCGTGCTCCGCCAGGTAGCGGCCGGCCGGCGAGTCCGGCTTGATGGCCCCGGCGGGCGAGATGTGGTCCGTGGTGACGGAGTCGCCGAGCTTGGCGAGCACCCGCGCCCCGCGGATGTCCGCGACCGGGGTGAGGTCCATGGTCATGCCCTCGAAGTACGGGGGCCGCCGGACGTAGGTGGAGTCCTCCGCCCAGGCGAAGGTGTCGCCCTCGGGTGTCGGCAGCGAGCGCCACCGCTCGTCGCCGGCGAACACGTCCGAGTAGCCGTCCGTGAACATCCCCCGGTCGATCGTGGAGGCGATCGTCTCCTCGACCTCCTGTGCCGAGGGCCAGATGTCGGTCAGGAACACGTCGTTGCCCTCGCGGTCCCGGCCGAGCGGCTCGGAGGCGAAGTCGAAGTCCATCGTCCCGGCGAGCGCGTAGGCGATCACGAGGGGCGGGGAGGCCAGGTAGTTCATCTTGATGTCCGGGTTGATCCGGCCCTCGAAGTTCCGGTTGCCGGACAGGACGGAGACGACCGCGAGGTCGTTCTCGTTGACGGCGGCGGAGACCTCGGCGGGCAGCGGCCCGGAGTTACCGATGCACGTGGTGCAGCCGTAGCCGACCAGGTGGTAGCCGAGGGACTCCAGCGCGGGCCAGAGCCCGGCCTTCTCGTAGTAGTCCGTGACCACCTTCGAGCCCGGCGCCATGGAGGTCTTCACCCACGGCTTGACCGTCAGTCCCCGCTCGGCGGCGTTGCGCGCGAGCAGGCCCGCGGCGAGCATGACCGAGGGGTTCGAGGTGTTCGTGCAGGAGGTGATGGAGGCGATGACCACGCGGCCGTGGTCCAGCTCGGTCTCCGTGCCGTCCTCCATCGTGATGGGGACCCGCCTGCTCGGGAGCGACCTGTCGGCATTGTGGTGCTCCGGCGGGGCGGCGTCGTCGAGGTCGTCGTCGCTCTTGACGGGGTCGGAGGCCGGGAAGGTGCCCGCGATCGCCTCGTCCAGCTCGGAGAGCTCCTCCTCCTCGTCGTCCACGTAGTCCGGCAGGACGTCCTCGAAGGCGCGCTTGGCGTCCGTGAGCTGGATCCGGTCCTGCGGCCGCTTGGGGCCCGCGATCGAGGGGACGACCGTGGAGAGGTCCAGCTCCAGGTACTCCGAGTACGCCGCCTCACGGGCCGGGTCGTGCCAGAGCCCCTGCTCCTTCGCGTAGGCCTCGACGAGGGCGACCTGGTCCTCGGTCCGTCCCGTGAGCCGCAGGTAGTCCAGGGTGACGTCGTCGATGGGGAAGATGGCGGCGGTGGAGCCGAACTCGGGGCTCATGTTGCCGATGGTGGCGCGGTTGGCGAGCGGGACGGCGCCGACGCCCTCGCCATAGAACTCGACGAACTTGCCCACCACGCCGTGCTTCCGCAGCATCTCGGTGATGGTCAGGACGACGTCGGTGGCCGTGGCGCCCGCCGGGATCTCACCGGTGAGCTTGAAGCCCACCACGCGGGGGATCAGCATGGACACCGGCTGGCCGAGCATCGCCGCCTCGGCCTCGATGCCCCCCACGCCCCAGCCCAGCACGCCGAGGCCGTTGACCATGGTGGTGTGCGAGTCGGTGCCCACGCACGTGTCCGGGTAGGCCTGCAGCACGCCGTCGACCTCGCGGGTCATCACCACGCGCGCGAGGTGTTCGATGTTGACCTGGTGGACGATGCCGGTGCCCGGGGGCACCACCTTGAAGTCGTCGAAGGCGGTCTGGCCCCAGCGGAGGAACTGGTAGCGCTCCCGGTTGCGCTCGTACTCGAGCTCCACGTTGCGCTCGAAGGCGTCGGACCGGCCGAAGACGTCGATGACGACCGAGTGGTCGATGACCAGTTCGGCGGGGGCGAGGGGGTTGATCCGGGAGGGGTCGCCCCCGAGGTCCGCCATGGCCTCCCGCATCGTGGCGAGGTCCACAACGCAGGGCACGCCGGTGAAGTCCTGCATCACCACGCGGGCGGGAGTGAACTGGATCTCGGTGTCGGGCTCGGCCGCCGGGTCCCAGTTCGCCAGCGCCTCAACGTGCGCGGTCGTGACGTTCGCGCCGTCCTCGGTGCGCAGCAGGTTCTCGGCGAGCACCTTCAGCGCGTACGGGAGCTTCTCGAGACCGGCGACGGCGTCCAGCCGGTTGATCTCGTAGGTGGCGCCTCCGACGGTGAGTGGGGCCTTCGAAGTGAAGCTGTCCACGGGGTCTCCTCGGTTCGTCGTCGAAATCTCGATATCAAGATACTGGCGGGGTGGACGGCCTGTCCACCGGACTCCTCCAGCCTAGTGACTCGCCCCGGTGCCCGCGTGGCGCTGGAGGACGGCCACGATCTCGACGTGGTGGGTGTGGGGGAAGAGGTCGAGCGCCGTGAACGCGGTGATCGCGTACCCGCCGACGAGGTCCCGCAGGTCGCGGGCGAGCGCGGCCGGATCGCAGGCGACGTACACGATGCGCTCCGGGGCGTGCGCGGCGACGGCGCGCACGAGGTCCCGGCCCGCGCCGGTGCGCGGCGGATCCAGGACGACGACGTCGAGCGGCCCCGGGAGCCGGCCCACCGTCCGTGCATCGGCGCGGGCCCGGCGCACCCGGGCGTGCGGCAGCGCGGCCAGGGTCACGGTGGCGTCGTCGACGGCGGTGCGCGAGCCCTCGACGGAGACGACCTCGCCCCGTGCTCCGACGGCCCGGGCGAGGGGGAGCGTCAGCAGGCCCGCCCCGGCGAACAGCTCGAGCACGCGCTCCCCTCCCGTGAGCGCCGCGCCCGCCAGCACCTGATGGACGAGGGTCTCCGGTGCCTCGCGGTGCACCTGCCAGAAGCCGGCCGCGTCGACCACGTAGCGCAGCTCCTCCCCCTCGTGGGGCACCCGCTCCCGGACCCGGCGCTCCGCCTCCCTGCCCGGCGCCGCGAGGACGCCTGCCCCGGTGACGACCACGGGTGGGGAGCCGCTCGGGACGACCGCGGTGACCCGGTCCCCGGGCACCCAGCCCCACGCCCCGGCGAAGAGGTCGAGGGCGGCGAGTCCGGGAACCGCGAGCGGCATCTCCCGGACGGCGACCAGGTCGTGGCTCCGGGGACGCCGCATGGCGAGGCGGCCGGCGTCGTCGACCGTGAAGGACACGCGGGTGCGGCTGCCGACCGACGGATCGCCGACCGCCCGCACGGCCGTGGGGCCGGGGAGGGCCTCCACCACCGCGGGCCCGCCGATCCGGGCCATCACGTCGGCGATCACGTTGGCCTTCCAGGTCAGCTGGGCGGCCGGCCGGACGTGCCCCAGGTCCGCCCCTCCGACGTCCTCACGCGCCGCCGCCGGCCAGACGTGCTCGACGCGATCCGGTGAGGGGTCGAGGACCTCGACGACGCGGGCGGTGTCGTGCCGCGCACCCTCCGCCGTGACGACGGCCCGGACCCGCTCGCCCGGCAGCCCGCCGCGCACGAACACGACCTTGCCCTCGTGCCGGGCGACGCAGAAGCCGCCGTGGGCCTCCCGCAGGAGCTGGAGGTCGAGCATCACTCGTCCGGCACGGCGGGCGCGTCGAGCGAGTCGACGGCCTCCAGCTGGAAGGGCACCGAGGCCATCACGACGCCGGGGACGAACAGGAGGCGGGCCTTCAGGCGCAGGGCGCTCTGGTTGTGGAGCAACTGCTCCCACCATTTGGTCACCACGTACTCCGGCACGAAGACGACCACGAGGTCCCGGGGGGTCGAGCGGCGCAGCCCGCGGATGTACTCCACGATCGGGCGGGTGATCTCCCGGTACGGCGAGGCGAGGATCGTCAGGGGCACCGGAACCGAGAACTGGTCCCACTGGCGGCGCAGCTCGGCGACCTCGTCGCCGTCCACGGCGACGTGGACCGCCTCGAGCGTGTTGGGGCGGGTGGCCCGCGCGTACGCGATGGCGCGCAGCGCCGGCTGGTGGAGCTTGGAGACCAGGACGACGCCGTGGGTGCGGGCGGGCAGCGCCCGTGCCTGCTGCGCGTCGAGCACCCGCAACTCCCGGTTGAGCCGCTCGTAGTGCAGGTGGATGCCGAGCATCGTGAAGAAGATGACGGCCATCATGATGAGCGTGATCCACGCCCCCTGGGGGGCCTTCGTGATGAGCACGATCACGAGCACCACGCCCGTCATCACGAACCCGAACCCGTTGATGAGCCGCGACCGGGTCATGCGGCGGCGCGCGTCCTTCGCGTACTCCGAGCGGAGCATGCGGGTCCAGTGCCGGACCATCCCGAGCTGGGAGGTGGTGAAGGAGATGAACACCCCGACGATGTAGAGCTGAATGAGCCGCGTCACCTCGGCGTCGAACGCGACGATCAGCGCCACGGCGCCGACCGTGAGGAGGACGATCCCGTTGGAGAACACGAGCCGGTCGCCCCGGGTGTGGAGCTGGCGCGGCAGGAACTCGTCCCGGGCGAGGATCGAACCGAGCACCGGGAAGCCGTTGAACGCCGTGTTGGCCGCCAGGACCAGGATGAGGCCGGTGACGGCGGTGACCAGGTAGAACATCACCGGCAGGCCGGCGAACACGGTCTGCGCGATCTGCCCGATCACGGGGCTCTGGTGGTAGGACTCCCCCACCGGGGCCCCGTCCAGCATGAGCTGCTCGGCGGGTGACTCGACGAAGCGCACCCCGGTCAGCCGGGCCAGCACCACGACCGACATCAGCATCGAGGCGGCGATCACGCCGAGCAGGAGGAGCGTCGTGGCGGCGTTGCGCGACTTGGGCTTCTGGAACGAGGGCACGCCGTTGGAGATCGCCTCCACCCCCGTGAGGGCCGCACAGCCCGAGGAGAAGGCCCGGAGCACGAGGAAGCCACCCGCGAGGCCGACGAGCCCCTGGTCGAAGGCACTCTGGGGGACGATCTCGTAGGCGGCGCTCTCCGCCCGCCCGAGTGAGCCGGTGAGGTACTGGATGAACCCGGCCACCGCCATCGAGCCGATCGCGACCATGTAGATGTAGGTGGGGACGGCGAACGCCCGGCCGGACTCGCGCAGGCCACGCAGGTTCGCGATCGCGAGGAGGACGACGACGGCCACCGCCATCTCGACCTCCAGCCCGCGCAGCGCCGGGAGGGCGGACGCGACGTACTGCGACGCCGACGAGATGGAGACCGCGACCGTGAGGACGTAGTCGACGAGGAGCGCGCTCGCCACCGCGAGTCCGGCCTTCTTGCCGAGGTTCTCGGAGGCCACCTCGTAGTCGCCGCCCCCGGAGGGGTAGGCGTGCACGTTCTGGCGGTAGGAGGCGATGACGGTCCCGAGCACCACGACGACGGCGAGCGCGACCCACGGGGAGATGGTCACGGCGGCCAGCCCGGCGAAGGCGAGGGTCAGGAGGATCTCGTCCGGGGCGTAGGCGACGGAGGACAGCGCGTCGGACGCGAACACCGGGAGCGCGATCCGCTTCGGGAGCAGGGTGTGGCCCAACATCTCGGACCGCATCGGCCTCCCGACGAGGAGCCGCTTCGCGGCGTCGGCGATATCCGTCACGAGAACACATGCTAAGCCCGTGTGGACGGCGTCGCGGACACCTTGGTCCCGTGGATGGAGTAGCGTCGGGCCTGTGCATTTCGTGATCATGGGCTGCGGTCGCGTGGGCGCGCTGCTGGCCACGCAGTTGGACGAGTCCGGGCACTCGGTCGCCGTGATCGACCAGGACGCCGACGCCTTCCGGCGCCTGCCCGCCGAGTTCTCCGGCCGGCGCATCACCGGGATGGGCTTCGACCGGGATGCCCTCCTGCAGGCGGGCATCGAGGACGCCTGGGCGCTCGCCGCGGTCTCCAACGGGGACAACTCGAACATCCTGACCGCGCGCGTCGCGCGCGAGACGTTCGGTGTCAAGCGCGTGGTGGCCCGCATCTACGACCCCCGCCGGGCGGAGGTCTACCAGCGGCTCGGGATCACGACCGTGGCCACCGTGCGGTGGACCGCGGACCAGTTCCTCCGCCGGCTCCTGCCGAAGGGGGCGCAGGTGGAGTACCGCGACGCCTCCGGGTTGGTCAGCCTCGCCTCCGTGGACCACCACCCGGCGTGGATCGGCCACACGGTCGGCGCGCTGGAGGCGGCCACCGGCGCCAGGGTCTCCTACCTGACCAGGCTGGGGAAGGGCATGGTGCCCACCGCCACGACCGTGATCCAGGAGAACGACGTCGTGTTCGTCACCGCGCTCGGCGAGGACCTGCCCCGGGTGCAACGCCGGTTCATGGCCGAACCCTCGAAGGAGGACTGATGCGAGTCGTCATCGCCGGAGCCGGCTCGGTCGGCCGCTCGATCGCGCGGGAACTGCTCGCGCACGGTCACGAGGTCACCCTCATCGACAAGCTGCCCGCCGCCATGAAGATCGCCTCCGTGGCGGACGCCGACTGGCTGCTCGCGGACGCCTGTGAGCCCAGTGCGCTGGCGGACGCGGAGGTGGCCGAGGCTGACGTGGTCGTCGCCGCCACCGGGGACGACAAGGCCAACCTCGTCATCTCGCTCATCGCCAAGACCGAGTTCGCGGTCCCCCGCGTCGTCGCACGCGTGAACAATCCCAAGAACGAGTGGATGTTCGACCGCTCGTGGGGGGTGGACGTGCAGGTGTCCACCCCTCGGATCATGACCTCGCTCGTCGAGGAGGCGGTGAGCGTCGGGGACCTGGTGAAGATCTTCACGTTCCACCAGTCGGGCGCCTCCATCCACGAGATCACCCTGCCCGGGGACTCCCCCGTCATCGGCCGGCGGGTCGCCTCGATCCGGTGGCCGGGATCCACGGTGCTGGCGGCCATCATCCGGGGCGACCGGCCGATCCCGCCGTCCCCCGACGACACCCTCGAGGCCGGGGACGAACTGCTGCTCGTCGTCGACGCTAATGCGGAGGAGTACCTGGGGGAGATCCAGCGGACGCTGGCTCCCTGAGTTCCTCCGGTTCCCGCACCATCAGCCAGGTCAGCCAGATCACGACCGCGAACAGGGGCACGCCCATGAGGAGCTTCGCGGTGCCGAGCCAGCCGACGGCGTCGTCGAGCAGCAACGGCACCTGCACGGCGAGGCGGGCGGCGAACAGCCCGGCCCACAACCACGTGGCCATCACGTAGCGGCGGTACATCGGCGAGGAGCGCCAGCCCTCCCACTCACCCCGGATCAGCGCCACGATGGCGCCCACGAGCGGCCACCGGACGAGGATCGAGAGGACCGTCCCCACCAGGTAGGCGGCGTTGACCCACAGCCCCCACTGGAAGAAGTTGGCGGCCTCGCCGGTCTGCCAGGCCCACACCACCGAGATCGCGACGCCGAGCATCCCGCTGAACGCCTGCGTGAGGGGCGTGCGCTGGACCAGGCGGACGACCACCGCGAGAACGGCCAGCGCCGAGGAGGCGACGAGCGCGGGGAGCAGCTCGCGGGTGATGAGGAAGACGACCACGAACACCAGTCCGGGGGCGATGGATTCCACCAGGCCCCGCACGCCCCCCACGGCCGCCATGAAGTCGAACTCCTCGGCCGCGAGCTGGCCGACGCCCCTGCCCGCCCTCTCCTCAGTCATGCCTCACCTCGGGAGCAGCTCGTAGGTCGGATTCAGGATGATGGGCAGGCCGCTGTCCTCACCCACGGTGCCGGACGCGACGATCCGCCGCCCCGGCTCGATCCCCGGGACGTCGGAGCGCCCGAGGAACACGAGGCCGATGGTGCCGCTCCCGTCGCTGATCCGAGCGACCAGCGCGGGGGTCGCGCCCTTCGGTTGGTGGGTGACCGAGACGATGTGACCGGCGATCCGCGCGTGCGCGCGGCGGGCGAGGCCCCCGATCGGTTCCGCACCGACTCCGGGGATGCCCCGGTCCTGCGCCTCCAGGTCCCCGCGCGGCGCGAGCAGCCTGCGCCACCAGCTCATCGGATCTCGGTGATCTCGGGGCCGCGGCGCAGGATACCGAGCGGGTCGTCGGACGGCGCCTCCTCGGGGGCGGGGGTGGTGCCGGGCAGCGTGAGCACGAGCACCTCCCGCGGCGGGCGGGCGTGGGGCCCGCGGACCACGACGACGTCGCGGAGCACCTCCTCGAGCGGTGCGGCCGCCTCGGTGTCGAGGGCCGCCCTCCCCGAGAACGCGCCGCGGATCATCCAACGCGGCCCGTCGATGCCGACGAACCGGACGGCCCGCAGCCCCGTACCACCCTGCGTGGTCACCGGCATGCGGGCGAGGAGCTCGCGACCGAAGACCCCGGGGACCTCATCGCAGGTCCCCGACCGGTCCGTGACGGAGCGGGCGAGCTCGGGCCGGATCTCATCCCAGAGGGAGGAGGACCGCGGTGCCGCGTAGACCTGCAGCTGGAGCGCCGAGGCGCCATCGGTCAGCGTCAGCGAGACCGGCTTGCGGGTAGCCCGGTCGAGTTCCACCCGCACCTGCATGCCCGGACGGGGAGGGATGCGCAGCGCGCCGAGGTCGATGCGCCCACCGAGGTCGGGGACGTCCGCGACGTCGAACGGTCCGGGACCCGTGGCGGCGGCCTCCTCGGCCACCTCCTCCTCGGGTTCCTCGATGCTGCGCCGGGAGAACAGGCCCATCTCATCCCCTCCAATCGTCGAACCACTGTACCGCGGGCGGGGCCGTGGAACGGGCGCGGGTTCCCGTGCGAGAGTGGGAGCGTGCCGTACCACGAACGCGTCCAGCCCTCCCTGCCCCTGCTGGCTCTCGCCGCCCTCGCGGGAGCGTCGTTCGGGCTGATCCTCCTGCCGTTGTCCCCGCTCGTCGCCGCGCTCGTGGCCCTGGTGCTGGGGGCGGCGACCGTGGCGGTCGCGCTGCTGGCCAGCCCCAGCGTCGTCGTCGACGCGGACGGGTTCCGTGCCGGTGCCGCCCGCATCGAGCCCGAGTTCCTCGGCGATGTCGAGGTGCTCGACCGCGAGCGGCTGCGAGCGGTGCTCGGGGTGGAGGCCGACGCCCGCGCCCACCTGTGCCACCGGGCCTACGCGGCCGGCGCGGTACGGGTGGAGATCGTGGATCCGCGGGACCCGACCCCCTACTGGGTGGTCAGCTCGAACCGGCCGGCGGAACTGGCGGACGCCCTCGCCGTGCTCCGGCGCTGATCAGCCGGCGCACTCGGAGCACACGGGGTGCCCGTCCTCCTCGTAGGCGAGCTGGGAGCGGTGGTGCACGAGGAAGCACTTCCAGCAGGTGAACTCGTCCGCCTGGCGCGGCAGCACGCGCACCGAGAGTTCCTCCCCGGAGAGGTCCGCTCCGGGAAGCTCGAAGCCCTCGGCGGCCTCCGTCTCGTCCTCGTCGACGACCGCGGCGTTCTTCTCGGCACGGCGGGCCTTCAGTTCCTCGATGGAGTCCTCGTTGAGGTCCTCCTCGTTCTTACGGGGTGCGTCGTAGTCGGTCGCCATCTCGGCGTCACGCTCCGCTTCTTCTGGGAGTGGTGGTCAAAGTGAGTGGATTATACATACCCGGTCGCCGGGTCACGCACCGAGCGACCGCAGGGCGTCCGTGAGCTCCTGCGCCGTCCCCCCGTGGCCGGCCACCAGCATCCCGTCGGGCCCGGGACCGAGGACGGTTCCCCCGCTCTCGCGGACGATGAGGGTCCCCGCCGCGATGTCCCAGGCATTGAGGCCGCGCTCGTAGTGGGCATCCAGGGAGCCCTGCGCGACGAGGCACAGGTCGATGGCCACCGATCCCAGGCGCCGGAGGTCCCGGACCCGGGGGACGAGTCCGGCCGCGACGTCTCCCTGCCGTGCCCGCTCCTCCGCACGGTACGAGAACCCCGTCCCCACCAGCGCCCGTGCGAGCGGGACGCCCGCCCGCGGGCCGAGTCGCGACCCGTCCCGGAACGCGCCACCGTCCCGGAGTGCGTGCCAGGTGGTTCCGAGGGCCGGCGCCGCGACCGCACCGGCGAGGAGTTCCCAGCCCCCCGGCTCGGGCGGCCCGGCGCACACCGCCACCGAGACGGACCAGTGGGGCAACCCGTACAGGTAGTTGACGGTGCCGTCGATGGGATCCACCACCCAGGTCAGTCCCGATGTCCCCGGCCTCCCGTCGCTCTCCTCGCCGAGCACCGCGTCGTCCGGCCGGGTCTCGGCGAGCCGGGCGAGCAGCCACTCCTCCACCTCGCGGTCCACCGCCGTGACGACGTCGACGTCCGAGGACTTGGTGGCCGCCACGGACACCCCGCCCGCCAGGCGGTCGAGGGCGATGGCGGCCGCGCCGTCGGCGAGGGTGCGGCTGAGGGCGAGGAGGTCCGCGAGGAGTTCGGGGGTCATGGCCCCATTGTCGTCCACCTTCCGCCACACCGGACCAATTGCGGGCCGGTCGGGTGTGACAATGGCACTCTCGATGGGGACACGTATGGAGGGGTCATGGTGGAGCTGAGGTTGACGGGCCTGCACCCGGACGGTGAGCACCTGACGCTGACCGGCCCGGACGGCGTGCAGTACACGCTCGCCGTGACCGAGGAGCTGCGGGCCGCCGTCCGCCGCGATCGGCCGTTGATGGAGCAGATCCGGGCGGCGCAGCAGCCCGTCCGGCCACGCGAGATCCAGGCCATGCTGCGGGCCGGATCCTCGGTGGAGGAGGTGGCCGAGGTGTCCGGCCTCCCGCTGGAGCACGTGGAGCGGTACGAGGGCCCGGTGCAGGCGGAGCAGGCGTGGGTGGTGCAGCAGGCGCAGGGCTTCCCGGTGGGCCGCCAGCCGGACTCACCGGCGCTCGGTGACCTCGTCGTGAACCGGCTGGCGACGCGGGCGGTCGATCCCGACGACCTCTCCTGGACCGCCACCCGGTCGGGCAACTCCCCGTGGGTCCTGGCGGTCAACTTCCCCGTGGGGGCCCGCAGCGCGGAGGCCCGCTGGGAGGTCGATCTCTCCGCACGGTCGCTGCACGCCCTGGACGACGAGTCGCGCTGGCTGTCCGAGACGGACTCCTCCTCGCCACGGGCCCGCCGGTTCCCTCTGGCGCTGCCCCCCGAGCGAAACGAACTCAAGGTCTACAACGTGGAGGCCGACGGGGACCTCACCGAGGGATCGCCCACGGAGGACCTGCTCGACCGGCTGCACTCCCACCGCGGGACCCGGCAGGGCGTCGAGGACGAGCCGCTCGAGGGTGACGAGGACCTCCTCACCCACCTGATGGACGACGAGGTGCCCGCGGCGCACCCCGCTGCCTCCGACCCGGAGGCGGCGACCGACGCGCGGGTGCTCCCCCTCCCCGTCCGGCAACGCGACGAGTCTCCCGACGCCCCGGCCGAGCGACGTCCCCGCAAGCCCGCCCGGCGCTCCGTCCCCAGCTGGGACGAGATCGTCTTCGGCTCGCGGAACGACTAACCGGCCGGTTCCTCCCAGGACTCGGCGAGGGTCATCGGGGAGAGCGCGGCGGCGTGCGCGCGGGCAGCGGTCATGCGCTGGACGTGGTGGCGGCGGCAGAGCACCTCGTAGGCGACCTCGGACCGCCCCCCGGTGTCGCCGACGACGACCTGGTCGCCCTCCACCACCATCAGTCCTCCCACGGTGCGGGCGTTGTGGGTGGCGCGCCGGCCGCACCAGCACAGCGCCTCCACCTGGAGGCGTTCGATCCTGTCGGCCACCTCGATCAGCCGCGCCGAGCCGGGGAACAGACGGGTGCGGAAGTCGGTGGTGATGCCGAAGGCGAACACGTCCACCTCCGCCTCGTCGACGACGCGGACGAGCTGGTCCACCTGCTCCGGGGTGAGGAACTGGGCCTCGTCGCAGATCATGTGGTCAACGCGCTCCCCCCGGGTGCGGCGCAGCACGAGCTCCCGCCAGAAGTCGGTGGCGTCGGTGACCTCGATGGCGGGCACGGCGAGGCCGAGGCGTGAGGACAGGACCTCGCTGCCCGCCCGGTCGTTCCGGGTGAAGATGAGGCCCCGCCTGCCCCGCTGGGCGTGGTTGTGGTCCATCTGGAGGGCGAGGGTCGATTTCCCGGAGTCCATGGTCCCCGAGAAGAACACGAGGGAGGCCATCAGGTCACCGTCACCAGCAGCGGGACCAGCATCTCCGCCGGCGTCAGGGAGCCGTGCACCCCGATGAGGGCCATCGAGGCGGGGGTCTGGGTGCGGGAGTCGACGACCACGGTGCGCCCCCGCATGAAGACGACGACGTCCCCTATGACCCGCTCGAAGCGTGGCTCGAGCCCGGGGTAGAGCGGGAGGGCCTCGTCGTGTGGCAGCACCCAGGCCCGCTCCCCCAGGTGGTCGCGCCAGCGGGAGAGGACGCCGGGGTCGCTCGTGTGCAGGTGCATGGCCCGCGGCTCCCCCGAGATGAGATCGACACCGCGAACCAGCTCGGGCACGCGGGCGGCGTCGATGGTCTCGGCCACGTCCACCATGCCGTGGTCCGCGGTGATCACGAGCAGGGTGCCCGCCGGGAGTGCCCGGGCCAACCGCCGCAGCTCCCGGTCGGTCCGAGAGGCCTCCTCCCCCCACTCCCAGGAGTCCCAGCCGGAGACGTGGCCGACATGGTCGACCTCGCCCCAGTAGAGGTAGGCGAGGTCCGCGGCACCGGAGCGGAGTTCGGCGACCGTGGCGTCCACGCGCTCCGGCAGATCCTCCGCGCTGACGTCCCGCGCCCCGCGGAAGGCGGCGGTGTTGAGCCCCGACCCCGCGAAGCGGGCGGGCCCGACGTTGACGAAGCGCCGCGGCGCCGCGAGGGAGCCGGCCAGCGAGCGGTGCCGTTGCCAGCTCTCGACGGGGACGATCTCCTGGTCCCACCGGATCATGTTGAGCAGCGTCCCCGTGCCGGGATCCCGCACCGTGTACCCGAGCATCCCGGTCTGCCCGGGCGTGAGGCCCGTCCCGATGGAGGTGACGGCCGCCGCCGTCGTGGAGGGGACCACCGACTCGAGGACGGCGGCGTCCGGAAGCAGCGAGCGCAGGAACGGGAAGTGGCCGCTGCGCTCGGTCAGCTGGGTGAAGCCCAGTCCGTCCACGAGGACGACGCAGGCGCGGCGCACGCGGGGCAGGCCGAGGTCGGGGTGCTCGCCCTCCCTCTCCATGCCGGCCGCGTCCATGCCCGCGGCGAGCACGGTGCGCACGGACGTGCCCCCGGGGCGGAGCAGGTCGGGGGGAGGGACGGTCATGCGCCGTAACTCTCGGCGACGGCGCGGGAGAGCGCGGCCGCGAACGCGCTGGCCTGCTCCAGCTTCCCCCGCCCGTCGGCCCCCGCACTCACGCGGAGCACGAGGTCGTCGGGCGTCGTGAAGCCGGTGTAGCCGTGGTCGGCCTCGCACTGCGGGTCCCCGCAGGTCGCGGGCTCGACGTCGAGTCGCGAGACCGACCCCCAGTTCACCGAGATCGTGATCTCGTCCACGACGGCGCGTTCGATGTTCGCGGGATTGCGCACCCCGTGGGAAAGGACCACGGAGCTGATGCGCCGGAGCGCCACCGCCTCCGTGGTGGCGATCGCCATGGGCCGGCCCTCGCCGTCGGGCTCGTCGTCGACGTGTGCGCCGATCAGCCGGGTCGGCGTGAGGACCACGGCGGTCAGGTGGCGGCGCACCTCGGCGGAGTCGAACGTCGTCTCCGGGTGCACGAGGTAGGAGACGATCTGCTGCCCGCCCACGGCCACCTGGAGCACGCGCTCCACGAGCTCCGGGTAGTAGCCGCCGCGCTGCAGGTCGCGGCGCAGGGCGGCCGGGAGGTTGTCAGACACGCGTCCCATTGTTCCATCACTCCAGACCGAGTGTCGGCAGGGTGCGGCGGGAGCCGTCGGTCCGGGTGCCGCCTCCCACCTCCACCTCGGCGGCCAGCGGGAACGCCCCGGCGTGCGAGACGACGACGGGATTGACCGTGATCCGCCGGATCACGGGGAAGTCGTCCTTCAGGAGTGCGAGCCGGCCGACGAGGTCGCGCAGCGGCTCGAGGTCGTAGCCGGGGCGGCCGCGGTGCCCCCGGAGCCGGACCGCGGCCCGCGGTTCGGCGACGAGCTCGGCGACGTCGCGCTGCGAGAGCGGCGTGATCCGGTAGGACACGTCCCCGAGGATCTCCACGGCGTCACCGGCGAGCCCGAAGCTGACGACCGGCCCGTAGAGCGGATCCTCCACCGCCTCCAGGACACAGGCGGGGCCGGGCGGGACCATCCGCTGGAGGCAGACAGTGGCCACCCCGAGGTCGGCGAGCTGCCCGACGGCGTGGACGAGGTCGGCGTCGTCGTGCACGTCGAGGTGCACCCCGCCGAGGTCGACGCGGTGGCGCAGCACCGGATCCTGCGCCTTCACCGCCAGGGGGTAGCCGAGCCGCTCGGCGACGTCGCGCGCCCCACCGATCCCGCCGGCGCAGACCTCCGGCTCCACCTCGATCCCGTACGTCGCGAGCAGGGCCGCGGCCGCCTCCGGGGCCAGCAGGCCGCCGTCGTGCTCGGCCAGCAGCGCCGCCGCACCGGACGGGACGGCGTCCTCGGCAGCCACGAGCGGGGAGTCGTCCCGTGGGCGGGCGGTGGCGAGCGCCGCCACCAGGCGTACCGCCCGGTCGACGTCGTCCACCACGGGCGCCCGTGTGTCAGGCGCGGACGTGGCCACGACGACCGACGCGTCCGCGGTCGAGACCTCGCGCCGCCACTCCTCCGGTTCGCCCGCGAGCGGCAGGTCGACGGCGATCCGGGCGTCGGCCCCGGCGGCGACCGGGAGGAGCCCACGGGCCCGGGCCGCACGGGAGACGAACTCCCCCGCGGGCGGGGTGGTCGCGTCGATCAGGACTCGCGGGCCGGTTACGGCGCGGCGGGAGGCGACGTGGGCGAGGTCGATGAGCTCCTCGTGATCCGCCGCCTCGATGACGCCCGCCTGCCGGAGCATGTCCGAGAGCACCGCACGCGGCAGGGGCGAGGTGCGCACCACATGCCCCGGGGGCGCGGACTGGCCGGTTGCGGAGTGGATGTGGCAGAGGACCGTGCGCGTGGTCGCCAGGTGTCCGGCGATCCGGGCGAACTTGCGGGGGTTCCCGATGGAGTCGAGGCTGAGCGCGACGACCCGCGTGCGTTCGTCGTTCATCCACCACTGCATCGCGTCGTTGCCCGAGACGTCGATCCGGTGGCCGGCGGAGACGAAGCCGGACACGGCCAGGTCGTGGGCCACGAGCCGGCCGGCGAGCTCCGCACTGGACCGGGCACTCTGCGCGAACACGCCGACGGCGCCCCCGCCGGCGAGCGCCGGCACGAGGGTGAGGTTCGCACCGGCGCCGGTGAGCAGCCCGTAGGACCCCGGGCCGAGCAGCCGGAGGCCGGTGCCGCGTGCCGTCTCCAGCACGGCCGCGTGCCAGCCAGGATCGCGGGCGCCTCGGCCGCTGAGGACGACGGCGGCCCGCACCCCCTCGCCACCGAGCCGTTCGAGGGTGGCCGGGAGGTCGGCGTCGTCGACAGCCACCACCGCGAGCGTCCCCTCCCCAGGCCCGGTCGTCCCGGAGACCCCGAGGAGGTCGAGGAGGCGTGCCGCCCGCCCAGCACCGACGGGGAGGATGCGGCCCGGGTCCATCAGGACCCGCATGGAGCGGGACTCGGAGAACTGCTCGCGGGCCGTCATCACGCGCCACGACTTGTCGGTGGTGGCGAGGTCCACCGACACCTCCACGACACCGTCCTCGAAGCCCGAGTCCACGGTGTAGCCCGCCTCCCGGAACACGGCGAGCATCTTCGCGTTGGTGGGCAGCACGTCGGCGACGAGCCGGGTGAAGCCGCGCTCGCGCCCGGCGGCGGCGAGGTGGTCGAGGAGGACGGAGCCGAGACCCCTCCCCTGCTGGGAGTCGGCGACGTAGAACGCCACCTCCGCGGTCCGGGCGTCCACGGCGTCGTAGCACCCGAACGCCAGCAGCGGGCCGCCGTCGCGGTCCGTGACCACGAGGGCCACGCGGTCACGGTGGTCCACGTGGGTGAACCGCTCCAGTTCCGCCTCCGTGAGCGCACCGCGATGGCCGAAGAACCGGAAGAACCGGCTGCGCTCCGACTGCGCCAGGTGCAGCGCCTGGAGCCCGGGGGCATCCGCGGGGAGGATCGGGCGGACATGCATGGTGGCCCCGTCACGTGCCACGATGTCCGCCTCCCAGTGCCGCGGGTACGCGGGGCGGGTGGGCATGGCACCCAGCCTAACCCGTGCCGCTGTGCCGGATCCGGTGGCGGGGAGGCGATAATCGGGCCATGGCACCTCGGACCCCGCACCCCGTCGACGAGCACATCGTGGACATCGACGTCTCCGCCGAGATGGAGGGGTCCTTCCTCGAGTACGCCTACTCGGTCATCTACGCCCGCGCCCTCCCGGACGCCCGCGACGGCCTCAAGCCCGTCCAGCGCCGCATTCTCTACCAGATGGACCAGATGGGTCTGCGGCCGGACCGGGGCCACGTGAAGTCGGCCCGCGTCGTCGGGGACGTCATGGGGAAGCTGCACCCCCACGGCGACGCCGCCATCTACGACGCCCTCGTGCGGATGGCGCAGCCCTTCTCCCTGCGCCTCCCTCTGGTGGACGGCCACGGCAACTTCGGCTCCCTCGACGACGGCCCCGCGGCTCCCCGCTACACCGAGGCCCGGATGGCCCCGGCGGCCCTCGAGATGACCCGGTCCCTCGACGAGGACGTCGTGGACTTCGTCCCCAACTACGACTCCTCGCTCCTGCAGCCCGCCGTCCTGCCCTCGGCCCTGCCCAACCTGCTGGTCAACGGCGCCCAGGGGATCGCCGTCGGGATGGCAACCAACATGCCTCCCCACAACCTCGTGGAGGTGGTGGCGGCGGCCCGGCACCTCATCGCCCACCCCGACGCCACCCTGGAGGAGCTGATCCGCTTCGTCCCGGGCCCCGATCTCCCGAGTGGCGGGAAGGTGATCGGCCTCGACGGGATCCGCGAGGCCTACGCGAGTGGGCGTGGCAGCTTCCGCACCCGGGCGCGGGCCCGGGTGGAGTCCGTCTCCGCGCGCAAGCGCGCGATCGTCGTGACGGAGCTGCCCTACCAGGTGGGACCGGAGCGCGTGATCGACAAGATCAAGGACGCGGTCAACGCCAAGAAGGTGCAGGGGATCTCCGCCGTCGCCGACTTCTCCGACCGGGAGCACGGCCTCCGCCTGGTGATCGAGGTGAAGAACGCCTTCAACCCCGAGGCAGTCCTGGAGGCGCTGTACCGGTACACGCCGCTCGAGGAGTCCTTCGGGATCAACAACGTCGCCCTCGTCGACGGCCAGCCCCGGACTCTCGGGCTGCGCGAACTGCTCCGCGTGTACGTCGACCACCGGCTCGACGTCGTCGCCCGCCGCACCCGGCACCGGCTCGGCGCCCGGGTGGATCGCCTCCACCTGGTGGAGGGGCTCCTCGTGGCGATCGCGGACATCGACGAGGTGATCCAGGTCATCCGCTCCAGCGACAACGCCGAGGAGGCACGCTCCCGCCTCATGGCGATCTTCGACCTCTCGGAGCGCCAGGCCGAGTACATCCTGGAGCTCCGGCTGCGGCGCCTCACCCGTTTCTCCCGCATCGAGCTCGAGGCGGAACGCGATGGACTGGCCGCGGAGATCGCCTCACTCCGGGCCATCCTCGAGTCGGACGAGATGCTCCGTGGGGTCGTGTCCGACGAGCTCGCCGAGGTGGCCGCCCGCTTCGGCACCCCGCGCCGCACCGTCCTCCTGGAGGCCTCCGGTGCGACGGCGACCGCCGCCGCGTCGCCCGCCCGCGGGCCGGCGATGCCGATGGAGGTGCCGGACGTGCCGTGCACCGTGATGCTATCGGGCACGGACCTGATCGCCCGGGTCGACGGCAGCATCAGTCGCGAGGGTCCCAGGCGCGCGCACGACGCCCTCCGCTCCGCCGTCGTCACGACGACGCACGGCCGGGTCGGGCTCGTGACGTCGCGTGGCCGCGTGCTGCGCGAGTCCGTCCTCGACATCCCGGCGCTCGCACCCGTGGAGGGGGCGCCGGGTCTCAGCGGCGGCAGTGCCATCAGCGAGATGGTGCCCCTCGAGGGCGACGAGGACGTGGTCGGCCTCGTCGACCTCTCCACCGACGCCCCCGTCATGGTGCTCGCGACCGCCGGCGGCGTCGTCAAGCGGATCTCCCCGGCCGAGCTCCCCACCAACAAGGACGTCTTCGACGTCATCGCGCTCAGGGACGGGGACCGGCTGATCGGGGCCGCGACCACGGCGCGCGAGGACGACGAGGTCGTCCTCGTCGCGTCCGACGCGCAGCTGCTCCACTTCCCCGCCGCCCTCGTCCGGCCACAGGGCCGTGCCGCCGGTGGCATGGCCGGCATCCGACTCGACGGTGCCGCCCAGGTGATCGCGCTCGCCGTCGTTCCCGCCGACTCGGCGTCCGTCGCGCTCGTCGTGACCATCGGTGGGACGGCGGGCGCCCTGCCCGGCACGGTCGCGGGTTCCGCCAAGGTGACCCCCTTCGACCGGTACCCGGGCAAGGGCCGCGGGACGGGCGGGGTGCGGTCGCACCGCTTCACCCGCGGTGAGGACAGCCTGCAGCTGGCGTGGGTGGGCGTGGCGCCCCGCGCCGTCGGTGCAGGCGGCCAGGCGATCGAGCTGCCCGAGCCCGACGAACGCCGTGACGCCTCCGGCCGGCCGCTCGGCAGCCCGGTGGCCGCGATCGGCTAGAGGTCGGTCGCGTACATGATCGTCCGGTGGGTCGGCTCGAAGCCCAGCTCGGCGTAGAGGTGCTGCGCTCCCGTCGGATCGTCGTGGTCGACGTCGATGCCGGCGAAGTCCATCCCCGCCGCGCGGAACGCCATCATCGTGTGGGTGAGCAGCGAGCGGCCGACGCCGCGCCCACGCCACTCCGCCAGGACGCCGAGGGCCTCGATGTACCCCTCGCGCCACCCGAGGGCGGGCCAGTCCTCCTCCCACTTCGAGGCGAGGATGTACCCGGCCACGCGTGCGCGGTCCTTCGACCGGTCGACGGCCACGAAGCACCACTCCGGCACCATCGCTCCCACGTGGCGCTCCCACTGGTCGGGCGCCACTGCGAGGGACTGCCCATAGTCGGAGAACGCCTGGTTGTGCGCCCGGCGCGCCTGGTCCGACCACACCGGTGACCACGGCTCGATCGCCAGGTGGGTCCCGAGTTCCACGTAGGGGATGTCCTCGGCGAGGTCCCGGCGCATCTGGGTGTACCACCGGCGGGCGGTGAAGCCGCTGCGCACGAGGAGGTCGATCATCCCGTCGACGTTCTCGTCCGCGAAGTGCACGATCTGGGCGGGGCCCTCGAGCCCCGACTTGGCGAGGAGGTGCCGGGCGATGTCGCCCTGCCACGCCACGATGGAGGTCCCGAGGGCCTTGTCACGCCACGCCGGGTGCACGCCCCCGGAACACGTCGCCCGCACCGTGGAGGTCTCGGCGGTCTGCACGCGGACGAAACCGTAGGCCACCAGGTCGCCGGCGTCGTCGAAGGCGCCGTAGGCGCTGTGCGGCACGGAGGGTTCGAACAGGTCGATGATCTCCGCCTCGGTGGTGCGGTACGGGATGCGGTCGTGGTCCTCGACGATGCGTTGCAGCACGACGATCGCACGGGTGTCCCCCACGTGCAGCGCCCGCCACCGCCCCGGGCCTCCCGGGAGCCTGATGTGGCGCGGCGGGGCCGCCCGCACCGCCAGGGGCACCCCGGGGTCCGGGAGTTCCGGCCGTGGCGCACTCGGGTCGACGCCGAGGCGCGAGAGGTCCAGGAAGTTCATGTGGTCTCGATGCTGTAGAGGAGTTCGACGTCGACCGCCTCCGCGCCCAGGTCGGCGAGCGCGCCTCGCCACCGCGCGGAGGTCGCCGGCGTCGTGTAGAGGTGCAGCCGGTGGAGCCCGGTTGCGCCGGCCGCCGCGGCGGCCTGCGCGAGGACGGGCCGGAGCACGGCCTCGGAACCCTCGCCCGCCAGCAGGGCACGGGCCCAGCCGGCCGCGCGGCCGGCGGCGTCCGTGGTGCGGTGGACGAGCACGGCTGCACGGGCCACCCCGTCAAGGTCGCCGGCGAGGGAGAGCGCCGGCTCGCAGGTCTCCGCGAGCTCGGTCACGGTCATCGCGGCCGCGACGAAGCCGTGCGCGTCCGGGCCGGTGAGCTCGGCCAGTCCGGCCCCCTCACCGGGCTGGAGGTGCCGGACGGTCCACCCGGGCGGAGTGAGCCGCGCGGCGCCGTCGCCGTCGCCGTCGCCGTTGACGGTGTCGACGACGTGGTGCTCCACCCGCGAGCGGCAACTGAAGCCGGCGGCGGTGTAGAGACGGCGCCGGTCGATGAGCGGCGCGGCGATCGGGACGGCGACGGTCGCGGGCGCTGTGTCACCGAGGAGGTCGCGCGCCCACCCGTCCTGCCAGGCGAGGACGGCGCGTCCGATGCCCCGACCGCGCCACACCGGGTCCACGAGCGCGCGGATGGCCACCTGCGTGCCGTCCGGGGAGAGCCGCACGGCCGCGCACGCCCGGAGGGTCCCCCGGCGATCCCGCCCCACCATCGAGACGGTCGCCGGTCCGGCGAGGGTGCGTTCGACCACGACCCGGGGCAGGCGGACCCCCGCACCGTCCGCGTCCTCGCACCGCCGCGAGAGTTCGACGACGTCGCCGAGGTCCGCGGGTGTCGTCCCCGACCACTGCAGCCCGAGGTGCGCGCCGGGGACCCCTCCGAGGGCGTCGAAGGGGCGCGGACTCGATGAAGGCACGTCTCCGATCTTACGGGCACGCGCGGCTGCCGGTGGGATCAGGCGTCGATCGCCTCCCGGTCCACCCGGTGCGCGCCCGCCACGATGAAGTCCTTGCGCGGGGCCACGTCGTTGCCCATCAGCAGCTCGAACACGGCCTGGGCACGGGCGAGGGACTGCTCGTCCGCCGTGGTGATGCGGCGCAGCGTGCGCCGCGCCGGGTCCATGGTGGTCTCCGCCAGCTGGTGGGCGTCCATCTCGCCCAGGCCCTTGTACCGCTGGATCGGGTCCCTGTGGCGGCGGCCCTGCTTCTGCAGGCGCGCAAGGAGCGCGCTGAGTTCCTCCTCCGAGTAGGTGTACACGACCTCGCCCTGCCGGCGCCCGGCGGCGCTCACCTCCACGCGGTGCAGCGGCGGCACCGCGGCGAACACGCGCCCGGACTCCACGAGGGGACGCATGTACTTGAAGAAGAACGTGAGCAGGAGGGTGCGGATGTGGGCGCCGTCCACGTCCGCGTCCGTCATCAGGACGATCTTGCCGTAGCGGGCCTGCGAGAGGTCGAAGGTGCGGCCCGAGCCGGCTCCGATCACCTGGATGATGGAGGCGCACTCGGCGTTCTTCAGCATGTCCGTGGGCGTGGTCTTCTGGACGTTGAGGATCTTGCCGCGGATGGGAAGGAGCGCCTGGAACTCCGAGTTGCGCGCGTCCTTGGCGGTGCCGAGGGCGCTCTGGCCCTCGACGATGAACAACTCGGAGCGTTCCACGTCGGAGCTCCGGCAGTCGGACAGCTTGGCGGGGAGCGAGGAGGTCTCCAGCGCGTTCTTCCGCCGCGTGATCTCCTTGTGGAGGCGCGCGGAGACCCGGGCACGCATCTCGCCCACGACCTTCTCCAGGAGGAGGCCCGCCTGCTCCTTCTCCTTCCGGCGGCCCGAGGTCAGGATGGCCTCGAGTTCCCGCTCGACGACGCGCGCGACGACGCCGCGCACGGGGGCGGTGCCGAGGACCTCCTTGGTCTGGCCCTCGAACTGCGGTTCGGGGAAGCGCACGGTGACCACGGCGGTCAGGCCCGCCATGACGTCGTCCTTCTCGATCCTGCCGTCGCGTGCGGTGACCTTCAGGCGCCGCGCGTTGCCCTCGACGGCCGTTCGCACCGTCTTCAGGAGGGCCTGCTCGAAACCGGCGAGATGGGAACCGCCCTTCGGCGTGGCGATGATGTTGACGAAGGTCCGGACTGCCGTGTCGTACCCCGTGCCCCACCGCACGGCGATGTCGACGTGGCACTCCCGCTCGACCTCGCGGGGCCTGAGGTGGCCCTTCGCGTCGAGGTGCTGGACCGTCTCGGCGAAGGTGCCGACACCGGTGAGGTGCCAGGTATCGGTCACCGGGGGGTCGGGGGCGAGGAAGTCCGCGAAGTCCACGACGCCGCCGTCGTGGCGGAACTCCTCCGTCCTCGGCTCCTCGCCGCGCGTGTCGGTGACGCGGATCGTGAGGCCGGGGACGAGGAAGGACGTCTGCCGGGCCCGATCGAGGAGATCCTCGTGGCTGAAGCCGGCGCTCTCGGGGAAGATCTGCCGGTCGGCCCAGTACCGGATGCGCGTCCCCGTCCGCCCCCGGGCGACCCTCCCCGCCACCTCCAGGCGCGACGACGTCGTGAAAGGCGTGAACGGGTTCGACGGCGCGACGCCCGCGGCGTCGTCGTACGTCCCCGGTTCACCGCGGTGGAAGGACATCCGGTGGGTCCGGCCACCCCGGTCGACCTCCACGTCGAGCCGTTCGGACAGGGCGTTCACGACGGAGGCCCCCACCCCGTGCAGGCCGCCGGACGCCGCGTAGGAACCACCGCCGAACTTCCCGCCGGCGTGGAGCTTCGTGAACACGACCTCCACGCCGGACAGGCCCGCCGACTCGACGGTGTCCACGGGAATGCCACGGCCGTCGTCCCGCACCTCGACGGAGGAGTCCGGATGGAGGATGACCTCGATCAGGCGTGCGTGACCCTCGAGCGCCTCGTCCACGGCGTTGTCGATGATCTCCCACAGGCAGTGCATGAGCCCGCG
>ERZ1645187.393-NODE-393-length-42701-cov-9.675890_pt1 | contig 42701 bp, 41 predicted proteins | sample MGYA00575352_ERZ1645187 | MGnify/ENA primary metagenome ERZ1645187 (study PRJEB40837, sample SAMN11349314) | freshwater sediment metagenome | isolation source: river sediment | host: Sediment | place: India: Wazaribad , New Delhi | collected 2017-02-21 ... | reverse complement strand
GGCCGCCTTTGAAGAAGTCGTGGAAGCGACCGTCGAAGAAGCTCCGGCCGCTCCCGAATCCGCCGTCGAAGATCCCTTCGCCGACCTGCTGGGCGAATCCGAAGTCCTCCCCGAAGCGGCCCCCGTCGCCGAAGAAGAAGTCGTGGAAGCGGTCGTCGAAGAAATTCCAGCCGCCCCCGAAGCCGTCGTTGAAGAAGTCCCCGCGGCCGAAGAAGAATTGCCGACCTTGGAAGACGTCAGTGCCGCGATCGAGAAGATGGATGAACCGGTGGCGGAAGAGGCGCCCGCCTGCGAAGGCGCTTCCGTCGTCACGCCCGTCGTCGCGGTGACGGCCATGCCCGAAGTGAAAGATGCCAAGGCCGAAAAGAAGGCCCAAAAGGTCAAGGCCAAGGAAAAAGCCAAGGTCGAAAAAGAGGCCAAGAAGCAGGAAAAGGCCGCCGCGAAAGAAAAGGCCAAAGCCGAAAAGAAGGCCAAAAAAGAGGCCAAGGCCGAGAAGAAGAGCAAAGACGACCAGAAGGAAGAACCGAAGGCCCAACTGAAGCCTCGGGTCGCCGACAAGTCCCCCGAGTGGAACGAACCGGTGGTCTGGTAAGTCCTCCGAACAATGGCAAGCCGACGGGTTTTCCCGTCGGCTTTTTTATTCAACCGATTTCGAGGCCGCGCCTCTCCCCGCCATCAGCGCATCGCGAGCGCGGCCCATTCCTCCGGCGTGTTGACGTTGCGCAGGATCGCCGGATCGTCCACGTCCAGTTCCCGCGCCTGGCTCCGCGCCCACTCGTCGACTCGCGCATCCGCGGGCAAGCGCAGCAAGGCCGCCGCCACCGCGCGGGGCACCCACAAGAGATTGCCCTTTTGGCCGCGATGCGTCGGCCGCCAGATGGCCGTCGGTTCGCTCGCCGCGGCCGCCAGCGTCGCGCGGATGGTCGCCGGTCTTGCGCCGACGGCATCCACCGGCAAAAACAGAAATCCTTCCGCGTCCGGATAGGCGCCGATCCCCGCCTGCAGGGAACTGGCGCGGCCCTGAGCCCAGCGCGGATTTTCCACCGTGGTCCATTCCCGCGGCAATTCCGCGCGGATCCGTTCGATTTCCGACCCCAGCACGATCGCGACCGGATCGCAACCGCCCGCGCGCAGGATTTCCGCCTGTTTCGCCGCCAGCGGAACGCCGTCCGTCCCCCGCAACAAAGCCTTGGGACTTCCCATGCGCCGCGATTCCCCCGCCGCGAGCACGATGCCGACGGTTTTCACGGCGCGCTCAGGCTCCGTGCTTCGCCATCGCGCGGCGATAGATCTCGAGATAGCGCTGGGCCGAGGTGGCCCAATCGAACCGCACCTGCATGGCCCGCTCGCGCATCATCGTGACGTGGCTGGGGCGCGCGCGCCACGTGTCCACTGCCCAGGAGATCGCGTCGCGGAAAGCCGCGGCCGTCGGCGCGTAAAATTTGAAACCCGTGCCGGTTCCCTCGCCCTCGTTGTATTGCTCGACCGTGTCTTCGAGCCCGCCCGTGGCATGCACCACCGGCAGCGAACCGTAGCGCAGCGCATACAGCTGGCTCAGTCCGCACGGTTCGAACAGCGACGGCATCAGGAAGAAATCCGAACCGGCCTGGATCCGGTGCGACAGCTCTTCGGAATACCCGATCTCCACCCCCACCCGTCCCGGAAACGCCGCCGCCAATCCGCGGAAGAAGGCCTCGTCGGCCGCGTCGCCCGAGCCCAGCGCCACCAGCTGCAGATTCGTTTCGGCCAGCGCCTGCGGCAACGTTTCGCGCATCAGCCCCATTCCCTTTTGCGCGGCCAGGCGGGATACGATTCCGAACAACGGCGCCAGCGCGTCTTCCGCCAGCCCTATCTGCGACTGCAGTTCCCGTTTGCAGAGCGTCTTGCCGATCAGCGATTCCGCCCGGTAGTGCGCGGGAATGGCCCGGTCGTTTTCCGGATTCCACACGTCGTAGTCCGCGCCGTTGAGGATGCCTTCGAAATCCGCTCCCCGCTTCTGCAAATAGGCCGACAAGCCGTTGCCGCCGGGTTCCGCGAGGATTTCCTTCGCATAGGTCGGCGAAACCGTCGTGACGGCATCCGCGTAGTTGATGCCGCCCTTGAGCAGGTTGATCTTGCCCCACGCTTCCAGCCCGTCCGGCGTGAAATAGCCCGGTCCCAAGCCCAAATAGGCCAGCGCGGACGGATGATAGTAGCCCTGGTAGCCTTGGTTGTGGATGGTCAGCACGCTCGCCGCCCGGCCCAGCGGCGTCCCGGCTTTTCGCCAAGCATCCAGCAGCGCCGGCAGCACCGCCGTCGGCCAGTCGTGCACGTGGACGACGTCGGGTATCCAGTTTCGGTCGCGGCAGACCTGCGCCGCCGCCATGCACAGCAGGCCAAACCGAAAAGCGTTGTCGCCGAATTCCGCCCCGTGATCGTCGTAGATGCCTCCGCGCGCGAAATACCGGTTGTGCTCGACGAACCAGACCGGTACGTCGCCGTCGTTCGTCCCGCGCCAGACGCCGCAACCGTTCACCTCGCCGCCGCCGCAGGGCACGAGGCAGGCGGGCTCCTCGCTCAAGCCGTATTTCGCGCGATCGATGGAATCGTACAGCGGAATCGCCACCCGCGCGTCCACTCCCCGCTGCCGCAACGCTTTCGGCAGGCTCGCCACGACGTCGCCCAAGCCGCCGCACTTGGCGTACGGCGCGCATTCCGAAGCCACGAAGAGCACTTTCGGCATGTCGGGTTTTCTATTCTGCACGCGTGTTTCCATCGGCCGGAGTATAGATTCCGCCCGTTTCCCGCACAACGGAAAACGACTGCTCGCGCGACGCCGGAGCGACGAGCCGCGATTCCCCGCGCCCGGGAAAACCCCCGCGGGCTAGTTTTCCGGCGTTTCGGCAGCCGGCACCTTTTCCGCGGCCTGGATGACGGCCCCGACGTCGGGACCGGGCTTGAAGACGGAAACCAGCATGAGAACGCCGAAAACGAGGAAGAGCGCGCCGCCGATGCCGTGGATGAGGCGTTCGGACACCAGTTTGGAAATCAGCCCCCCCAGATAGACGCCCAGCAGCGTGGAAAGCACCAGCGCGAGGCTGGCCGCGAGGAAAACGATCCACCGGCCGTGGACCGCGCTCTGGAGCATCACCGCCAGCTGGGTCTTGTCGCCCAGCTCCGCGAGAAACACCAGCCAAAACGTCGCCATGAAAATCTTCCAGCTCATGCAAGCGCCTCCGTATCGGACCTGCGGGGCATCCTGCCATAGGCGTCCCGCCGCCGCAAGGCCCGCAACTCTTTTCTTCCCTTTGACCCTGCCCTGGCGTATCTTTTTAGGCCTTGGAGGTTGATCCATGGCGTCTTGGTACTACGTGATTTCCAAAACCCGTGAAAAGAGCGGACCGCACGACGAAACGTTCGTCCGCGCCAGGTTCATTGCCGGCGAAATCGCCCCCGAAACGCTGGTTTGGCACGACGGGTTGGCCAATTGGATCCCGGCCGGGCAGGCGTTCGCCGCCCTGAAGGCGCCGTCCGGCACGGAGGGCAAGATGCCCCTTCCCGACGGTCTGCGCGGCTGGATGACCTTCATCGGCATTATGATGATCCTCGGCGCGCTCCTACCTTCCGTGGCGCTGGTCGGACTGCCGATGCTGCTGGCGGGCATCGCGCTGCTGGGCGCCCGGGCGGCACTCGACCGCTCGCCGTTCATTCCGCCCGACCTGGTGCCGTTCTTCACGCGGCTGCGCACCTTTTTCTGCTGCTGGGGCTGGATGTACATTCTCGGCCTCTTCCTGGTCGTGCTCGTCTTGCTGGCCTACTCGGGCATCGCGCTCTGGGCGCTCTCCTCGGGACAGGTCGCCCCCCACCACTTTTTCGCCAAGTAGTCCCGCCATGGCCTTTTCCTCCGAAGAACGCAAGCGCTACGCCCGCCATCTCGACCTGCCCGGTTTCGGCGCGCATGCGCAGGAACGCCTGCGCGCGGGCCGCGCGATGGTCGTCGGCTGCGGCGGCCTCGGTTCCCCGGCCCTCTATTACCTCGCCGCCGCCGGCGTCGGCTTGCTCGGGCTGGTGGATTCCGACAAGGTCGACATTTCCAACCTGCAGCGCCAGATCCTGCACGCCACGCCCGACATCGGCCGCCCCAAGGTCGATTCCGCCGTCGCCCGCCTGCGCGCGCTGAATCCCCACGTGCGGCTCTCGGCCCACGAGGAGCATCTCACGGCCGACAACGCGCGCGAGCTGTTCGCGCCCTACGACGTCGTGCTGGACTGCACCGACAATTTCGCGGCCAAATACCTCATCAACGACGTCTGCGTCGCGCTGAAGAAACCCTTCATCCACGCGAGCATTTCCGGGTTCTGCGGGCAACTGCTGACGGTCCTGCCCGGCAAAAGCGCGTGCCTGCGCTGCCTTTTCCCGGCGCCGCCGCCGCTGGCCGCGCCCGAAGCTTCTCCCAGCGCCGGCCCGCTCGGCACGATCCCCGGCGTCCTCGGTTCCCTCCAGGCCGTCGAAGCCATCAAGTTCCTCGCCGGCATCGGCGCGCAGCTGACCGACGTCCTGCTCACCTACGACGGTCTCGAAGTCGAGTTCCGTCCCATCCACGCCAAACGCAATCCCGACTGCCCCGCCTGCGGGGCCGGCGCGAAACCCAAGGAGTAACCCCCATGGCCGAAGCCATCCAATTCACCCTCAACGGCGTTCCCCAGACCGTCGCCATCGAAGCCGCGGACAAGATCATCGACGTGCTCCGCGAACACCTGAACCTGACCGGCACCAAGCGCGGCTGCGACGACGGCACCTGCGGCGCCTGCACGATCGTCCTCGACGGCGATGCCAAGCGCGCCTGCCTCCTGCCCGCGTCCAAGCTCGCAGGCGCGACGGTGCTGACCATCGAAGGCCTCAGCCAAGGCATGGAAATCCACCCCATCCAGAAGGCCCTGATCGAAGCCGGCGCCGTCCAGTGCGGCTACTGCATCCCCGGCATCGTCCTCGAACTCTACGCGCTTTTCACCAAGAACGTGGACGCCTCCGACGACGAGATCAAGACCGCCCTTTCCCGCCACTTCTGCCGTTGCACCGGCTACGAAGCCATCTGGGAAGGCGCCAAGCTCGCCCAGAAGGCCATGCAGGCCAAAGCTTGATTTCCAGCCGCCGAACCGTGAACTTTGAACCGTGAACCGCTGAACCCCGAAAGGAATCCCATGTACGACATCCTCATCAAAAACGCGCAGCTCCGCCGCAAGGCCGGGCTCTGGAACGTCGCCATCGAAAAAGGCGTCGTCCAGAAAATCACCAAGCAGCCCATCCGCGCCAAGGCGGGCAAGGTCATCGACGCCGGCGGCAACCTCGTCACCGAGTCCTACGTCAACACGCACCTGCACCTCTGCAAGGTCTACACGCTGGAAATGATGGATTCCAAGGCCCTCAACGCCTACCACGGCGCCGACATGGGCGGGGCCATGACCGCCATCGAACTCGCCGCCCGCGTCAAGGCCAACTACAACGAGAAGTGGATCCTCCCCAACGTCCGCAAGGCCCTCAAGCTCGCCGCCCAAAACGGCAACCTCCACATCCGCGCCTTCGCCGACGTCGATTCCAAGGCCAAGCTCATCGGCCTGAAGGCCCTGCTCAAGGCCCGCAACGAATTCAAGGGCATCGTCGACGTCCAGGTCGTCGCCTTCCCGCAGGACGGCGTCGTGCGCGAACCCGGCACCGTCGATCTGATGAAGGAAGCCATGGATCTCGGCGCCGACGTCGTCGGCGGCATCCCGTGGATCGAGTTCACGGAAAAGGACGAGCAGACCCACATCGACGAGATGATGAAGCTGGCCATCGGCTACGACAAGGACATCTCCATGCTCGTGGACGACGCCGGCGACGCCACGCTCAAGACGCTCGAGATGCTCGCGGTCCGGACGCTCGAGGAAGGCCGGATCGGCCGCTCCCTCGCGCACCACGCCCGCGCCATGTGCCTCTATCCCACGCCCTACTTCAAGAAGGTCGCCGCCCTGCTCCGCCAGGCCGGCATGGGCGTCGTGAGCGATCCGCACACCGGTCCCCTCCATGCCCGCGTCAAGGAATTGCTCGAGGAAGGCAACCTCGTCTGCCTCGGCCAGGACGACATCTCCGACGCCTACTATCCCTATGGCCAGAACAACATGCTCGAGGTCGCGTTCCTCGCCTCGCATCTGTTGTGGATGACCACGTTCCCCGAGATGGAGACGCTCTACGACCTCATCACGGTGAACCCCGCCAAGTGCATCAACCTGCCGAAGTTCGAGCTGAAGGAGAAAGCCAACGCCAACCTCGTCGTGCTCGACGCCAAGACCGTCTGCGAAGCCTTCCGCTACCACAAGGCCCCGCTGCACGTCATCTCCCACGGCAAGCTGCTCAAGGCGTCCGACCTCAAGGGCTAAAACCCCCGCAGCTCCGCACGGACCGGCTCCTGAAAAGGGCCGGTCCGTTTTTTTGAACCCATGCCGGGAACACCGAGCGTCTGCTCGGCCGATAAAGATCCCGACCAAGCAGAAAAACAGGTCGAAGACCCTTTGCCATCCTGTTTACATGCCATTTTCGTGTTTTCCTGCTGAAAATCCTCGTTTTCAGGCCGTCCGCGCCTTCTGCGCGGCAAGTTTGGGCCCTCAGAAGGCCATTTCAGTCCCAAAAATGCCTTTTCGGGACCATTTTTTGACGAAAATCGGCCTCTCCCCATGCCTCGCGGCGTTTTGCGGCATCCCAAGGCCAGCCCAAGGCCGACTCCGAGCGATTTCCGCTCCCATTTCCCGGTTCGCCACCCATCGCGCCTTGCGCCCCGTTGCGCCGTTGCCCCACCATCATTATTTCGCTATTCTTTGGCCGGTCAGGAGAATACTTCTCCCCGAAAAGAGCCGAACTTAATTGGGTTCAGCAAAACCGTTGGACGAGGAGCGAAAAGATGAATGCGAGAAATATAATCGCCGTCGGCGCATCTATGGCGGTCATCGCATTTCCATCCCATGCTCAAACAACACAACCCCATAAATCCAATGTTGCCCTGTATTCTTTCTATCTTCGCGATGCCCCGTTGGACATGACGCTTGAGAGATTGCAGGAGCTGACGGGAAAAAGCATCACGGTCGATCTCGGCCTCGCCGCTTCCGTAACCATTTCAACGCCCGATAAAGTTACGGCAGATGAAGCCGTCGCCTTGATCACACAGGCACTTGATGCACAAGGCATACGGCTAGAACCCTTGGATGAGAATACGATCCGTGTTCGGGGCACGCCGAAACCCAAGCCCCCTCCCGTGCATTTTGAAAACAGAGAGGCCGCAATGAAGCGGATTGCGGAATTGAAAGCCCAACGGCAAATCGTCCGGTCGTCTGATCCAATCGCAACAAACGATCTCTCCTATTTGGATCGTCGGCGTGCGCGGATGGCTGCGGCAGGTAGGACGAACTCGGTCGTGCCGTCTATCAGTGAAGCAGATCGGCAAGAGACGCCGGAATAATGAATGCGGCCAGGAAGGCAATCCACCATTGCGGCGCACAAACGCGCCACGGCCTAACCTCCGACATGTCGTGAAAAAGTCGATAACCCCTTACATCCTTTTTGCATCGACCATCGGTTTCCTCATGGGCGCAATCTCGGATGCCCGCGCGACGGAGCCTTACGAAACCCTGTCGACCACTTCGCCATCGGGAGCCTATCGTGTCGAGCAACGGCCAAGATGGGACGATGCCGTCGCCATTTTCGATTCTTCCAACCGCCTGCTGCACAGCCTCCCGGTCACCAACGTCCTCCAGTTTTGCAAATGGACGGGAAAATATGCCGAGGATTTCGAGGTCTCGACGGCTGGAATCGACTGGCATCTGAACTCGCTCGCGTTCATCGCGGACGACGACGCCACCGTCTTCATGCGGCATCGCAGCGGCAACGTCATCGCCATCGATCTCGCGCACGGCCAATCCCGTCCAATCACTCCCGACGAGGCCACGGCGGCCGACATCCGGTTCAGGGAGATGGCCATTCCCTTGCTTGACTCGGGAAAATCCGGCGATCGGGAAACCGGCTGCATCCATTGCGGACAACTCGGCGCAACCCAAGCCGTGCCTCGAATCCAAGAGCTTTTGGACGACAAGGCTTTCTTTACGGTCAGCGGAGGCCATTACCCCGAACCAACGGCCGTACTTTTCGTCAGAAAGGCCGCGGTCGTGGCTCTGTCCGCTCTCGGACAACCGGCAGATCAGGTGCACTACGAATTTCCCGAGCGCGAAGTCGTGAAGTGGGACATGGAGATCAGCCGGTATGTCGTCGTGCTGCCGCCAGAAGAAACCATCGCCCTCGATGCGTTGTCCCCTGCCCCCTGACATACCCCGCCTCTCACTGGTTTTTCATTGAAGAAACGGCCCGGAAGCGCGATGCTTCCCCATCGTTTCCGCGTGCAATCGGCCGCTTGAAAAGGAGTCCGCCATGGAAGTCAAATACAGCGTCAGCCCCGCCGGCGAAAAGTTCCCCATTCCCCAGAAGGCCGATTATCCGGCCGAGTTCGACCGGATCGCCAAGCTGATCGAACAGAACCGGGCCGCCGGCAAGGAAATCGTCGCCGTGCTGGGCGTCGGCTTCGTCGGCGCGGTCATGGCGGCCATCATCGCCGACACCACGGACGCGTCCGGGAAATCCGGCAAGTTCGTGGTTGGCGTCCAGCGGCCCAGCACCCGCAGCTTCTGGAAAATCCATCTGCTCAACCGCGGGGAATCGCCGGTCAAGGCCGAGGATCCCGAGGTCGATCCCATGATCCGCCGCTGCGTCCTCGACAAGAAGACGCTGGTGGCCACCTACAACGAAGACGTGCTCAAGCTGGCGGATTGCGTCGTGGTGGACGTCCAATGCGACTACCTCAAGGAATCGCTGGGCGACCTCGCCACGGGCCAGGCCGACATGGCGGCCCTGGAGAAGTCCTTCGGCACCATCGCCGAGCGCATCCAGCCCGACTGTCTCGTCCTGATCGAAACGACCGTCGCGCCGGGCACCACGGAGCAGGTCGCCTATCCGCAGTTCAAGAAGATCTTCCGGAAGCGCGGCATCGCCACGGAGCCCCTGCTGGCGCACAGCTACGAGCGCGTCATGCCCGGCCGCGACTACGTCAAGAGCATCCGCGACTTCTGGCGCGTCTGCTCCGGCGTCAACGAGCCGGCCAAGCAGCGCGTCGTGAAATTCCTCAACGAAGTGCTGAACACCAAGGATTTCCCCCTGACCGTTCTCGACCGGCCGATCGAATCGGAAACCGCCAAGATCGTCGAGAACAGCTATCGCGCCACGATCCTGGCGTTTCTGGATGAATGGAGCCTGTTCGCCGAGCAAAACGGCGTGGACCTGCAGAAGGTGATCAAGGCCATCAAGGTCCGGCCCACCCACAGCAACATCATCTTCCCCGGCCCCGGCATCGGCGGCTACTGCCTGCCGAAGGACGGCGGACTCGGCATGTGGGCCTACAAGCACATCCTCGGCTGGAAGGACAACATCTTCAAGATCACGCCGACAGCCATCAACATCAACGACACCCGCGGGCTGCGCGCGGCCGAAATGGTCCGCGACGCCCTGCGCAACCTGGACCGCCCCATCGCCGCCGCGGAAGTCCTGTTGCTCGGCGCCTCGTACCGCGAGGACGTCGGCGACACGCGCTACAGCGGCTCGGAACTCATCGTCCGCAAGCTGTCCGAAATGGGCGCCGAAATCCGCGTGCACGATCCCTACGTCGAGCACTGGTGGGAGTTCGAGGCGCAGGATTCGTACCCCTCCAACGCCCACAGCCTCAAGCGGTTCTTCCGCAACCAGGACAAGCTTTCCGCGCTCGCCGTCAGCCAGGATCTCGCCGCGTCCCTCAAGGACGTGGACGTCGTCCTGTTCGCCGTGCGCCACAGCGCCTACATGGATCTCGACCCCGACAAGGTCGTGAAGCTCATCGGCAAGCCCGTCGCCATCGTCGATTGCTTCGGCATCCTGAGCGACGAAAAGATCCGGCGCTACTTCGAGCTGGGCTGCGAAGTGAAGGGCCTCGGCCGCGGCCACGTCAACCGCATCAAGAAATCCGTCAAGCGGTAGGAACGCCGCTCCGGCGGCGTCCCCGTTCAAAAGTAGATCGGCGATCCGCGCACGCGGGCAGGCTCTACCACCGCATCGGCTGGTCGGGATCGACGGTTTCCGCGGCGGCTTCGCGGGCGGATGCCGCCGGAACGACGCCGACGCGAGCCGGTTTCCGTACGGATCCGGGGTCCTTCAGCGCTTTCACGACACCCCGCGCCAGCGCTTTCGGATAGTCGGCGGTCGCGCCGTCCAGATCGGCCACGAGGATCCCATCCTTGGAAATCACGAACGTCCGGGGAAGCGATTCGACGCCAAAGGCCAGGCACGCCTTCCGGTAGGGATCCAAAAACGCAAGCACCGGTGGTCCCGCACGATTCCGCGCCAGAAAACCCGCCAGGGCGTCTTTCCGGCCGAGCGGATCGGCATCGACGACGTAAAACCGCGCCTTTCCGCGCAGCTTTTCGTGGCTTTGCACTTTCGAGGCCACCGTTCTGAACGCCGGCAACACCTCCGCACACGCCGCCGAATCCTGTTCCACGAAACACAAAACCACCGCCGTGCGGCGATCCTGCTGCCCATTCGCCCCCGCATGATACAATTCCGAAAGAAACAGATAGCCATCGCCCGACGGCGTCGTCAACACCGGCGCGGGAGCCTGCGCCCCAACCAACACGGCTTGAGCCATTGCCTCCCAGGCGATTCCCAACCCCATTGCCGCCACCATCGCCCACGTCTTCTTCATGGCTTTCCTGTTCGCATATCCGCCGACCACATCGCCCTTGACGACTACCGGTTTTCCCCGGAATTTGCAAGCGGCGGTCCTGCTGCCGCAGCTCGCGTTTAAAACCGGTAGGCCGTGCTGGCGAAGGCGTACAAACCGCTTTCGCGCGTCCGGGAAACGAAGGATTCCAGCTCTTCGTCTTCGTTGAAACGGGTGCCGAGAGCATCGCCCTCGCCCCACACGTAGCTGAGGCCGAGATTGATTACGACGTTCTCGCCGACGGAACCGATGCTGGCCGTGACGCCGTACAAGTCGATCTGGCTGAGCAGGGAATCGCCGTCCGCTTCCAAGTCCGGGGCGGACGAAAAGCTCGTGAACGCGCCGGCGCGCAGCGGATAGCGCTTCCGGAACACGTATTCGCCGCCCAGCTGCAGGTCGGTCACCGCTTCGCGTTCCTGCCGGATGCAAACGGGCTCGCCATTCTGGGTGCCGCTCATCCATTCGTAGCGGCTCGAAAAATGGTGCGTCGCGTCGAAGCCGACGCTGCCGACGTCCGGCCGGCGCCAGGCGAGACCGACGCGCAACTGAGCGGGCAGACCGTTGTCGGCGTCCAGATCGTCGTAGTAGACCGCGCCGGCATCGGCGGAATCCGAATCGCCCAGCACTTCGCTCAATTGGATCTTGCCCTCGCCGGACAGCGTGGCCGACGGCGTCGTGAAGACAAGACCCGCCTGCCATTCATCCGCGATCCGCACCTGCGCGCCGAGAACGCCGACGACCCCGATCACGGAATACTTGTAGTTGGCCGTGTAGGTATAGGAGTAGTCCCCCCAGTACAGGTTCTGGAACTCGCTGGCGGTCTGGTAGACCCCGAACACCGAGGCGCCGAGCGTCAGGCGTTCGCCGACGACTCGGCCAAGCGACGGCCCCAGATAGAGCATCTGCTCGTCTTGGCTGTAGTTGTAGTAGTGCTGCCGCTCTGGAAACGCCTGGATTTCCCGGGCGCTCGACCGGGAAGGCACGAACACGGAAAAGGCCGCGACGGTGCCGTCCTTCAACTTCTTGACCGCGCTCAGGCCCGTCGGAATGGTCGCAAAAGAAGTGACTTCCATGTCCTCGCCCGGAAACGCCGAATCTTCCATCTCGTAGCTCTGGATGCCGTAGAGGGCTCCATTGACCGAAATCGAATCGCGCGTTTCATTCCCGAGTCCGGCGGGATTGTAGAAACAGGCATCCATGCCGTCCGCCGTCGCCGCCACGGCGCCCCCCATGCCGGCCGCCCGCTCGCCGACGACGTAGGGCTGGTAATTGGCTTCCCCCGCCGCGGTGCCGACCGCCGAACACGCAACGATCAACCCAGCCATCCGCGCCACGCAAATTCCCTTCCGCTCGCTCATGGACATCCTTTCTGGCTCCCATCCGTTCTGCATGAGGAATCGATGGCGAAAAGATAGGAAAACGGTTGCGCGATAACAAGCGGAGAAGAAAACCGGGTTTCTATAAAGCGTTCGACAGGATTTCCGCGAGTTCCGCGCGGTCCAGTTCGATCGGATTGGCCTTGGTGCCCGAGGCAACCGCCGCCTTTTCCACCAGCCCCGAAACGTCGGCGGGCGCGACGCCCTGCGCGGCCAGCGCAGGCACGCCCAAAGCTTTCGTCAGTTCCCGCACCCAGGCCACGCCGTCTTCGGCCGTTGCATCGGCCCGACCCGTCAGCAACCGGGCGATTTCGCCGTACCGCGCCAACACCGGATGATCCGGCGCGCGCTTTTGCAACGCGGCGCGGTTGACGGCCATGGCGTGCGGCAACAGGGCCGCGCAAACGGCGCCGTGCGGCGCCGCGAACGCCCCGCCCACCACCCCGGCGAATCCGTGCACCACGCCCAAGCCCGCATTGGCCAGCGACAGGCCGCCGTAGAGGCTCGCCAAGGCCATGTCCTCGCGGGCGGCCGCGTCGCGGCCGTCCGTCCAGGCCCGGCGCAGGGAGCGCGCCACCCGCGCGATGCCGTCGCGGCAAAAGCCGTCCACCAGCGGATTGGTCCGGTTGCAGGTGAACGGCTCGATGAGTTGCGTCAATGCGTCGAGGCCCGTGCTGGCGGTCACCGCCGGCGGCACGCCGTAGGTCAGCTCCGGATCCACGATGGCCACCCGCGGAATCATCGTGACGTTCCGCAAGCTGGCCTTGACCTTGTGTTCGGGCGAGGCCAGCACCGCGTTGCGGGTCACTTCGGAGCCTGTCCCGGCCGTCGTCGGGATCGCCAGGATCGGCAGGGAGTCCTTGGCCAGCGTTTGGCCGCGGCCGACGACTTCCAGATAATCCAGCGGATCGCCGCCGTTGGCCACCAGCGCGGCGATGGCCTTGGCGGCGTCCAAGGGGCTTCCGCCGCCGAATCCGACGACGCAATCGGCCGCGCGTTCCAGCGCCTGCGCCGTGCCTTGCCGCACCATGTCCGTCGTCGGTTCCCGGGGAACCGCAAAAACGCTCGCCGCGACGCCGGCGGCTTCAAGCAACTCCAGCAGCGGCTGCGCGCGCGCCGGATTATGCCCCGTTACGACGAGGGCGCGACGCCCGAGGCCGCGCGCCAGCGCACCGGCCTGCCGAAACGTCCCGCAACCGAACAGAATGCGCGGAGGGACCGCGAAATCGAAATTCATGCCGTCTACCACCCTTCGTCCGGGGGAAAGACGTTTTCGTATTTCACGGCGGCGCGCGGTTCGGCCATTAGGTCGGCTACGGCATCGCGCCAGCGGGCATAGTGGGCGGTGGCTTTGTGCGCGGCAGGGGCCTCCGGCGTGCGATAGACCTCCACCAAGGTGAAACGCGCGGGATCGTCGGTCCGCTGGACGACGTCGAACCGGGCGACACCCGGTTCCCGAACGCTGTTTTGCGCGTTCTCGATCGTGGCCTGCCGAAAGGCCTCGATGCATTCCGGCTTCACGTGGACATGGACGTGGACAACCTGCATATTCCATCCTCCTCTGGCGCGGATTGTAGCTTGGGCGCCGTTCCCGCGTCAAACGCGGAGCCCCCCCCATGAAATTCGAACAAGTGGCGGCTTGACTCCCCCTCCCCCAAAATGGCTGGATGGGGATGTCGAGCCACACTGATCCGCACATTCGAAAGGAGACCTCCCGATGAAACCGACGACCTTCGCCCTTTTCTCCCTTCTGCTCTTGTTGCTGGCCTCCGGCTGCGCGCACACCCCGGGCGGCATCGCGGCCTCCACCATGCCCATCGATGGACGCAACTACATGGTGCTGGGCCCGGCCAAGGCCACGAGCACCGCGGTGTATTTGTTCAATTTCCTCCCCGTCAGCGGATCCAGTTCGCTGCGGGACGCCAAAAACGCGGCCATCCGGAGCCGAGGCGCGGATGCGTTGATCGACGTCACGGCGGAAGCCTATTCCCAGTTCTGGATCATCTTCTCCAAGAGCACCATCATGGTGGAAGGCACGGCCATCCGGTTTACGGACGGGGGCAGCCAGCAGCGGGCTTCGCGGCCTCCTGCCGCCCGGCGGGCGCCGGCCGATCGTCGGTCCGAAGCGGACGACGAGACGGAATCCGTGGATTGGTAACGCCTTCGGCAGGCCCGCCGGCGTCAGACGGCGCTTGGGCCTTTAGCCGAATCTGTTGTTCTGCCGCAACGGGCGTGGTATCGTCCGCCCCATGTGGTTCCGTTTTGTCGTCATTCTGCTGACACTGGCCGCAATCGGCCTCGCTGCAGCCCCAGAATCGGGCGACGCCGCTCCGGCGTCCAACGGACTGCCGCTGTGGGAAATCGGCCTGTTCGGCGGCGCCGGCCGCTTGCCGCATTATCGGGGTTCGGACGAGTATAAGACCTATGCCTTGCCGCTCCCCCTTTTCATCTATCGCGGCAAGATCTTCCGGGCCAACCGGGAAGGGGTCAAAAGCGTGTTCTGGGAGACCGACCGTCTGGAAACGGGCCTTTCCCTGAGCGGCAACCCGCCTGTCGATGGCGGCAACGACGCCCGCGACGGCATGTCCGATCTCGGCGCCATCCTGGAAATCGGTCCCATGCTCAAGTGGTCGCTCCGCGATCCCCAGAGTCCCGACCCCCTCTACGCGATCGCCGCTGCCCGCGCCGCCATCTCCGTGGATCCCCACGACTTCGACACCGCCCACGAAGGCTATCGCGGCGAACTCAAGCTGGTCTACCGCAACGTCACCTGGCTGAAAAAATGGGGCGTGTTCCTCGGCCTCAACGCTTCCGTCGATTTCGCCGACGCGGAGTTCCACCGCTATTTCTACGAAGTCGAACCGCGCTATGCCCTGGCGGATCGGCCGGCTTATTCGCCCGGCGGCGGCTATTCCGGGTTCAGCCTCTCCGCCAACGCCATCAAGAAATTGAACCGGCGCCTGACTTTGGGAGTGTACTACCGCTGGGACAATCTGGCCGGAACGGTTTACGAGGACAGTCCCCTGGTCAAAACCGAAAACAACCATATCGTCGGCGTCGCCCTCATCTGGAACATCCACAAATCGGAACGGAAAAGCCCCTACTCCGGCTTGTAAAAGCCCGAATCCGCGCGAATGCTCTTGCCTCGCGGAAGGCTTCGCGGCATCTTTTCTCCATGAAAACATCCGATTCCGTCCAACGCGTTTCCCCGTCGTTTTCCCGCCTTCTCGCGGCCGCCGCGCTGCTGTTCCTGGGCGGTTCCGTCGTCCCGGCGGTCGCCGCCGCGCCGGCGCTGGACGTCCTGATCGAAGCCGGCGATGCCGCCCAGCTGGACGCGAAACAGTACCGCCAGCGCGTGGATCTCAAGAACTACATGACCAAAACCTTGCCCGTGAAACTCGGCCGCCACGGCATCGAAGCGCGCATCATCGGCGAAAAGAGCGACTACGCCGGCGAAAACCGCCAGTTGCTGGTCGTCCGCTACGACCGCTACAATCCCGGTGCGACCGCCGCCCGCATCATCGTCGGATTCGGCGCCGGCGCGGCCTCGCTCGACATTTCCTGCGAACTGATCGACGGCGACCGGCAGTTGCTCGCGTGGGAAGACGGCTGCGGCACCTCCGAACATTGGCAGCGCCTGGTCAACAAACTCAACGACAACATGGTCCTGAAGCTCAAGGCACACTACGGCCTGCGCTGATCGGACCATGGCGCGTCCGAACATCGCCCGGATCATTTTCCGGGATACTGCGGCGCTCGCGGACAAAACCGCCATGATCGAGGGGGAACGCCGCCTGTCCTACGGCGCCTTCGCGCAAGCCGTGGACCGTCTCGCGGGGGAATTGAAGAGCCGCGGCATCCGTCCGCTCGACCGCGTGGCGTTCCTTTGCGCGGACAGCATCGATTACGTCCTGCTGTCGCTGGCGATCCTTTCCCTCGACGCGGCGATCGTTCCCATTTCGCCGGGCTTGATGTCGGATGAATGCGCGGCCCTGCTCGACCATCTGGACGTCCGGTATTTCCTGGCGGATGAAGCCGTCGCGCCGGACCAGACGGCCGGCGATTCGTTCCAAACGCCGAATCTGGTTCGGCGCTTCCGTCTGGTTTCCTGTCCCGCCCGTCGTCCTATTCCCGCCGAATATGCCGATATCCGGCCGGCGTTCATCCGGTTCTCGTCCGGCACGACCGGCGCCAGCAAGGGCGTGGTGCTCTCGCACGAGACCATCTTGGACCGGACCGACGCCGCCAACGAAGGGCTGCGGATCGTTCCGGGAGACGTCGTCGGCTGGGTGCTGTCGATGAGCTTCCATTTCGTCGTCACCATCCTGTTGTTCCTGCGCAAGGGAGCGACGATCGTTCTGTGCGGCGATCCCCTGCCCCAGGCTCTTGTGGCGGCGCTGCGCGCGCAGCCCATCACCGTCCTCTACGCCAGCCCCATCCATTACCGGCTGCTGGCGGAATCGTCCGAATTGTCGCCGGCGGCCTTCCAGGCGTTGCGCCTCGCCGTTTCCACGGCCATCCAGCTGCCGGAATCGATCGCGCGCCGCTTCCACGAACGCTTCGGCATTCGGCTGGCCGAAGCCTACGGCATCATCGAAGTCGGCCTGCCCTTTATCCACGCCCCCGCGGAGAGCGCCTACGACGGCAGCCTGGGCCGTCCCCTCCCGGCCTATGAAATCCGCCGGGCGGACAACGGCGAAATCCTGCTCCGCGGCAAGGGCATGTTCGACGCCTATTTTTCTCCGTGGCAGACGCGACAGGCGCTCCAGCCCGACGGCTGGTTCCACACCGGCGATCTCGGGGAAATCGGTCCGGACGGCAACCTGCGCCTGATGGGCCGCTGCAAGGCGGTCATCAACTTTTCGGGCATGAAGATCTTTCCGCAAGAAGTCGAAGCCGTCCTCGACCAATTTCCGGGCGTGGCGGAATCCCTCGTCTACGGCGAACCGCATCCCGAATTCGGACAATTGCCGCAGGCCAAGCTCGTGCTCCGGGCCGGCGTTCCGCCGGTGGACGAAAAGGCGCTGCGCGTCTTTTGCCGCGCGCGGCTGGCCCCCCACAAAATCCCCAAAGCGTTCGAATTCGTGGCCGCGCTGCCGAAAACGGCCAGCGGCAAGATCCGCCGCGCGTGATCCCTACTCCGGCCGGCCGCACTTCGCGAGCGCTTCGGGCGGGAAGTCCCGATGCAGGCGATGGAGGGTCCAGCCGGTGCGCAGGCCGCTCCACATCAGCCGCAGCATGTCCCGGAACGGCACCTTCACGCGATGCGCGCGCCAGGGGTTGTGCCGGAACCCGTGCAGATACAGCAGCGCGAAATAGCGGTAGAATTCCGGCAAGGGCAGGCGCGTGGGCAGCAGCGTGTGCATGCAATCGTAGAACGCGTACGGATCGGGCGCGATGAAACGGTCGCACGTTTCGCGCCAGTAGTCCGTCCCCGGCGAAGGCGACAGCACCGTGAACGACATTTCCGCCGGCGCGATCCGCTCGACGGTGCGGCGCAATCGGACGAAGTCCTCTTTCGTGAAATCGGGATTCACGATCAGCGCCGAGTGCAGCACGATGCCGATTTCGCGCAGGATCTCGACCGCGCGGCGGTTCGTGTCCGGATCGACGCCCTTGTTGAAGCCCTTGAGGGCGTCTTCTTCCATCGATTCCAGGCCGACGTAGACCACCTGCAGGCCGGCTTGCTTCCACAATCGGAACAAGTCGGGGTGCGCGCAGATCGTGTCGCTGCGCGCCCAACTGATGTACTGCTTCCGGATGCCCCGCTCGATCAGCCGCCGCGCGATGGCCTCGGCCCGCACCGGATTGATGAACATCTCGTCGTCCACGAAGTAGATGTAATCCTCGGGAATCGACGCGATTTCCTCCGCCACGTCTTCCGGATCCCGCTGGATGTAGCGCCCGTGGGCCAGATAATGGACGACGCAGAAGCTGCAGCGCCGTGGACAGCCGACGCTGGTGCGCATGGAAGCCACGCGTGGATACAGCGAGGCCAGCCGTTCGTCGGGCTTGCCCGACCAGATGCAGAAATACTTCGAGCGATCGACCAGATCGCGGCGGGGTTTGGCTACCTCCCGATAGTCGGGATGCGCCGGCGGCGGATCTGCGGCCAAACGGTCGAATTCGGGCGTTCCGACCGGCAACACGCCCTCGTCGGCGATGGGTTTGCCCGCCGCCAGCGCCGCCAGCAGCCGGCGGATGGCCACGGAACCCTCGCCGCGCACCACGTAGTCGAACCGTTCGGGCCGGTTCAAATCCTGCGGCGCGATACTCGCATGGACGCCGCCAACCGCGATTTTCGCGGCAGGCAAAACCTGCCGCACCACCCCCGCCAATTCGCGGACCGCCGCGGCTTGGTTCGAGTAACAGCCGAAACCCACCACGTCCGGCCGGAACGACGCCAATTTCCGCCGCAAAACGGCGAACGGTCGCCGGCCATGCGACAGATCCAGGATTTCCACCCGATGCGGAGGCTCGACGCCTCCGGCCACGATCTCCAGATCCAGCGGCTCCAGATGCAGGAACGAATTGAACCGGCGGGAAAGCGCGAGGATCAGATGGGGGCGAACCAGCAGAACGTTCATGTCACGGCTCCGTTTCCCGCGCCGACACCACGAGGCGATATCCATATTGCCGGTTGTGGACCACGATCCCGGAAGGAATCCACCCGTCCTCGCCCTGTCGGTATTCGCGATATTCCACGCGCCAGCGCACGCGGCCCTTTTCCAAGCGGACTTTCTCGACCAACCGGCCGTCCGCTCCCGCATAGCGGTATTCCGTCCGCCCGGTCTCGTCTTCCGCCGCAAAGACCAACCGGCCGTTTCGGATCCGATGCGGCGTCCCCGCCGGCGGGCTCCAATCGAAATACGCGCGCATCAGATCGAGTCCGGCCGCCTGCGCGAAATCGCCGCCGCGTTCCGCGATTTCCGGCGCGACGAAACGCCCTTCGATGCGGCCATGGTCGCAGACGACGTCGAACAGCTTGATGCCCACCGGATTCAGGCAGGCCACCGAAAAGGAACGCGCCGGCCGATCGACGGCGACATAGCCCAAGGCGGCCATTTCCCTCATGCGATAGCGGACCACGACGGCGTTGACCTGCTCGTAGGCGGGCGCGAGGCGGGCTTCGAAGCGGGCGGGAACGCCGTTCCATGCTTCTTTCTCGACGGAAAAAGGCGCGGGTTCGGGGAACGGAACCGTCGCACACCCCGCACACCAGGCACAAGCCGCCAGAACCCATATAACCGACCGTTTCATGCGCCGTCCTCCGGCGGGTTGAGCCGCGGGAACAACGTTTGCAGGGCGGGCAAAAGCAGCCAGGCGCACAAGTACCCCGCCGACACGCCGAACACCAGCGTGATCCCGATCGAGATAAAGGCCGGATGGCGCGCGATCAACAGCACCGCCGCCCCCAGCGCCGTAGTCAGGGCCGAAAGCGTCACCGCGCGGAACATGTCGCGCCGCATCCCGCGGCGAACGGCGTAGGCCATGCAAATGCCGTAGTCGATGCACAGTCCGAAAACCAAAATGCCGGCGATCAGGTTCGAAATATTCAGGGGCAACCCCCAAAGCGCCATTCCCGCCCCGCCCCAAATCAAACCCGCCAGCGCCGGAATCGCGGAAAGGAACAGCATCCCGAGCCGGCGAATCGCCAGCCCCGTCACCGCCACGATGAGAATCGCCGCCAAAATCGAAATCCGCTCCATCTCGCCCACCACCGACGTGGACAAGTCCTCCGAAAAAGCCCGCCGCGAAATCACGCGCAGGGACGGAATCTCGCCCTGCAACTCCCGGGCCGCGGCGATCCAGCGCGGCTCGTCCGGAACGAACGTGGTGATGCGCACCTGGCCGTCCTGTCCATGGACGAATTGCCGGCGCAAGGGTTCGAGAAATCCAACGGCTTCGGGCTCCGTCCCCGCCGGCGCCTGCCGCCATTCGGCGAATCGATCCCAAAAGGGCTGAAAGGCCTGGTCCGAAAAATCGAGGGCGACGGCTTCCGCCGTCAACGTCTCGCGGAACCGGTCGATCCGGGCATCGGTCCAAAAGGCATTCCATGCCGCGCGGCGCGCGCGCCGGGTCTCGTCGGAGGGGCACAAGGGCGAGAGGCTGGAAATCGCCGCGGCATCGAATCCCGCCGTCTGCAATCCATTGTAGACGCGGTCGTTCAGGCGCAGGGCTTCCTTTTCGTCCGCGGCGGCCACCACGAGGATCGCCGCCAAGGATTGTCCCCCGCCCCAGATTTGCATGGCGCGGGTTTCCTCGTCGAGCGTCGCCTGCGGCGTGCCATCCAGCTTGGAAACGTCCGGCTCCAGTCCCAGCCGGGTAAGCAATCCCAGACCGACGAGAAACCCGACGGCCGACAACCCGACGATGAGCCAAGCCCGTTTTCGCGCAGCACCGCCCGGGAGGGACGGATTCCCCGCCGACGCCGCCAGCGGTCCCGTCGCGATGCGGCCGCCGGACGGACGGATGAACGGCGGCAGCGCCCAAAACGCGTAGCCAAGGGAGATCAGGATGGCCGCCGACGCGAAAACCCCCAGTTGCCGATAGGCCGGAATGCCGGAAAAACAGAAGGTCGCGAAGACGCAGAGGGTGGTCAAGGCGCTCAGGGCGACGGGACGCCGGATGCCGGCCAGATTCCGGGCGGGATTTTCGCTCCGCGCCGCCACGTAGGTGTGGATGCCGTAGTCGACGGCGATGCCGGCGATCACCGAGCCGAATCCGATCACGATGAAGGAAAAACTGCGGAAAAGCCCGGCGGCCAAGGCCAAGGCCGGAACGCAGGCCAGCATCGGAATCAACATGATGCCGATGGCCCGGACGTCGCGATACACGCCCAGGAACAGCACGAGAAAGACCGCGGAAATCGCGAGCGCCGTGTTGCGGATGTCCCGGCGGATCACCGCTTCGTTGCCGGCGGTATGCAAATGGCCGCACACCAACCGCGTCTCGACCGTCGGCGGGAGATCCGCCGCGCGCGCGGCAAGATGGTCCAGCAAGCGGTGTCCCCCGGCCGTATCCGTCATCAGCACCGGCGTCTGCAAGATCATCAGCAAGTGCCGCCGCTCCGAATCCATCAAATGATTCCGCACGGGAACCGCGCGATAGCCGAAAGAGGCGACGGCCCGGAGAACGTTTCCAGCCAGGCGCCCGTTCCAATCCAGCGGATCGGAAGCCGGCGACACGGTCGACAACAAGCCCTCCGGCTTCTGCAGGCGGTTTTTCAGCGCCTGCAACGCCGCGCGGACATGCTCGGGCGACGAGACGCTATCCACCAGCCGCGCCAAATCGTCTTTCGAGGTGTATTCCGGTAGACGGCGAGCCAACCGATCGAAATCCTCGGTCACCGCGGCAGCCTGGAACCCCGTGTCCATGGGCGCGGCCAGCGCGGGATCGAGTCCGGCCGCATAGCAATCGGCGGCGGCCATGAGCGCGTCGGGATCGGCCGAACCGTCGCGCATGGAAAACGTGACGAGAATCTTGTCCGCCACCTGGATTTCCCGAAGGAAATCGAAGACGTCCCGCAAGTCCGACCGATCCGGCAGCATGACGTCGATGCGGCCGTCGAAAGCCAAGAAAGGCAGAACGACGCCGGACAGGAGCGTTGCCAGCGCGAGGATGGCCAAAATGGCCGATCGTCGCCGCAGCAGGCGACGCAGGCTGCCCTGGGTCGAGCCGACCACTAGAACTCCCATTCTTCCGGAGGCAGGTCGACGTTGATCTCGGTATCTTCGAACGTCAGCGTGGTGACGTCGCCGCTGCGATCGTCGATGCGGATCGACGCGATGTAGCGTTCATCCTCGCGGAACGTGACCGTCACCGACTTCAGCATCTTCGCGGACGGCGAATCCGGCCTGGGAACGAAGGCAAAAGCCGCCGGCGACGTCGCGCGGGGAACAATATCGTAGTCCTGCGCCAAGAGCGCATAGCGCCCGCCGAACCAGGCGTTCAACTGCTCCGTGACGGCCGAAAAAACGGGATTTCCATCCAAGGACATGGTTTGGGTTTTTCCGGTTTCGCCGTCCCATTGCTTGGCCTGCTGGTCCTGGATCGACAGAACGTATCGCATCGGGCTGTCGACCCGCCAAAGCAAACGCGACGGAGGTTCGACCAAGATGCTGCCGCGCGTCACCAGCGGATGGTTGAACAACGCCATTTTCTTTTCCTGGACGAACCGGGTCTTCACGGTTTTGACGCCGGACATGGTTTTCTCCATCCGGCCCAAGACGTCGGGCACGGGTTCCGGCGCCGCCCGGATGGCAACCGGAAAACACAACCCCAGGACCAGCGCGAGGCGACCGCAGGACAAGACCGGAAAACGGATCATTCCTCGTGCCATGTTTTCAGTTCCGCCTTCGAGACCAAGGTTTCGCCGCGGCGAACTTCCGCATCCACCACGCCGAACGTGCCGAGGCGGGCCTGCTTGCGCAAATGGATGGTCAGCCGGTCGCCGACGCGGATCGCATCGTGGATTTCCAGATTCCGGGCGCCGACCAGCATCCCGCGCTGCGGGGGTTGGTCGGGCCGCGCCGAACACCGATATCCATGCAGAACGGCCGCCGCCTGGGCCATCAATTCGATATGCGCCGCTTCGACCATCCGGCCTTCGCGGCAATGCGGGTTGTCCGGTTCGATGGCGGCCGTCACGGTGCCGGTCCGTTCGGCCACGGCCACCAGCGCAGCGACCATCCGGGCCGGACGTTGGTGCGGGACCAGGCGCGCCGCATCCATCGGCAGCAGGCCGCAATCGATCCCGTCCGCCTGATTGCGCCAGCACAACGGATCGGAACCCAGATAATTCCCCGTCATCTGGAACGCCGCGCCCCGGCAACCATAGCAGGTCGCGGCTTTCTCGCAGCTCCCGCAAGCGCCTTGGATGGTCTGCTCGTGGTTGCGCAGATCGGCGATGACTTCGCTGTCCGCCAGGATGTCGGCCAGCGGGCGTTCCCGGACGTTCCCGACGGGAATCGATACGCCGACGCAGGGCATGACGTCGCCCGACGCCCCCACCAGGCAGGAAAACGCGTGCCGCAGACAGGCATTGCCGACCAACGGTGGCTGCGCCTCCCAGATCCGGTCGAATTGCACCCGATCGATTTCCCGGATGGTTTCGAACAAATGCCGGATTTCATCCACGCCGGGCGAAAGATCCGGCCCGCTTTGCCGGGCGCGGCCCTGGGGCGTGATCATTTCGAAGTACGGTTCGATCCCTTCGGTCCGCATCCAGGTCCAGAGGCCGGGGAGTTCCGCCACGTTTTGGCGGCAAATCACCGTGCTGAGAGCCATTTTCGAGGTGGTCGACGGATAGCCGGCCGCGCGCAGATTGCGGTAGGCTTCGGCCATGACGGCGGCCGCCCCGGGCACCCCCGCCAGCCAGTCCTGGATCTGGTGGTCGGAAGAATGCCATTTCAAGACGACGTGCACGCCCAGCGCGAACAGCCGGGAGGCCATGGCGGGCGTCAGATTCGTTCCGTTGGTGAACATCTCGACGCCCATGCCCCGGCCGCGGATCCACTCGCACAAGTCCAGCGTGAAGGGATAGAGCATGGGCTCGCCGCCCAGCAAAATGATTTTCCGGGCGCCCAAAGCCTGCGCCTGGGCGACGATGTTGCGGATCTCCTCCGGCGACAATTCCTTTGCCCCGGGGTCGGCCGCGCCCACGTCGCCGACATAGCAATATTTGCAACGGAAATTGCAGGCCGTGCCGACTTCGATTTCCATGGTCAACAGACCATGGGCGGCCTTGGTCTTGGCGATATCCTCCGGAGAGAATTCCTGGCCGAACAATAGAGACGCACAACTCATTTCAGACTTATGGGATTACGCGAAAAGTGAACCACAAGATATGCCAACCCAGACGGCCCCGCAATGGGATTCTTCAAGGAAAATCCAAGCTTAGCCGGGCGGCAGCCTCGCCCAGCGCCATGCAGACGCCCATGACGCGGATCGAAGCGGCCGCGGCGGAATCCGCCGAAATCGCCGCGCCCGCGCACAAAAGGTTTTCCGGACCGGTTTTCGGCTGAAGACAGCGGCGGGGCACGTCGTGCCACTCGCCGTCCGGCAGATAGCGGAAAACGACGCCGGCGTCTTCCGTCCATTGTTCGAGGGGCCAGGCGTTGCGCGCAATGCCGTCCGGGAACTTGCGCGCCGTCCTCACGTCCTCGCCCGTCAAAACGTAGTTGCCGACCAGATGCCCGGTTTCCCGCGATAGCGGGGCCGGAAGATACCGCACGATCTCCCCTCGCCCGAAAGCCGGGTCGTTCTTCAAAACGGCCCAAACCGCTTCCGCGTCATCCCGGGCACGAGCGAGCGACTGTACGGGAACGGCCAGTTTGACCCAGCCGGAACCCGGTTCGTGACCCGGTTCCCAGGTCGTGAAGGCCAGATGGGCGGCGAGCCGCCCCGCTTCCACTTCGCGCCGCAGCCGCAAAGGCACCGCAATGGACAATCCCATGGGATCGGCCTTCGGCGCTTGGATGCCGCGCACCTCGAATCCGTACCCGGCCATGGCCGGAGCAACCGGACGTTCGACCGCACCACCGGCTAGCCGGCACAGATCGGCGGTTCCCGTGCAATCGATCGCCGCGCCCGGTTTCAAGACGAGCCCCGACGCCAATTCGATCTCTTCGAGGCGGTCGCCCGCGCGCGCCGCGCGAACGGCCGGATCCCGCAGATGCAGCCGGATATTCGACTCGCGGGAAAGGAGTTCTCCGGCACAGGTTTCCAGCGCCTGGCCGCCGGCGAACGGCAAGAGCCAAACCCGGCCGCGGCGCACGGCGTTCGCCGCCGGATCGCCGCCGGCCAGATGCCGGCAGAAATCGAGCGTCGTGTCGCCATGGAGAAAATCGCCCGGCCGATCGCCGCCGGCACAAAAGAGTCCGCAGACGAAGCGATGCAGACCGTGGATCGCCATGCCGCCGATCCGCCCCGTCGCCTCGACCAGCGCGACGCGCGCCCCCCGGCGAGCCGCCGCCAGCGCCGCCACGACGCCCGAGGTGCCCGCACCGACCACCGCGACGTCGCATCGTTCGGGCCGTGGTTTCATTGCGCGGCCGGCGCTCCGTTCAGCAACCGGTCCCGGAATTCGTCCAGCAAGGACGCAATTTCGTCTTCCGGCAAGATGCCCTCAAGGTAGGACAAAACCACGTGGTACGAATCGCCGCTGCGGTTCAGGATCAACCCCAGGCCGGGCGGAACGGGAATGACCGGCAAATGGACGTGGGTTCGGATCGGACAGCCCAGAACGGTGGTCGCCTTGAGCAAGGGATCGCCCAGGCACGTCAGCGCGAAGGACGAGAGCCGGTTGCGGAAAAAGGTGAACATGAATTTCCAGAACGGACGGGGCGGCAGAATCCGCATCAGCAGGTTCGCATCCTCGATGGCGGCCGGCATGCCCGCTTTCACCTGCGCGACCATCTGGTCTCGCAGGGTCCGGGCCAAGGCGTCGCGCGCTCCCGCCGCGGCCATGGGAAACCCGAAATACAGGAACGAGAGATCGTTGAAAAAGAAGTGCGGCGCGCGAGCGCCCGGAGGCCGCAGGCGGCTGGTCGAAACCGTGATGATGAAATCGGCGCCGGGCGCGACGCGCCGGGCGAACCGCGGCTGGAACGTCGCGGCCGCCGTGGCCAGAACATAGGGCGTGAACATCAGATAACCGGCCGTTGCGAAGGCCTGTTCCTGCGCGCGCCGGGATTCCTGCGCGTCGAGGGACAGAAGCCGGAAGCGGAAAGGCCGGCGGCCGGCATCTTCAGGCAGATCCAAGTTGGCGGTGGCGCCCGGCAGCAGTTCCCGCATCGCGCGATTCAGTTTCTGCCCGCTCGCGAACCGTTTGCCCCATTGGTCGAGATGGGCGGGTTCCGGCGCCCGGGGATCCGGAAATTCGCTGGGCGCCGCCCGGCCGTCGGCATAACGGCAGAACAGATCGATGAACCGCTCGGCACCGGCCGCGTCGAAAAGCAGATGGTCGAACGAAAATACGAGCGCGGCGGCGGAATCCGCCCCCTGCAGGCAATCCAGCGCGACGGCGCAATCGCGCAACCGGTCCGGATCGTTGGCCAGTTTTTCGATCCAGCGGACGACGTTTTCCGACGTCGCCGCGCCGAAATCCTCCACGAGCCGGTAGGGCGCCGTCCGGTCGCCGACGTCGCCGGGAATCTTCCAGTACGGGGCCAGGCACCAACAGCGGGCGGCCCGCCCCCACAACAGCGGGAAGCGCGCGCAATACTCCTGGAAACGACGTTGCAGGAGCGCGGGCTCGAAACGCCCTTCGACGAACACCGCCACGTGGAAACTGCTGGGGCGGCCCGTGGTTTCGAGCGTGCCGTGCCGGAGCGCGGCGACGCACCAGTCCGCGCCCCCCAGATAGCGCTTGCGCGGCGAACTGGGAACCTTCATTGCCGCTGCGCCCCGGCGATCCGCTCCGCCAGCACCGACAACGAAGCGAAATCGTCCTGGGATAGGCCGGAATTCATCAACGAAAGACCAAACTGTTTTTCGATGAAAACCAGCAGATCGACGAAACCCATGGAATCAAGCCCCAGCAAATGCAACGGCTGGTCGGGAGCGATGCCTTCCGGCTCCGCGCCCAGCAGAAACGCCACGTGCGATTTCAATTCCAGCAATATATCGTCTGTCTTCATGGTCCAGGTCGTCTTTCCTCGAGTGCATGGAGGGTAATCGCGCGGCAACGCGGCCCGCATGCGGATATCACTTGAATCGATCCCCCCGCCCCTTCTTGTCCAACCTCGCCGCCCGGGAATCCGCAGGAAGCCAGCGGCAGAACGTCGGGAAAGAACCGGTTTTCGCGGCGCATGAGCCAGGCGACCGCGAGATGGAACGCGCTCCCGATGCGGGTACTGCCCAGCAACGAGACGTAGGTCCTCGCCGGAACAGATGGCAAAGCCCGCCGCCGCAGTTCCGCGTCGTCGCTCCCCAGTGCGCCGGCATTGAACAGATGGCAGGCGGCGGTGGAAGACGGTTCGTTTTCCACGGAAATCCGCGGGCCCGCCGTGCGTTCCAGGCGAACGAAAACGGCTCCTTCGCCGGGGACGTAGGCCATCTGTTTTTCCGACGAAAACCGGGCCACGCCATCGGGCGAACAAGCCCATTTTCGCCGAACCACGTGGGCCAGCACATCCGACGTCTCGTCCACGGCGCCCACGAGCACGGCCTCGCAGCGACCGCCCTCCAACCAGGCGTCCGCCAAGACCAGCGCCTCTTCGAACGGCATCGCCAAATCCGCCACGGTCAGCGCCGGGCCATGAAGGTGCGCGGCCGCCGCGACCATCGAAGCCGCCGCGGCATGGACCGACTGGGAAAACACCGTCGGCGACGCCTGTTCGTCTCCGAATTCGAGCAGGTCGTTCACGAACTTGAACACCGTGCCGTGGGGACCGAACGCGGTGGCCAAGATGATGCCGATGCGTTCCGGGGGCACTTCGCAACCGGCCAAGGCCTCCGTCGCCGCCAGCAAGGTCATCTTGCAGAACCGATCGGCGCGCCGGGCCGGCGCCAGCACGGGGTTGCCGGTCAAAGCCGCGGCGGGAACCTTCAAGACCGGAACTTGTTCCTTCTCCAGCCTTTCGCCTTTCAAGGGCTGGCCGGCAGCCAAAACGTCCCGCAGGGCCGACACGCCCGCGCCGCCCGGGAATACGATGCCGACTCCGGCGAGGTTCACGGCGACACCTCCCGCCGTTCCAGCACCAAGGCCGAATTGTTGCCGCCAAACGCCAGCGAGGTGGACAGCGCATGCCGGCGAATCGTCGGCGTGACCTCCGTCAACGGCGCGAAGGGAATCGCCTCGTCGCGCTCTTCGAATCCGATGCTCGGCGGAATCCAGCCTTCGCGCAGGGCCAAGGCCGTAAAGACCGTTTCGATGCCGCCCGCCGCGCCCAGCGCGTGGCCCGTGGCGCCCTTGGTCGAAATCGCCCGCACGCCGGCACCGAATATCCGAGCCAGCGTCGCGCCCTCGATGCGGTCGTTTTCCGGCGTCGAAGTGCCGTGGGCGTTGATGAAATCGATATCGGCCGGCTCGATGCCCGCCTCGCGCAAGGCGGCCCGGATGGCCAATTCCAAACCGAGGCCTTCGGGATGAGGCGCCGTCAGGTGATAGCCGTCCGAAGCGCCGCCGAAACCGGCCGCGAACAAGTCGCACGTCCGCCCGCGCCGTTTGGCGCTCTCCTCCCGTTCCAGCACGACGACGCCGGCGCCCTCGCCCAGATTCAAGCCGCGACGGGTCCGGTCGAAGGGCTTGCAGGGCTCGGGGCTGGTCAGGCCCAGCGCATAGAAGCCCACCGTGGGGATGGGGCTCAATTCATCCGCGCCGCCGGCAAGCACGGCGTCGCACCGGCCCGCCTTCAGCCAGGACATGGCCACGCCCATGGCATCCGTACCCGACGAACAGGCATTGACGATGGTCAGGACCGGCCCCGTGGCCCGGACCTCCCGGGCAATGCGCTCGGCCAAACTGCCCGCCGCAAACCGCTCGACGGGTTCCAGCGAAGGATTCCCCGTGGCGCGATACTCGGCATAGAACGGTATGTCGTTCAACTGGCAGGCGACCGTGGTGCCCAGACAAACCCCCAGACGAAATCCGTCCGGCAGGGGCGACAATCCCGCATCGGCCAGCGCCTGCCCAACGGCTTGCACGGCCAAATGGAAGGTGCGGTCGACTTGTGCGCCCCCCGCAACGGCAAACATCGGCAGCTCGACGGGAAGTTTGGCGAACGGGCAGATGGTGCAGTCCGGCCGCCTCCCGGCGCGCAAGGTCTCCAGCGAGGACTCCACGCCGGAACCCGCCGCGGACACCACGCCCAAACCCGCGATCGCCACCTGATCGTTCATGCCAACGCCGAAAAACTAGGCGTGCGTTTTCTCGTAGATGAACTCGGCCAGTGAATTCACCGTCTGGAACACCTTGCGGCCGACTTCCATATCCTTGATTTCCACGCCGAAGTGCCGCTGCAGGACGACCACGATCTCCACGGCATCCAAGGAATCCAAGCCGAGCCCCCCGCCGAAAAGAGGATCGTCGTCCTTGATTTGATCGGCCGAAACGTCCTGCAAGTTCAGGTGTTCGATCAGATGCGTTTTCAGCTTTTCCTTGATTTCGGCCAAAGCCTGTTCTCGATTGTCCATGCTCGCTCCTGCTCTATTTGGTTCAGATCGTTTATATCCCAATTATCCGGCGGCGGAAAGACCCGATTCCAGCGCCCGCGACGGGTTTTGGACGGCATTCATGCCTTCGGGGTCCCCCAAATATCGTCGAATAGAAAGCATTGGTAGGGATGCCGGCGCACGAACTCCTCCAGCGATTCCGCGTAAAGCGCCACGGCTTTGCGGGTCGATTGGCGATCGTCCGGCGCCGGCGGCGCAAACAGCGCGGCTTCCATCGCATACGAAACCACCCCGGTCTTGGCGACGAACAAAGCCAGGACCGGGCAACGGGCCGCGCGCGCCACCGCGAAAGCGCTGGCGGGAAAACGGGCGTCCTCCCCCAGAAACGGAACGGCCACCGTCTGGCTCCCGTAGGCGCGATCGCCCATGATCGAGACGATCTCGCCATTTTGGAGCCGGGCGACCATTTCGACCACGCATGCCGGCCCGGCTTCGGGCGAGATCACGTGGAACCCGGCGTCGTCGCCGCGCACGTGCGCGTGCACGTCCGGCGTTTCCGCTTCGTTCATCAGCAGGGACACCGGCCGCGCTTCCGTCAGGTTCCGCAAATGGGGCAAAGCCAGCTGCCAGCCGCCGACGTGGGACAAGAGCAAGACGAACCCGGTCGGCTTTCCGGCCAGCGCGGCGCCGGCCTGCTCCACCTGCGCCGTATCGAAACGGAAATCGACGTGGCCGACGTTGTGGGCGCCGCGATCGATCAGACACTTGCCCTGGTTGATGAACAGGCGGCAGGTGGCCAACCGCCGCGCCAGCGGGGACTGCTTCGGGAAAATGCGGCGCAAATAGGCGCCGGCCGCGGCAATCGCCGCGCGGTCGAACAACGCATAGTACGGCGCCACGAAATAGAGCAGGCCGTACGCCCCCCGCAGTCCCGTGAAGCGCAGCGCCGTCCGGAAAAACCAGAAGCCCAACGCGTTGCCCCGGCCGCGAGGACGCGGCCGCGCCGGCGGCGGCGAGGCGCAGGAAACTGGATCTGCGGCGGTCATGTGGGCGGAGTTCCGCGCCGGTCGCTCCGCTTGAGCAGCAGATCGATCGACATGCCCGTGTAGCCCAGCCGGTGCAGGAAGGCCAGACCGCTGTCCATCGCGTCGGGCGGATAAACCACGTGCCGATGCGCCTTGAAAGCCGCGATCAACCGCTCGTGCAATCCATCCCGGTCGAGCGCGGGCGAGAAGTAATAGACCGGATGCAGCAGATCGGTTTCCGGTCCGATCAACCCCTCCGCCAGTGCCCTTTCGGCCAGCGGCGTCTCGGGCAAGATCCGCACGCCGAGAAAAATGAACGAAGCCGCGCCTTTCAACTGCAGGACGTTGGCGATGCCCTCTTCCACCGTTTCCCGCGTTTCTTCCGGACCGCCCATCATGAAATAATGCGAAACCGTCAGTTGCGCCGCCAAGAAACGATCGTGGACGGCCTTGACCTCCGCGAAGTTGAAATCCTTCCCCATCCCGCGCAGCGTCGCGTCGGACGTCGCGTCGGAACCCAGCTCGACGGCGTTCAGGCCGGTCGCCTTCATCTCTTCGAGGATTTCCGGCGACAGCATTTCAGGCCGAAAAAATCCGGTCCACGGGATCTGGACGCCCCGTTTCCGCATGGTCGCCACCAGCTTCCGGTAATGGCCGGCCTGGTCGTTGAAGATCGAATCCGTGAAAAAGATCTGCTTGGCGCCGCGGGCCTGGAGCGCCAGCACGTCGTCGACGACCCGCTCGGGATCGCGCGGACGGATGCGATGCCCTTCCAGCAGCGGATACGTGCAATAGGCGCAACGGTGCGGGCACCCGCGCTTGCTCTGCAGCGGCGTCACGCCGCCGGCACCCTGGTAAAACGCCAAAATCGCTTCGTCGTACGCGGGCGCGGCCATGCCGGCCGCGTCCAGCGTGGCCCCGGCGCGCCAGATGCGCTGCTCCGGGCGCTCGCCGCGCGCCAGCCGGTCCGCCAGCTCGACCGCGAGACGTTCCCCTTCGCCCACGATGCCGTAATCCGCGCCCGCGGCCGCCAGCACCTGCTCCGGCATCACGGAAAATCCCGGACCGCCCAGCAGAATCGGCGCGGCGCTCGCCGCGCGCAGCGCCGCCGTCAGATCCGCGAGTTGATCGACGTACCACGCCTCGTTGCAGGCGTTCACGTTGTCGAGGTTCCGGAACGAAATGCCGATCAGGCCGGGCGGATCCGCGGCCAGGGTTTCCCGCAACTTCTCCAGCGAAAATCCGCCCGCCAGCATGTCGTACTGGCGCACGTCGTGGCCGGCCTGTTGCAGGGCGCTCGCGACCACCGCCATGCCCAGCGGATAGACCGGATACGGCGCGACCACCGGATTGCAGGATACCAGCAGGATCTTCATGGGGTCCCGCCGCCTCCCGCGCCCCAGCCCTTCCGGTCGCGGCGCCGGCCGACGTCCGGATTCGTCCCGTCCTTCATTTCCTTGTGGATGACCTTCAGGAAGAGGCGCGCCATCCGCGTGGCGGCGTCGGCCTCCTTGTAGAAGGCATCCCAAGCGTAGTGGTACATCTTTTCCAGCACGTCCGGAGCCATCTTGGCCGGACGGTAGACCACTTCCGAACCGGTATAGCGGATCCAGTCGTTGTGCAGGATGCGCCCTTCCCGTTCCAGCTGTTCGCGCACCGGCGTGTGCGGGAACGGCACCAGCACCGTGAACTCCGCCATGTCCAACTTCATTTCCAGCAGGAAATCGACCATGCGCTTCACGTCGTCTTCCGTCTGGTCGTCCAGCCCCAGCAGAATCGTGCCTTCGATCCCGATGCCGTGCGCGTGCAGCCGCTCGATCCGGCGCCGGATGCCCTTCGTGATGCCGGCCACCGCCTGATAAACGTACCAGCAGCCCGCGTCTGCCGCCAGCGACAGCACTTCGTCGGTGTCGAAGATCGGATGCGAAACCCATTTTTTCTTCAGCGGCGCGATGGCCTTGAACAATTCCTTCTCCCAATGGCCATCCTGCGCCAGCGAGTTGTCGACGATGAAAAACCGGTTGTTCGGGATCGCCGCCATTTCCGCCACCACGACGTCGATCGGCCGCGGCCGGAACGAGCACCCGCCCAGATACGGCGTGCAGCACGGGAAACACTTGAACTTGCAGCCGCGGGAGGCGTGGATCAGATCGACCATCTGCACGCCCCGGAAATTATAGCGCGGCCGGTTCAGGATGTCCCGGCGCGCCGGCCCGACCAACCGGATGTCCGGCGGATTGCGCAAGAAGTCGTAGACCGGCTTGAGGGCCCCCGCCTTTAAATCGGCGAGGACCTGCTCCATGCGGCCTTCGGCCTCGCCGAGGAATACGCTGTCCGCATGGGCCTTCGTTTCCTCCGCGTGCAGCATCGTGGCGATGCCGCCGAAAATCACCGGAACGCCGCGCGCGCGATAGGCATCGGCGATTTCCCAGGCCCGGGGAATCTGGCAGGTCAGCATGACCGACATCGCCACCAGATCGGGCTGATCGTTCAAATCCAACGGATCCACGTTCTCGTCGACGAACGCGATCTGGACGTCCCGCGGCAGGGTCGCGGCGAAGCACACCGGCCCATGCGGCGGCAGATGGAATTCCGTCTGGTGTTGCAGTTTCGGCCAACGGGGATAAATCAGCTTCAAATTCATGGGTTTTCCTTATGTTGGGATCGTGCGGCGCCCCAGACCGTCGCCTGGAATGCGCCGGATTCCGTCTCCAGCAAAACAACGGCTTCGCATTGCCCTTCCGCCAGCAGGCCGCGCGCGGCCCGCTCGGCGGCGGCCGGGGTTCCGTCCGCATCCGCGAGATAGAGCAACGGCCCCGTCAAACGGCAGGCGATGGCGCATTCCGCCGCGATCGCGGTTGGCAGAGTATACGCGAACATTTGGCCGCGCGCCAGCGTCCGGCCCGAATTCACGTAATCGGCGAAATAGGCGGCATTGGCCCGTTCGCTGCCGGCGCGGTCGCACGCGATCAAGCCGATGCGGCCGGTGGCGGATATCCGACCGGCCGCAGCCAAGGCCCGGCGCACGGCAAAATACGCCTGCCGGACATCGGCTCCGAACCGGCTGAAGTTGCGCGGCAAGGCGGGGATTTCTTCCGGCGTCGCCGCAGCCTCCGCGGCGGAAACCCGGGCAGTACCGAGCAGCTGTGCAGAGATTTCCGCGGATCGAGCTGCACGAGAAAGCTGATGCGGCGCCAAGGTCAAGGCCACGGCCGCGTTGGTCCCGCCGAAGCCCGAATTGGTCGAAATCGCGAGGCCAGCGGAATCCACGGACCGCGATTCCCCGGACACCCAGCCGATGGCCGCATCCGCCGCCCGGCGCAATCCCACCGTCGGCGGAATCCGGCCGCGCCGCAGGAATTCGAGCGCCAGCAGGACCTCCGCCAAGCCGGCCGCCCCCAGCACATGGCCCATGCCGCCTTTCACGGAAAACGTCGGCCGCGGCGCCTCGCCGAACGCGCGGCGAAACGCCAGCATTTCCATTTGGTCGTTGTAGGCGGTGCCCGTGCCATGGGCGCAAAGAAACGCGACGTCGGCAGGCGCGCCGCCCGCCATGGCCACGGCGGCGCCGATCGCGTCCGCCAGCGGCGCGCCGTCGCGCGATGGTCCGGTCAGGTGGTTGGCGTCGCAGGTGAGGCCCCAACCGGCCACCCCGCCGAGGCAAGGCCGGCCCTCGCGCGCGGCCCGGTCGCCCCGCATCAGCAAGGCGCCCACGAAAGCCTCGCCCAGCGCGACTCCTTTGCGATCCGCATCGAACGGATGTGCTCCGTCCGGATCGACCGCCATCAGCGCCGCGAAGCCCGCCAGCACGAATTCAGAAAGGATATCGGCGCCGGCCACGAGCGCGCATTCGATTTCGCCGCGGCGGATGGCGCCGGCCGCCAACGCGAGCGCGGCCGTCGAGGACGCGCAGGCGGAGGAAACGACATGGATCCGTTCCGATGCCACGCCGAAGGCCGCGGCAGCCAAACCGTGCAGACGGGAAAACCCGCCTTGCCCGGCGAACTCGGCGCCGGCGAACGTGGCGGCTTCCAGTTCATCGATCGCGCCCGCCGTCGTAGCCAAGTAGATGGGTGCATCTTCCGGCAGTTCCAGGCCGGCCAAACCCGCGCGCAACAAGGCCGCGAACCGGCCGAAGCCGGAAACCGCCAGATCGTCCGGCGGAATCGCGCCCACGAATTGAGCCGCCACTGCCGCTGGTCCTTCCCGGCCGGACGCCGGCCGCAAAGCGCTTTTCCCGGCCAGCAAGCCGTCCGCGCAGCGCGCTACTCCGCGCCCGTAGGCGGAGAGCAATTCCTGCGCGACGATGCAAACGGCTTCTACGCCTGCAGGCACGCGAATTCCCCTTTCCGCCAGCGCTCCAGACAGTCGAGCCAGATTTTCGGCGGCACGAAACAAACCGCGCCGGTTTTCCCATCCGTGAAAACCTGTACCGTGCGCGCCACCACTCGCAGCGATCCGTCCGGCCCGTACACCTGGTAGCTGGTATTGAGCCGCGCGGCCTCGGTTCCGTGCAGGCGGGCCACGATCTTCAATTGCTCGTCCAGCCGCGAAGGCTGCAGATATTCGACTTCGTAGCGCACGATGGGCGGCTGGATGCCCGCGCGATAGAAATCCTCGTGCGACAGCCCGCAGCGGTCGCGCAGCACCGCCGAAGCCTGCTCGAAAAACGTCGCGTACCGCCCAAACCAGACGATCCGCATCGGATCGACCTCCGAAAACCCGACCCGGTGCTGAACCGCCGTTTGGATCGGGGGATAGCCCGGTTCGTCCGGAAACGACAGGGCCTGTTCGCGCCTACGGTTCATCGCTGGCTCCTTTGTCCGCCGCCACGAACTGCATTTCGGCGATTTTCGCGCCATCGCGATTCCACTTGCCGATAATCCGGAGCCGGCCCGCATCTTCCGGATCCGGCACCGACTGGTACGCCCAAACGGCCTCCTGATCCGGCGCGATCGCCTGGGTGAACTTGGCGTAGGCCAACCGGCGCAGCCGCAACGGACGGCCGACCGCTTGCGCCGCGATCTGGACCGCGGCATCGACCAGCACGACCCCCGGCACGACGGGTTGCCCCGGGAAATGCCCCGCGAAATACGGCGCGGACGCCGGGAAGCGCACGCGGGCTTCGCCGCGCGCGCCGTCGTCGTTTTTGCGGATTTCCACGATTTCCATGGCTAGGCTTTCGGCGGCACGGCGCTTCCGCGCCGGTCGATGAACCGGATGGGCTTGCGCGAATGGGCCACGTAGACCTGCCGGCGTACCTCTTCCTCCGGTTCCACGCAGAGCTGGACTCGCACGCGCAGGCGCGCCAGCAACCGGTCTTCGATCTTGCGACGCGTCTCGGGCCGGTCGGGATTGACGCTCAGGTGGATGCTGGCTTGGTCTTCCCCGCCCAGCGTTTCGATCTTCAGATAGTATTCGCCGATTTCGGGCACGTCGTTGAGCACTTCGAACGCGGTGGCCGGATAAAACGTGGTGCCGCGGATCTTCAACATTTGCGCGCGGCGGCCCAGAATCGGGCTCAATCGCGGCGTATGGCGCCCGCACGGGCACGGCTCGACGGCCAGATAGCCGACGTCGCCCGTGCGGAAACGTACGAGCGGCATGCCCTCGATGCCCAGCGGCGTCACGACCACCTCGCCCGTCTGGCCCGGCGGCAAGACGCGACCGCCCTCGTCCACGATCTCGACGATCCCCAGATCCGGCGCGGCGTGGCCGCCGCGCCGCGCGGAACATTCGCAGAAAGACGTCACGATTTCGGACGAGGAATAGGTCGAATACGCCGGCGCGCCCCAGAGGCGCTCCAAATCCTGCGAGAGCGCCGTCGGGTTCAGCTCCGCGTCGCGCAGCGGTTCGCCGATGCAGATCAGTCCGCGAATGCCCTGCGGGGGCCGGCCCAGATCGTGCAAGTGCTTGCCGAGCTTGCGCAGGAATCCCGGCACGCCCACCACGAACGTCGGGTTTTGCAGCGCGATGACCGCCGCATGGCCTTCCGCCAAGTTGAGCCCGCTGCGGATGGTGCACGCGCCGACCGCCTGCGCGCCGAGGTGATAGGCGTAGCCGGCCACGAAGCAGCGGTCCAGCGTGCAGGTCAGCAGCACGCGGTCCCCCGGCCCCATCCCGCACCCCCGGAAACAGACCGCCTCGTTGTAGGCCAAGCGTTCCAAGTCCCGCGCCGTGTACATGACCCGCGTCGGACGGCCCGTGGTGCCGGACGATTGCACGATGTCGCGGACCGCTTCCGGCGGCACGGCGAGAAAATCATCGTTGTGCGCTTCCAGATCGGCCTTGGTCGTCAGCGGCAGGTCGCGCAACGCTTCCAGCGGGAACCGACGCAGCGACGGTTTCGCCGCGCCGACCAGTTTCCGGCGGTAGAACGGAGCGCGGATGCAGTGGCGCAGATGCGCGGCCAACCGCCGCTCTTGCGCGGCCTGGATTTCGTCCGCGGAACGGAAGGCCAGTTCGAATTCACGGCGCAACGGATTCATGCGGTGGCTCCCATGCGATCCACTTCGTCCTGGATCAACCGACGCACGTGGGTTTTCAGCTGGTACGGTGTCATGGCGCCATAATCAGCCCAAGGCATTTCCGGCAGGCACCGCATCCGCACGGTCGCCGGCTCCAAGATCCAGGACCCCTTGGCCGGGGTCCGTTCGTTGCCGACGATGCAGACCGGCACCAAGGGCACGCGCAATTCCAGCGCCAGGCGGAACATCGTCCCGTGGAACGGGCCCACCTGGCGGCTGCCGGACCGGGTCCCTTCGGGAAACACCACGATCGAGTTGCCTTCGGCCAGCAGACGCTCCACGGCGGCGCGGAATTCTTCCGGCGACATTTGCTCGATGTTCAGAAAGCCCGCCCAGCGCGCGAACACGCCGATGACGGGCAGCCGAAACGGCCAAGCCTTCACCACTTCCACGCCTTCCTCGGGCACCAGGGCCAGCAGGAACGCGTCCAGCGCGGACACGTGGTTGGCGACGAAAAACTTGGTCGTCCGCTCGTCCCGCGGCGGCGATTCGTACACCGTCCGCAGCACGGGCCGCGCCACGATTCGGACGACTCCCGCGCCGTACCAGATGATCGCGCGGCGGAACCGGCGCATGTTGCCCCGGTGCGAATGGAACGGCGCGCCGGCGACCATCCACAGGGTCATTCCCGCCACCGCCGCCAAGGTGTAAACCGCCAGCAAGGGATAGAACGCCACCGAGTAGCAAATGCCCCAAGCCCGTCTCATCCCTGCTGTTCTTTTTGGATGGTCTCGATGAAATCGTAGACGTCGCCCAGCGTGCGGATGGCGCGCACGCGGTCGTCGTCGCGGATCTGAACGCCGAACCGCTTCTGGATCGCCACCACCAGATCCACCGTGTCGAGGCTGTCGAGCCCCAGATCAAGGAAGACGTTGGCTTCGGGTTTCAGGCGTTCGGGCTCGATCTCGAAAGATTCGGCGAACACGGCGTTGGTCTTGGATACGATTTCTTCTCGGGTCATGGGGTTCCTCCGTCCGTCCAGCGGCGGCACACGAGCGAGGCGTTGATGCCGCCGAACGCAAAGCTGTTTTTCAAGAACGTCCGGGCGGCCGTCGGCTCCCGCGCCGCGACGTGCCGGATACCCTTGCATTCTTCGGCCACCGTTTCAAGATTCCGCGTAGGATACAAGTGGCCGCGCCGCAACCCCTCGATCGCGGCGACGAGTTCGATGGCCCCGGAAGCCCCCAGCGTATGGCCCAGATTCCCTTTCAGGCTGCTGACTGGGACGTTCTCGCCCAAGACGTTCCGGATGGCGGCGGCTTCCTCGCCGTCGCCCTGGATCGTGGACGTCGCATGGGCGCTCACGTAGTCGATCTCGGGCGGCGCGCAGCGGGCGTCCGCCAGCGCCGCCCGCATGCAGGCCGCGATGCCGTCCCGGTTCGATTCGCTGATGTGGGAACCTCCGCTGCACGTGTGGAAGCCGAGGATTTCCGCGTGGATCCGCGCGCCGCGGGCCCGCGCCCGCTCCAGATCCTCCACGACGACGATGCCGGCCCCCTCGCCGCAAACGAGGCCGTCGCGCGCGGCGTCGAAGGGACGCGAAGCTGCTTCGGGCCGATCGTTGTAGCGCACGGAGGCCGCCATCAACATGTCGAACGAGCCCGTGACCGTCGCATGCAGTTCTTCGGCCCCTCCGCAAAAAACGGCGTCCTGCCGGCCCGACCGGACCAGGTCGAACGCCGCGCCGATCGCCTGCAGGCTCGAGGCGCAAGCCGCGTTCGTGGAAAGCAACACGCCCCGCAGCCCCAGATATTGCGCGACGTTCATCGCGACCGTGTGCGACAGGCACTGGAAGAACTGCATGGATTGCAGGATTGAAAAGTCCTTTTCCGGAAGCATCGTTTCGTAGACCTGGCTCAGCGCGATCGCGCTGCCCGTCGTCGAGCCCGCCACGCAGCCCGTGCGGCCGTCGCCCACCCCTTCGGCCACCAAGCCGGCGTCGCGCAAAGCTTCCTGCGCCGCCTGCGCGGCGAAAATGCTCATGCGGCTCATCGAGCGCCGGTTCTGGCGGGGAATGGCTTTTTCGTTCTTCAGTTCCGCCGGCGCCGCCACCAGGCTCCGCAAGCCTTTGTATTCCGCCCATTCCGGCATCGCGCGCACCCCGTGCCGGCCCGCGTCCAGCGCATCGGCCTGCTCCGCCACGGTTCCGCCCAAGGGCGAAACCGCACCCATTCCCGTAATGACCACCCGTTTCATCTGCCGTTACCGAGCTCCCGCCGTCGTTTCGTCGAAGACTTCCTTGCCCACCATCTGGCGGACCACGAACAAACCCGACATCATCGCGCCCAGCACCCCCGGCAGCAAGGCGCTTTGTCCCGCCGCATAGAGATTTCGGATCGGCAAGCGGCCAAACAGCCCGAATTGCCCCACCTTCTGCTTGATGCCGTAGGCGCTGCCGCACGGGGAGTTCAGATAGTCCCGGAAGGTCAGCATCGACGCCGTGTCCACCCATCGAACCCGGTCCGCATACGGCACCAGCCGACCCAGCCGTTTTCCGATCGCCTCCAGACGCGTCCGCTTGTATTCCAGATAATCCGCCGGGCGTTGCCGAACTTTCGTCTGCGCCCAAGGCGCCACGTCCTGCGCGAACGACATTTCCAAAGCCGAAATCGACGGGGGCGTTCCGGCCGCCGGATCGCCGGGCACTTCGATCACGACCAGCGGACGCTCCTGCGCCGTCGCCGGATCCATCAGCGCATCGAAGTCGACCCCGGGGAATTCCGAATAGACCGACCGCGCGAAATCCGGTCCCGGCGCGGCGCCATCCAACACTCCGTAGGCGGCCAAAAAGCCGATCGACGGTTCGAACGCGCCCACCCGCTCCCGGAAGGCGGGACTCGGATGCAACGGTCCCAGCAGGTCCAGGATCATGGCCGGATCGATCGTCAACAGGCACCGATCGAAACCGATGGCCGCCCCGTTCGACAAGATCGCCTCGCCGGCCTGTTTGTCCTTCCCTTGCGCGAAGGACGCCAATCCGCAGCCGCAACAAATCTCGACGCCGGCCCGTTCGGCGGCTTTGGCCAGCGAATCGGCCAGCGCGTCCCCGCCCCCCGCGAGCGTCCCGCCGGACTGATGGAAGCCATAGGCGACCCGCGCGTGGGCCGCGAACGAAACGCAAGACGGCGGAGAGCCGTAGCACATCGCGAAGGCGCTGATCGTCCCTTTCAGCACGGGATCGCGAAACCGGTCGTCCAGCACCGACCGCAGCGAAACGAAATCCTCGTCGAGCATGCCCACGGGCGCCAGCGGCCGGCCGACGTCCATCCCCATGGTTCGTTTCGCGACCGAGCGCAACGCCTCGAAATACCAGGCGATGGCGTCCTTTTCTTTCGGAAAGAGCGCTTGCCAATGGGCGCAGCCCCGATCCAAGCCGAATGGAACGTCGATTTCCGCCCGCGGATCCGTGAACAGGAACCGGTGGCCGCACGCCGCGTCGTAGGGTACGACCGTCAGATCGTCGCGAATGCCGAGCACGCCCAGCAGGTGATCGAACAATTCGCCGGGAAGCAGGCTGCCGGAAAAATGGAACCCCGTGTCGAAAAAGGCGCCGCCGCGCCGAAAACGGCGCAGCGCGCCGCCGGGAGCCGGGGCCTTGTCCAGCAACAGCACCGAGCGGCCGAAGCGCGCGAGCAACAGCGCCGAGGTCAATCCCGCCGTGCCGGCGCCGACCACGACGTCGTCGTATCGATTCCGCCGGGGCACGCTCATACGGCCATGCCGCCGTTGACCCCGATGACTTGCCCGTGGACGTACATGCGGGGTTCGGAGCACAGGAAATCCACCACCGCCGCAACTTCCTCCGACGTCCCGAAACGATTCAAGGGGATCAATGGCAGCACGTGTTCTTTCGGAATCTCGGCCGTCATTTCGGTGTCGATCACGCCCGGAGAAACCACGTTCACGAACACGTTCTTGCGCCCGACTTCCCGAGCCAGCGCCCGCGCCGCGCCGATCAGCCCCGCCTTGGAGGCCGCATAGTTCATCTGGCCCGCCTGCCCGAGCTGTCCCGATATCGACGAAATCACGACGATGCGCCCCCGTTTTTTCCGGATCATTTCGAAAACGACCGGTTTCGACACGTTGAAAAAGCCGTCCAGATTCGTGCGCAAGACGTCGTCCCATTCCTCGTCCCGCATGAAGGCCAGCAGGTTGTCGCGCGCGATGCCCGCGTTGAAGACCAGCGCATCGGGACAGCGTTCCTGCAGCAGGGGTTCCAGAGCGGTCCGCGTCGCGGCGCGATCGGCCACGTCGAACGCCAGCAATCGGCAGGAGCGCCCTTTGGATTCCACCGCGGCCTTCGCCTCTTCCGCCGCCGCATGGTTTCCCCGGTAGGTCAGCCAAATATCGAATCCGGACGCCGCCAACCGCTCGACGATGGCCCGGCCGATCCCCCGGCTCCCGCCGACCACCAATGCCACTTGGGTTGCCTCAGCCATGCCGATCCGCTCCGTTCGCTGAATTCATCGGGAAATTATGCCGCAACCCAACCCCTGCGTGCAAGATCGGAGATTCAAGAAGCCGCAAAAACCGCTCCCCGCGGCCCGATGCCGCGGGGAGATCAATCCAGCCGTCGGGTTCTTTCGCCATGCGGCCGCTCGGCGTTCGCGCGGCGGGCCGCGGCGAATGGACGGCCAAGTCCGATATCGCCTACTTCAACGCCTTCTGGATCTCGCGATTTCCCAGGATTTCCTGGATGACGCCCGTATAGATCGCGGGGACCTCGCGTTTGATCGCTCCGGCCGCCCCCGTCATGACGCTGCCGCGAACCACTTTCTCGTCTTTGACTTTGCTCTTGGCCAAAACCTTTCCGGCGGCATCGGAAACCGATACGTCGATGTCGTACCAAACCCGTCCGTTTTGATAGCCATCGAAATTCCAGTCGATGATGTCCACGGCCAGCTTGCGGTCGCCCGAATCGTCCGTCTTGATTCCTTGTGAGCGCACTTCGGCCACGAGATCGTTCTGGAACTGATTCGCGAGCGAAACGTTGCCCGCATTCTTCACGCCCCACGTATTCCCGTATCCCGCGCGAAAGTGCCCAAGGTAGGATGGATCTTTTTTCCCGCTCACGACGAAATCGCGGCTGTCCTTGACCTCCACGACCACCGTTTTCTTGCTCGTGAACTCCGGAACGGAACCCGCCACGTGCCGCAACCCGATGGATTGCCCCGCGACGCACCCGCTCAACGATGCGACCAAGGCCGAAAATCCAACCATCATCGCCAATCTTTTGAACCACGTGAGAAATGTCATCGGGGGCTCCTCATCTTCGTTGTTGTTGTCTCGTCACTCATTCATTCGCGCAGAGTTCCGATCCATCGGCCCGACCGTGCAGGTCACGAATGGGATCCTGGGCCAAGGTTTCGTATCTCGGCATGACCATGGATCTAGTAGCGCTTTTCAACCCCGGAGGCAATTCGAAAGGAATACCCGCGCCATGGCGCGGGACGGGAAATCCGCGTATTCAACGAGATCGGATTTCCCGCCGGAGGCGGGCTCGCCTACGGCAAACTCCGGGGGGGGGCGGGAAAATTGAAAAGTCGGCTGGGCGACAAAACGGAAAGATGGTGGTGGGGGATGGATTCGAACCATCGAACTCATAGAGGTCAGATTTACAGTCTGATGCGGTTGGCCACTTCGCTACCCCACCGAGAGGTTTTCCGGACCCATGCATAGCTTGGTGGAGCAGAAGGGATTCGAACCCTCGACCCCTACGTTGCGAACGTAATGCTCTACCAACTGAGCTACTGCCCCAAGCGGCACGTGTCCTTGGCAATCGTCGAGCGCGCAACCTACCAGCAGACGGGCGGCGGCGCAAGGGGTTTTTTTCAGTGCCGGCGCGGACCGC
>ERZ1645187.392-NODE-392-length-42779-cov-7.625550_pt1 | contig 42779 bp, 41 predicted proteins | sample MGYA00575352_ERZ1645187 | MGnify/ENA primary metagenome ERZ1645187 (study PRJEB40837, sample SAMN11349314) | freshwater sediment metagenome | isolation source: river sediment | host: Sediment | place: India: Wazaribad , New Delhi | collected 2017-02-21 ... | reverse complement strand
AAGACGAAGATCAGGATACACGAGACCATCGCACTGACGACGAGATAATTGCTGGTCACGAAAAGGGCCAAAAACAGCGATATGCCGGCGATCACGTATTTTCCGAGGAATGGGATGGCGGCGACCCAAACAGCGGCTAAAAGAAGCCGAAAATACAGTTTTGAAGGGCTTGGGTTCTTATCCGCACTCTTGCCGCCCCAGATATTACCGATGGCCATCGCAATCATGATGGTGCCGATGATTAAGGTCCAGACAATTTGTGAGCTTGAGAAATACGGGGCTAATAAACGGCTGGCTCCGATTTCAATGGCCATGACGGATAGACCCGAAAAGAACTCGGTCACATACAAGAACCACTTTTTATTGATCATAAGGTTTCCTCCAAGCGGATTTAGGATGGGGTATTAGTAGATATTATACCGTAAGTGTCAAGAAACTACACGGTGAGAGAAAAGCGGCCCCAAAGGACCGCTCATCATAAGTAATCAGCGATTACGCGACATACCCCCACACGACGGGACGGCTACTGGCGTTCCAGTCCGTATTCCATGCTGCGGGTTTAGCACTGGCGACACAGTTGATGGTGAGGTTATTGCACAAGTAGAAGCCATGGTAACCGATCGTGGTCACGGAGCTGGGGATGATTACGGAAGTCAACGTCGAAATATCCCGGAAGGCATTGCCTTGAATGGTCGTGACGCTGCTGGGGACGGTATAAGAAGCATCCGATTTTCCCGAGGGGAACATCACTAAGGTCGTCATATCTTCGGTGAATAACACGCCATCGACAATGGCATAGGCCGTGTTGGCGGGATCGATGGTGAGCGTCAGGTTGAGGCAGGAACGGAAACTGTATTCAAGGATGGAGGTGACGCTGCTGGGAATGCTGACCGCGGCTAAGGAGAGGTTATCGCGGAAAGCATTGTTGAGGATACTCACCACACCGCTGGGAATCGCATAGGTCGCATCGGCTTTTCCGGTGGGATAGTTGATCAAGGTCGTGAAGTCTTTATTGAATAGGACACCCGCGAGCGAAGCATAGTTGGCATTGGCCGAGGCGACCACAATTTCGGTGAGCGAGGAACAGCCGACGAAAACAAACGCGCCGATGCTGGTCACTGTGGAGGGAATCGTAATCGAAGTCATCGTGGTGCAGCCGAGGAAAGCATTACCATTGATGGTCACTAAACCTTCGGGTAACGTCATGTTGCCTAAGAGCGAGCAATACGCAAAGGCACGGGTACCGATGGTGGTCAACCCACTGGGAAGCGTCAGCGACGTCAAGGAAGAACAGTTATAGAACGCATCCATGTCGATGGTCGTAATGCCCGAAGGAAGCGTGACACTGCCTAGACTTGAACATCCTTGGAAGGTCGAGGACGGGAGTGTGGTTAATCCGGAAGGCAAGGTGACCGAGGTGAGTCCGGTGCAATACACGAACGTCGAAACGCCGAGGTTGGTCACGGTATTCGGGATCACCACGTTATCCAGCGATGAGCAAAAGCCAAAGACGCTGCTGCCGAGGGTGGTAACGCTGGGTGAAATGGTGACGCTTTCAAGGAGGGTGGCATGGAAGAAAGCACCCTCGGCAACGGTGGTTACGCCCGAAGGAATGCTGTAAGAAGTTCCTTTACCGTCGGGATAAATAAGCAAGGTATCTTGGGTTTCATTGAATAAAACGCCGTCCAACGATGAGAAGTGCGTATTGGCCTCATCGACGGTAATCGAGGTCAACGATGAATCACCGACAAAGGGGAGTTGACCAAAACTGCCCAACGAGGCCGGTAAATGGATCGTGGTCAAAGAGGTACATCCGGCAAAGGCGCCATCGCCGATGGTGACGAGTGTCGAAGGCAAATCCACCGCTTCGAGGCTGGTAAAGCCATCGAACACTTCGGCGGCAATCGAGGTAACCGGAAGGCCTTCATAACTCGAGGGAATGGAAATACGGACCATGGTATTATCGGAAACGCTGGTCAGTTCATATGCGGTTCCTTCGGTGATTAAGCTATAGGTCGCCATATAAGGTGTGTAGGTCGCGAAATAACTAAAATTGCCACTGACGGGTTCTAAGGGCCAATCCCATCCGGCGAAGGTAAAGAAGGTTCCTTCTCCCGGATCGTAGGGTTTGGTGGGCGTCGGCCCATCATAAGAAGGCATAGTGCCCGGTTCGACGTCGACGTCTTTTTCAAGCAGCGTCATGCCATCCTCGTCATACCAGGATATTTCATATTTATCGAGGGTTTCGGGATGGTCCACGCAGGAATAAGTCAAGACGATGCTTTCGATGATGACCGGGGCATTGCAAGACATGAGTTGAAAGTAATAGGGAAGATTGGCGAAGTCTTTGCGGACTCCGGAAGTCAAAGGATATTCGAAGTAATTGCTGGTGTCGTAACTCACGCTGATATCCAGATAGCCATCACCCGAGAAGGTGACGGTAATGCCGGTGATCGAGGTGATTTGATAATTGTTACGGATCCACGCGTTGGAGCTCATTTCCACGTGGTTCCCTTCGCTGGCTTTGACATCGCCATAGGCGAATTCGGTGTATCGGACCGTCTGAAGCGTGTCCGTATAGGTCGAAGACGTCGTGGGTGCGTTGGCAGCGTTCAAGGTAATCGTGTAATCACTCTCGCCGTGGATGGGCGAAGGGGGATCTCCCTCTTTGGAAATTAGGGCGATGGCCATAAGAGAGCAAAGCAAAAAAGCGGACCAAACAAAACGGGGTTTCATGGCATAGGTTGACATTGCTTTTTTCCTCATTCAATAGCCTTATTATAACGTTAAATGTTTAAGTTTACAGTAGTGTTTTCCTTTAAGCCTTAGAAAACGGCAGATTTTATCACTCCATTTTGCCTCGGATGAAACTTATCGTCATGGAAATGAAAAATCCCTCTTTTCTTTTTGAAAGGGACTCAAAGGATATCAAAACACCCTCCTAGAAAGGGTTACTGCTTTTGGAAAACCTAAGAGGAAAAGAAAATATTAATCTTTTAAACAGCCGATGGGAACAACGATAATCCCATCTTTTTGAGTAAAGGCATAACCCGTCCCGGTAAGGACCATTAAAAAAGAAGGTTCACTCATTTTTTCGGTATCTACCATATCGGCAAGCTTCAGAAGGTGATTGACGCCTTTCTCAATTTCACTCGTTCCCAATTTGATCTCGATAGCTCCCCAGCGGCCGTCGTTTAAACAAACCACCGCATCCACCTCGACGTCATTTCGGTCGTGATAATGGAAAACTTCCCCATCCAACGCTGAGGCATAAACTCTCAAGTCACGAATGCAAAGCGATTCGAACAAATACCCAAAATAATTGAAATCCTCCATCAGTTTTCCGGGGGTCATGCGAAACAAAGCCGTGCCAATCGAAGGATCGACAAAAAACCGTTTGAGGGAAGTTCGCATCGAGGTCTTTGAGCGCAGTGCAGGACTCCATGCCGGAAGATCTTCGATCACAAAAAGATTGCGAAGACTTTGAATATACGAAGCGATGGTTTTATCGGAGAGCGTTTCATCATAACCAACGATATCTTTTTGAAGGGTTGGAATGGAGGCCATGGTTGCCAAATTGCGGGCATAAGACTTCATAAATGCACGAACCAAAACAGGGTTTTTCTCGACGCCATTCTCACGGCTGATATCAATCTGAATAATGGATTCGACATAGTCAATGGCTTTTTGCAAAGCAACTGTATCACTTTTGCCAATCGAAGAAGGCCACCCGCCACGGATGATGAGTTTTGCCAAGTCCGAAATCGAATGATTTGAAGAACCCTGAATCTTTTTTTCTTTGTCGAAAAGCGCCTTCAACGAAACCACACCGGAAGAGTCTAAAGACTCAAAAAGACTCATAGGGCGCATCAACATACGAGAAATTCTTCCCGTTCCGCTATGGGAAACAGAATTCCAATCCACACACGTAGAGCCAGTAAGAATGAATTGATTCTCTTTTTTCCTTTGATCGATGGTGAAACGTATGGCGTCCCAAAGGCTTGGAGCCATCTGCCATTCATCAATCAAACGTGGCGTTTCTCCAGCCAGAAGGAGGGTTGGATCGACATCGGCAATTCGTTTATATATTTCCGATTGACGAGGATCTTGGAGGTATAGAACGCTTCGGGCATAGCGTTCCCCTGTTGATGTTTTTCCACACCATTTGGGGCCAACGATTAAAACAGCTCCTGAAGCTTCAAGTTTTTTGGCCAAGATGTCATCAGCGACTCGATTTAAATACTTTTCCATCGTTTATCACCCGTTCTAAATATAACCCACATTTCCGTGTTTTACAATGTTTTGCTTCCGTGTTTTGCATTTTTTTGTTTCCGCGTTTTGCATACTCCTTTCCTTTTTCTAAACCTGAAAAGCACCTCAAACAAAAAACCCCATCATGCGATGATGAGGTTTCGTTTGATTGTTTTTGTCTTGAATTAGAAAAGGCCGGCGAAGAAGCCGAAGACGATGTTCCAAATCACCACGAGGAAGCCCCAGATCGCGGTAAAGATCGTCCCGATGAGGGCCAACCCGCCGATGGCGAAGAGGACCGCAAAGACGATGACGACGAAGACCAACGAGAAGACCAGACCTAGTAAGCGACGAATCATGGTTCATGACCTCTTTTCGATCACGGCTTGAACAAGTTGTAGTTCTCGGTGGGATCCGGAGCGAATTCTTGTGATTTGATGAACACCACTAAGCCATCTTTCTTGAAATCGAAGTTTTTCGTTTTGAAGAATTCGATCGGCTTGGCGATGCGTCCGTAGTTACGGGGATTGAATCCTGGGAATTTCTTTTGCAGTAAATTATAGGCCGCACTCCAGAAGACCCAGCCTTCGCCTTGATCTTCGAGTTCGGAGAGTACTTTCTTCAGGTAATCCAAGATATCTTCCAACGGAGAAATCGAGTCTTTCGGGGTTTTGTCTTTGAGCACTTCTTTGGGTTCGTCGGGTTTGACGGCTTCTTTGACTTTCTTTTGCTTGATGGCGTCTTTCTTCAAAGCGTCCAAATAAATGAATTGTTCAAAGGAGTTGACCAATGATAAAGGCGATTTGCTTTCGCCCATGCCCACCACCGTTTTGTTGTCTTCTTTGAGGCGGGTCACGAGTTTGGTGAAGTCGGAGTCCGAGCTGACGATGCAGAAGGTATCGACTTTGTCTTTATAGAGTAAGTCCATCGCATCGATGACAAGGGTGAAGTCCGAGACGTTCTTGCCTTTGACGTAGGCGTATTGTTGGATTGGGGTTAAGCCGTATTCGGCAATCTTTTCTTTCCACGGGCGGATGACGTCGCTGGACCAGTCGCCGTAGACACGTCTTACAGTGATCGTGCCCATCTTATTGAGTTCGTCGATGATGATCGACGCGTAGGTCGCGGAGATATTTTCGGTATCGATTAATAACGCTATGCTTTTTTCCATTCAGGGTTCCTCAGTTTCTCGATAGTTCCATTATAAAGGCAAAACCACGGGATGTGTCGATGGGATTATGGATTTACAGGATTTTGACGATGAAGGCCAATAAGGATAAGACCAAAAGAATCATGATGCCGTTCCAGAGGATGTACTTCTTCGCACGTTGGGGCAAGACGGATTTACCGTCAAAGAAGGAAACACCCAGAAGCATCGCAAAGAACACACCGGCAAAACAGGAAATCAAGACGAGTAAGGCTTCGAGATAATAAACACCGTTGCTAGGTGACGGAAGCAGTAAGAGAAGAAGGCTTGTGACTAAAGTAAACGCCAAGGTGGCGATGCCATAGGCAAGGGTTAACTTCCAATACTTCTTTTCATAGCCGGGATAGTCGATGGGCGTGACTTTTTCGGGGCATAACGCTTTGAGTCCGGTGAGGGTTTCCAGTTCACTGATGAAGGCCAGTAAATCCATGGGGGTATACCCTTCGGCATTGAGCACCCATTCGTGGCCGTTTTTGAGTTTCAAGACGAGATACCGTTGCATCGCCATGAAGGCCTCACGGTCTTCTTTGGGAAGGTCGTAACGTTTCGCTTTGGGTGAGGTTTCCGGAATCATGACGATGGGTTTGGAGGAGATGTTGGCTAAACCGACCAAGGCAAAGCCGCCGAAGAGATACATCGTATGAATCAAGGGCGTGATTTCTTTGCGCACGTTTTGATCGGTGAGATACGTTCCGGTGAGAATTTCCCTTCCGTCACATAAGGCAAATCCGGCAAGATCGTCGGCGAGGCATTCACGGACCCAAATCCGTTTTTTCTTCTTTTCGGGCGGGTTGAGTTGGTCCGCACTTTCGAAGAACCTATTTTTACGCGTCATTAAAGTGATTTTCTTATCTTTCACGAAGATGGCATCGATCTTCTGCATCCGTTTGAAGAACGATAAAAGCGAAAGAATGCAGATGAGGATGGAAACCGCTAGGATGCCAATCTTCCAGTAGAAGTTGACTCCGACGGGAAGAATGATGAAAAGCACACAGAATAAGAAGGAAAGACCCGCGGTGATGAGTGATAAAAGTGTTTTCCCGGATTGACGATAGACGTGTGTCATGATGACCACTCCCTGATATTTCTTATGGTAAATATTTTTATTGACGCTTTTATTATACAAACAAACCATCATAAAAAGAATGAACATTCCCATTTTCGGTTTCTGTGGCTTTCCACGTTTTTGAAAAATTGGAGGTGTTCGTTTATTCAACATTTCACATCAATTTGTCGGTTTCAAATAATATTCCTTGCATCTTGCATTTTTTTCGTGCATTAATTATGCATCTCCTAGGAGGATTTCTATAGAAATGACCAAGTTCAAAATTGTCGTGGATAGCGCGAGCGACCTCACGAGTGACTACCTTAAAAATACCGATATCGGATTCGAAGTGTGCCCCTTGACGATTACCGTCGGTGGCGTCGAATTCGTGGATGATGATGCCCTAAAACTCGAAGCGTTGATGAGTTCACTCAAGAACGCCAACGCCAAGACCTCTTCGTCGTGCCCGTCTCCCGGCGTGTTCCTCAATGCCTACGAAGGCGCCGAATACGTCTTCTGCGTCACGTTATCGTCCAAGCTGAGCGGTTCCTTCAATTCTGCTTTCTTAGCCTCTACGATGGCCAGTAACAAAGTACACGTCATCGACTCCAAACTCGTCAGCGGCGCCGAACGCTTGATCGTCGACCAATTGGTAGGATTGATCAACGAAGGCTTATCCTATGAAGAAATCGTTACCGCGATCGATAAGAAAGTCAAAGACCAAAAGTTATTGTTCGTGCTTCAAAAGTTCGACAACTTGGTCCGTAACGGACGGATGAGCAAGATTGCCAAAAGCATCGCTTCGTTCCTCAACATCAAACCCTTATGCGCGGGTCAAGACGGCGAAATCAAAGTGCTCGCTAAAATCCGGACCTTGAAAGTGGCCCTGCATACGTTGGTGGAAACCATCGGTAAGGATAAGACACCATTAGCCGATAAGACCTGTGTCGTGTCCCACTGCGACGACGAAAAGACGGCCTCCTTCTTAGCGGGTTTGATCCGCAAGTTCTATCCGTTCAAGGAAGTCATCGTCTCGAAGATGCGTGGACTGACTTCCTATTACGCCTTAGAAAAAGGCATCATCGTTTCTTACTAAAAGTAAAAGGACTCGAGCTGAGTCCTTTTTTTGTTATTTCTTGGTGTAGATTTCTGAACCCGGAACCGGGGTTTTGAACACGAACAATTCGAGAACCTCGGGATGTTCGTTACGGACATTCATCAACACGCCATAGGGGATGCTGAGGATTTTGCCGCGTTCATAGACATTCGGCGGATTCTTTCCTAAGGTAATCGTCAATGTTCCTCGCACGACGGTCATGTAGAGGTTGGCATTGCTCATATGGATGGGTAAGCCTTCGCCTTGGGGAAGGACCATATGCATCAGGTTGACGGTTTCGTCCACCACCGCTTTTTCGATGACTTTACTTTCGGAGACTGTATAACCAAACACTTTTTCAATCATGGGTTTGCCCTCCTTGGGGATGATCTAAGCATAACCAATAATGAGATAAGACACAAACGAAGTGATAAGAAACTTACCACAACGTCGGAACACCGGTGACGTAACGCCAATAGCCGGTATAGTTTTCGGAGCTGTAGAGATACACCGTATGGGAGGCAGCATTATTGAACGTGTACGTATCGAGGACAATGGCGTTCCATTGGGCCATGGTCGTACCTTCGTAGTAAATCGTGGTTAAAGCACTGCAGGTATCAAACGTGAAGTTGCCAAGCTCGGTAACCCCCACGGGGATGGTGATGCTGGCCAAATGGGTGCAGTTATTAAAGGCGTTCAAGCCGATTTCGGTGACCCCGCTGGGTAAAACTAAAGAAGTCAAACCGGAGCAGTAATGGAACGCACTAACACCGATATATGTGACACCCGCAGGAATCGTGAACGAAGTCAAACGGATGCAATCGAATAAGACATAGTCTTCCATCCGGGTAATGCCGCTGGGGAAAGTCAGTGAAGTCAACATCTCGCACATGGCAAAGCCATAGATGCCGATCGAAGTAATACTTTCGGGTAAATTGATGGAGGCAAGGTTACTGCACCCGGCGAAGGCATTGTCTTCGATTTTGACGAGTCCGTCGGGAAGCGTCACGGAGGTGATGGAGGCGTTATATTCAAACGCGCTCTTCATGATATGGGTGACTCCGGAAGGAACACTGACCGAGGCGGTCGTAATCGTGGAACCGTCGATGAGAAAGAGGTTATTCAGGATGACCATCGGGTTAATCCCTTGTTGGGCTGTCAACCACGCGGTGTTGGCAAAGGCATACGAACCTAAGGAAGTTACGCTGGAGGGAATCGTAAGGTTGGCGAGCGAAGCACACGAATGGAACGCATTTTCGCCGATATGGGTCACACCACTGGGGATGACTAAGTTATTGATGGCGAAGCATTGATAGAACGTTTCATCTTCGATGCGGGTGATACCGCTGGGAAGGGTCATCGAAGTCACTTTTGAACAGCCATAGAAGGCACTCTTACCGATCGTGGTCACGGTGCTGGGCATCGTGAAGCTGGTCATACTATTGCAGTATTGGAACGCGTATTCACCGATATAGGTGACACCTTCGGGAAGGACGACGGATGTGATGTCGGTGCAACCGGCAAACGCGCCATCGGAGACTTTCGTGATGGTTTCAAGGTGCACATCGATATCACCGGTCGCGGTTAAGGCATCGATGATAATGTTGCGATAAACAATGACTTTATCGGCGTCGCCGCTACGTAACGTAGTTAACCATGGGGTGCCGGTAAAGGCGTCACGGCCGATGCTGGTCAGTCCACTTCCGCCGTTGATCGTGGCGAGGTTGGTGCAGGTTTCAAACGTCGATTGTCCTAACGAAGTTACTCCGCTGGGAATCGTGATGCTTGTTAAGCCCGTGCAGCCATAGAAGGCGGATTCACCAATCATGGTCACCGTACTGGGGATGGTGATACTCATCAAAGAAGGGCAATTATAGAATAAACCGGAGCCGATGAAGGAAACATCGGGAAGGGTAATGGAACTCAGGGAAACACAGTTTCCAAAAGCACCATCGCCGATGACCGTGACACTGCTGGGAATGGAGATGCTTTGTAGGATGGAAGCGTTCATGAACGCACCCGAGGCAATCTGAGTTACCGGGTAGCCGTTATAGGTGGATGGGATGACCACAGAGGTCGGACGTTTGGTGTATCCGGAGACGACATAATGGTCGGTATCAAACGTATAGACAGGACTTGCCGGAGTGGGCAAGCAACTGTAAGTCACGGTGAGACTATTTAAAGTCAAGACACCGGACAATACGGTAATCCGGAAAAAGTAGGGATTATCGGTGAAGACGACCGGTGTGGACGAGAAAAACGGACTGGTGGTGTGAATCACCGTGCCGTAGTCGTAACCCACTTCGAGTTTGACATTCCCGATGAAGCTGGCTTCGATTTGGGTGATGGACGTTATTTGGCTGGTTGAGGCATTGCCGATATAGCCTGAGGTATTGAGCTCGGTGTGGTAAGAGGCATTATCCTTAGCTAGATAATATTCGAAGGTGACGTATTTCACTGTTTTGGTGCCACTGCCATAGGTTCCCGAACTGATGAGTGCGGGATCTTCGGTGGTCAACGAAACCGTATATGGGGTCGGGCTGTCGGCAATCGTTTCCGGAGGATCGATTTTTAGGACCATCGCAAGCGCAACCAAAAGAAGCGAACTGACTGAAAGCAGGGCTGTCTTTTTCGGGAAATTCATAACTTTTTCCTCACCTTAAAGTCATCATAGCAAAAATGAAACTTTGTTAAGTGCACTTCACGACAGGTGTCATAAACAAAAAAGAAACCGACTCAAGCCCTTGAAGCGGTTTCTCTGGTAAGTCTTCTTTTGGAAAAAACTTACAGCGTCATTTTAGACAAGGGGAAGGCAAGTTTCAAATGATATGCTTTATCAAATAAAAAGGAGTCCGAAGACTCCATATTTCACTTGTTTTGCGTGGTTGCCCACGATGCGTTGGTTTAGCAGTCGGCACCAACTCACGGACATAATATAGCACCCTCGTTTTAAAAAGAAAAGAGGAATGCTGTAAAGATTTTGTCAAGATTACTTGGGTACGTAGAATTCCATCGCTTTGAGGATGTGACGGATGATGGACAAAACGAAGAAGAGAAGACCCGAGATGACCACTAACGGGGAAATGAGTTGAAGCGTGTCCATCAAAGGCACGCGGTCCAGAATCAACACGAGGAACCAGACGCCGCCGCCGGCAAAGGCCGCTCCGGATAAAATCAAAGAGACGGTTAAAAGGGCTCGGGCTTTATTCAAATGCTTTAAGAACGTTTCAAAGGCAATCGTGGTCCCGGTTTTATGACGGCGTTTTTTTCCGTCGGGTCCGGGGATTTCCGCACCGCAGTGATAACACTTACGGGTGCCGTCAGCGATCTGTTGGTGGCAAAAAGGACATTCCATAACGTTGTATTCCTCGCAATTAAGAATATCCTAGGTAGTCTCGGCCTTTTTGTCAATCACGGGAAAGAAAAAGGTGAGTTTTACTCACCTTCGTTAATTACTTTCCAAACACGTGGAAGCGTTTTTCAAGCGGTTCGAATTCTTTTTCTTCGGGAAGGGCGGTCGGCGTACCAAACGGCATCTGCGCGATCAGCTTCCAATCCGCAGGAAGTTTCCAGGTCTTTTTGACCTCTTCGTCGATCAACGGATTGTAGTGTTGTAAGCTGGCTCCGAGGCCTTCGCTTTCTAGCAGGTTCCAAACCGCGTATTGAAGCATGCCGGCACCATGCGGAGCCCAAGCACGGAAGTTGTCAGCGTACAGCGGGAACTGCGTGGCCATGCCTTCGACGACGGCGTTATCCGAGAAGAATAAGACGGTTCCGTGTCCCGCGGCGAAGCTTTGAATCTTGGCTTCGGTTTTGGCAAATGAGGCGGCAGGGACGATTTTGCGGAGGGTCTCGAGGACGATGCTCCACAGTTTGGCGTGGTCTTTACCAAAAAGTAAGACCGCGCGTTGATCTTGCATGTTGAACGCGCTGGGGACGTGTTTGACGGCTTCCCCCACCAGTTTTTCGATGCGGGCATCGCTGATCGGCGAGGCGTTCGAGAGGGCGTAGACACTGCGGCGTTCTTGAATGGATTTTAAAAATGATTTCATATGTTTTCTCCTTATGATGTTATTTTTGTTCGACTGACTCTATTGTAAGCGAATGAAACAAAAAGCGGTAATGATATGCTTTTTGCGGTATGCCATAGGCATAGAAGGAATGAAAACGGCTTTGTAATCGGTTTCATGATGTTTTCGGATGTTTCCACTTGGGGGAACACCAAAAGGTGTGTATCATAGGAAAGTTGTCATTATTAAAGGAGTGTTTTCTGTGAAGGGTCCAAATCTACATCAAAAACTATGGGGTATCGCATTAGCCGTCGGCATCATCGCCGGATTATGGCAAGTGTCGGTGCTCTTATATCAAAATAGTCCGCTTTCCGTCAGCTTCCCGTTAACTAACATTGGCATTGCCGCGTTTATCGGTTGGTCGAGCTTCTGCTTATTAGGCAGCCGGAAATCGGATTTCCTCAAAGGCGTTTCGCACAACTACGTCGGTGTCTTATGGGGCATGGCCATGGTCGCCCTTTGGACGTTGATCGGCCGTGACGGTTGGCAAAACTACCTCGGCGCGTTTATCGGCATCGGCCTCGGCGGTGCGGGCATCGTCTTGACGGCGAACATCCGTTACCTCAATTCGTTACCGGCAATGTTCCTCGGTTCCACCGCGTTCGTCGCGTGTGGCGGGGTCTTCACTTTCCCGGTCTTATTCACCACCTTCTTGGGTTTAGCCCTTGGCGCGGTGCTCGGCATTGTCTCGGGATCGCTCGGCAACTTCTTCAATCACAAGTTTTTCAAAGAAAAAAGCAAATAAAAAAACAAGGACCTCGCGATGAGGTCCTTTTGTTTAGTTGATGTAGGTTCCGCCACTAAGCGCGACTTTGCCAGGAGCCGGAGTTAATGACGTATTCAACACATACACGCGGACATTGCCTTTTCCGATGGAACCGGTGTAAAGCGTTCCGTTGGTGACCGGGATTGAGTTACCGGTGACGGCATCGACGTAGGTGCCGTTAGGGATGTTATTGAAGGTCGCCCCACCGCTGACGCTGACAAGGGCGAAGGAATCGGTGGTCGAATCGGTGAACCGCCGTTTATACGCCATGCCACCCGAGACATTGTCGGTGGAATATTGGCCTTTTTGTAATGCCGGGATGGCACGACGGATGAGGTTTAAACTACGGATATGCTTGGCTAAGGGATGATTGAGCGTATTGGCCACTTCGCCGGTGGCGTTTTCATATTGTCCAAAAGACGTCGCGGTGACGGTGCCTTCGAGGTGACTGCCATAGTAAGCTCTTCCGGTCGTGGACAAGGGGGCATTGGGTCCGACATCGATCGGAGCGCCTTTTTGGAATTCGATTTCACTGCCGTAGTAGATGGAAGGAATGCCGCGGAAGGTAAACATTAACGACAAGTTTTCGGCCCACACGTCTTGGCCTTGATTGAAGCGTTGGCCTTCGGGGGCGCCATCGGGGGCGTAGTCGTGTGAGTCGACATAGGTTACGTTCCAAGTGGCATCAGCATAATAATGGTCTCCGCCTTTGGCGACGTTGAACGCGTCGTAAGCGTTTTTGAAGTTCCAATGCATCGGGAAGTCGATGACGTTGAGGTCGCTTTTCTTACTGTAATCCACGGTACGGTAGTTATTTCCATTGAGGTAATGGTTAGCCGAGGTCGGTTGGGTGCCAACATCCAAATTGTCATACCAGTTGTCTTCGGCGCTGGCGGTGCGTTCCGCCATCGTGCCCCAAGGATAATCTTTTTGTTCTTTCCAGGTATAGAAAGGCGCCGAATCGGCGGGTTGTCCGTGGTTCCAGACTTCACGCACACGGGTGCAGACTTCGCCGAACATGAAGAAGTTTTCGCCCCCGCGGTTCATAAAGGCGGGATTGAATTCCTTATCAAAGACAAGACGGGAAATGTGTTTGGCGGTATCGACGCGGAAACCATCCACGCCCATATCGATGTAGCGGTTATAGCTATCAATCAAATACCGGGTCACATACGGATTTTCGGTATTGAGGTCGACACAGTCGCCGGCGATTTGTCCGGTTTGTTCGATGTATTGTTCATAGCCCATGCTTTTCCCATGGTGGTAGATGAAACGGGTATCGTTGAAGTCTTCTTTCATCGCGTTGATGCGGGCCCCGTATTGGGAGTCGCCGTTGAGCGTGGCGTAGTTTTCGGGAAGCACGCCATAAGGATCGGTTTTAATGAGGTTAGCCACGGTATCGGCTTTGGAATGGTCTTTTTCAAACATCGGGAAAAGGTTTTCTTCGCCGAAGTTGCCGGAGTGGTTAAAGACCACGTCTTGAATGATTTTCATGCCTTTGGCATGGGCGGCATTGATTAAGTCTTGATAGGTCGCTCCCGGCGTCTCTAATCGGGGGTCGACTTGCGAGAAATCGATCGCGTGGTAGCCGTGATAGTCGTATCCCGAAGCGTTTTCCACGACGGGTGTAATCCATACCGCGGAGAAGCCTAAGGCTTTGATGTAATCCAGTTTATCGATAAGCCCTTGGAAGTCGCCCCGCCAGGCGGGATCGCTTTCCGGGTTTTGCGCTTTGCTGTCATCCCAACAATGGACGTTATTGCCGGTGACGCCGTCATAGAATCGGGCAGTCATTACAAAGTAAATCGTTTCTTCGCGGAAGTCGCTGCGGTTATATTCATCCACGAGCGGCATGAAGTTGGTCAAACGGCCGTCTTTGTAGTACCAATCGCCGGGAACCAAATCGAATTCCGAAGTGGTTGTTCCGCCGATGGTGAATTTAGCTTTTAGTGAGACAAAGTCATCCCAACCGTAACGGTACCAGTTGTTGGGTTCCTTGATCATGTCGGTTTTGGATGAACTGGCGGAGGTTTCGCCATATTGGATTTGCGGGACAGCCCCTGGGGCATAGACGTGAGCGGCCATGGCTTTGGAAGAGGTATCTGCAGGTGTTTTGCCGATATCATCAACGGAAGCATACCAACGGTTTTCATAGAACCACCACTCGCCTGTCGTTCGCGACAAATCGGAGGTTTGCGGAGATCCTTTATTGTTGAAAATCAAGTTGATGGACGTGACTCCGGGAAAGGCTTTGGTGTACCAATCCGAACCCGAATCTTGGACCATCGCTTCGCCGGGCCAGCCGCTGGAGGCGGTTCCCGTAGGGATGGAATTCCAATAGTAAATATAAGGCGTGGCATAATCGCCTTTGTAATGGACCGTGATGCCCGTGGCATCGGCGGCTTGGGCAATGCTTTCGAGTGCGCCAAAGGAAAGTAGGACCGTCATCGTCATGACCAACGTGATGATTCGCTTCATAAATTCTTCCTCATAAATCCAAAGTATAACGAAAAAAGAAGGAAAAGGAAGAGGACGGTATTGGACTCGTGTCAAACCCCTCGAGTTGTCAAAAGCATTCATGCCCGATATAATCAAAAATAGTTTGAGGACACGGTATGACCCATCAACGGAAACTTTTTCTTGAAGGAAGTCTCTTATTGTTTATCCTGACCGGGTGTTCTTTTTCAACGTCCTCGTCAACGCCGACTTCGTCGGAAGAGGCCACCACCGGATGCGATTCGTGTGCGACCTCCTCAAGCAGTCAAGGGACCTCTTCGGAAGATGGTTCGGTGCCCTCGACCTCCTTACCTTCCAGCCATAGCGGCTCTTCTTCGTTTTCCAACGATACCGATTTCACGTTTGCGTTAGCGAACGACTCCTCCGGCTATATCGCCATTTCCTATGGCGGCAACGCCACATCTATCATCATTCCCGATAACTATGACAGCAAACCCGTCATCGGAGTCGGAGATTATTTGTTCTATCAAAACGCCACGATTTTGAATGTGACCTTGCCAAGCACCCTGAAAACGATTGGTATGGCCTCGTTTAAAGGGGCGACGCAACTTTATGCGATTGTCTTGCCTTCGAGCCTAATAAGCCTAGGAACCGACGCTTTCAGCGGATGTTCGCAGTTATCCTCCGTGACCTGGAGTAATCGCAGCACCGCCACATTAACCACCATCGGCAATAACGCGTTCGAAGAATGTCCGTTGGCGCAGATTGATTTGCCTTCTTCGTTGACCGAGATCAAATCCCGAGCGTTCGCCGATTGCCTTTATTTGGGTCGAGTCGACCTTTACGGAAGCGTCCCTCCGATTCGGGCCAATAACAGTTTTGAAGGATGCCCCTCGGGTTTGGACTTCTACGTCCCTTCGGATGCCTTGACCGCGTATCAAACATCATCCTACTGGTCTGGGTTCGCCACACAACTTTATAACCGATAAAAAAACCGTCTCGGAAGGGACGGTTTTTCTTTGATTAATCGATACTTTTCAAGAATGCGGAACGGGTCTTGTGTTGTTCGCTGCGGAACGATTTCCACAGGGCTTGAACGTTGGTGTTGTATTCCAGCTCAGGACCGGTTTCGGCGTATTTGACCTTGTTCTTGATGGCATTTTTGAGGGCGGCTTCAAAGACGATCGTGAGAATGCCGGAGTTCTTCAGTTCGGGTTCGATGGCGACCAGCAACATATCGAGCACTTTGCTGTGTTTGATGGCGCTCAGCATGCCAATCCAACCGAAGGGTAAGAGATGGCCGTTGCATTTTTTGAGGGCAAAGACGGGCGTAGGCATCATTAAGCCGAAGGCCACGACTTTTTCGTTTTCGTCACAGACGACTTGAAGGTAATCGAGGTTGATGAGCGGAATCGTCATATCGGCCAAGTGATCCATTTGCTTTTCGTCGATGGGGACGTAGCCATACAAATCTTTGTAGGCACGGTTCACCAAACCGAGGACTTGGTAGACGTACGGTTTGAGGTGTTTCTTGCGTTTGGATTTGATGTGCACCAAGTGGACGTTGAATTTCTTTTTGGCGTAGTCGGCAAGCTTGGTGAACTTGGCATCAAGGTTTTCGGGGAAGTAAAGACGGTATTCGACCCAGGTGGCATCGACCTTGAAACCAAGGCTTTCCAAATGGGTGACATAGTACGGATGGGTATAGAACGTGGCGAACATGTTATGTTGATCAAAGCCTTTGGTCAGCAGGCCTTCTTTATCTTGGTCGCTGTAACCTAACGGGCCGTTGATCTCGGTGAGGCCGTTTTCTTTGCCCCACGCTTCCACCGCGCCCAATAAGGCTTTGGTGACTTCGATATCATCGATCATGTCGATCCGGTTGAAGCGGACACGTTTTTGATGGTATTTTTCGTTGGCAAAGCGGTTGATGATGCCGCACACGCGACCCACGATCGTTTTACCGCGGTACGCTAAGAAAAGACGGAAATCGCAATACTTATTCGCAGGGTTTTTCCCGGGCGTCAAATTATCGATTTCATCCTCAAAGATATAGGGGGTGAAATAGGGATTTCCTTTATAAAGGGATAACGGAAAATCAATGAACTTTCGTAAGAGCCGATGAGAGTTGACCACGACGATGGTGATCGCTGGCGTTTGGGGCATAATTTATTCCTCGCTTGGATTATCATAGCACACTCGAAAAAAACCACCAAATTTCCATGAAAGTGTTGGATATCTTTTAGCGATTTCCAATGATAAATAAAAGAGCCATCCTTTAAGATGGCAGTTCGTTTAGGAATTGTGCGACACTTGTGGGTTTTTGGGTGCATCGGGAGCGATTTCGCCGGCTTTTTGAAGCGCGATTTTGGTGATGATCGGTCCGGTTAATTCGTAAATCAAGGTGGCAGCTAACGCAACGGCAAGAATCAACGCGCCGTATTCGGGATGCGTTTCAAATCCTCTGGAAGCAAGAGTAGCCATGCCAATGGCCACACCCGCCTGCGGGAATAGGGTCCAACCTAAGTATTTTTGAACCACCGGGTCGGCATGGGTGACTTTGCCTCCGGCATAAGCGCCAAGGAACTTGCCCGCCATACGGAAGACGATGTAGATGGAGGCAATGGCAAGGATGATGCCACCGCTGAGGAACACCGATAAATCCAAACTTGCACCACTGATGACGAAGAAGAGCATGAATAAGGGAGGTGTCCACCGTTCGGAACCTTCAAGGATTTTGTCCCCGTCGGCCCGTGCGTTGACCAAAATCGCACCGATCATCATGCAGGTAAGTAATGAGGATAAGGTCGCTTCTTTGGAACCAACTTTGATGCGAGCAAGGGCTGCACCAATCAAGACCGCAAGAATCATTAAGGATAAACGGTTCGCACGCGAGTGGAAAAAGCGCATGGCGAAGGACAACAAGAAACCAATCAAAGCACCAATGGCGAGCGACAAGACGATTTCCGCCAAAGGAATGAGTAAGACATCGACGATGGTGATGGAAGCCCCGCTGGCTAAGGCTTCGCCGATGGGGAAGCAAACCGCGAAGCTCATCAACGCCACCGCATCATCCAAGGCCACGACCGGTAACAGGGTATCGGTCACAGGTCCATGGGCCTTATATTGACGGACGACCATCAGGGTGGCCGCCGGTGCGGTCGCCGTGGCAATAGCGCCTAAAACGATGACCACCGCTAACGGGATTCCGGGGATTAAAAGGTAAGCAATGAAGAGCGCCAACATCGTAACAAATAAGGCACCGAGGCCTTCCAAAATTGTGATGATGACAATCTTTTTGCCAACCGACTTGAGTGTTTCCTTCTTAAAGGAAGTACCGATCGAGAACGCAATGAAGCCTAAGGCGATTTCCGTAATTAAACCAAAGCCTTGGACATCCGCGGCACTGAGAAAAAAGTTTGGAAATAAACGGCCTAAAAGAAACGGTCCGATCAACACCCCGGCAAGCAAAAAGCCGGTGACATTGGGCAGACCCAATGGCTTCATCAAACGGGTGGCCAAGAGGCCAAAGAGCATGGCTAAAATGAGCGGTAAGAGCACGCCAATCGAATCAAGCATGATTTAGAAACTTCCTTCGAATTTAATTAAAGGGATGACGGCCATACCGCCGTGGGTGCCTTGGAAATTATCCGTGAATTTGCGGATGAGATTTTGAACTTCTTCAAGCCGCGATTCCTCTAAAATAATGTAAAGCGAGATGTTGGTTTCGAAGCCGGAGTTGACGACCTGACGGAGATTGCCGATGATCGGTTCAAAGTTCGGATCTTCGAGTAAGGTCCGCGAAATCGAGCTGGTCGAAGCGGTCGTCCCGTTATAGCCTCGCGCATGGAGTTCCTTGAACAGAAGGTGCGCGGAGTCAGTGTTTTGGAGAATGACAAATAAGAGTTGTTTCATAAGAACCTTCCTTTTTGATAACGTAGTCATTATAGTCCCATCTTTATAAATTTCAACTGTCACCTTTTTTTATTTTGCTTAAGCAAAGGGATGGGCTACAATAAAACATGGAATGAGGAATTCTCTATGATTGAAGCGCAACACGTCACCAAAGTCTTTTATCGGCCGATCCGAAAACAAGGGCTATCGGGCATGGCCAAGACCCTTTTCTCCACCAGAAAAGAAAAAATCGTTGCTGTCAACGATGTCAATTTTTCAATTGGAAAAGGTGAAATCGTCGGGTATATCGGGGCTAACGGCGCCGGCAAGAGCACGACCATCAAGATGATGTGCGGCATTTTGACACCGACCGAAGGCAAAATTCTCATCGATGGCATGGAACCTTATAAAGGCAAGTACCGGAATAAAGTTCTTAAACATATCGGCGTCGTCTTTGGCCAACGGACACAGCTCTGGTGGGACCTCCCGCTCGTCGAATCTTTTAAATTGCTTCAATCCATTTATGAAATTCCCGAAAAAGACTATAACGAACGATTGACGAATCTGAAATCCATTTTGGAACTGGATAAGTTCATGGATTCGCCGGTTCGGACGCTTTCCTTAGGCCAACGCATGCGAGCTGATTTAGCCGCGGCCTTTTTGCATAACCCCGATATCATGTTCCTTGATGAACCCACCATCGGGTTGGATGTTTTAGTCAAAGAAAAAATCATCGCTGCGATTAAACAAATCCATGCGCAATATCAAACGACCATTATCTTGACGACGCACGATATGAACGATATCGCCAATTTGTGTGAACGGATCATCATCATCGATGAAGGCAAGATTCTTTTCGACGGACCGCTTCAAGACGTCAAGAACCGTTTTGGCGATACCCGCCAAGTGTTCGTCTCGGCCAAAGACCGGATGGACTTAGAGGAATTCAACAAGAAATTTGCGGGTCAACTTCAATTTGAAGTCATCGACCACTACCTCAGCATTACGTTTGATGCCGATAAAGTTCAAACCAAAGATGTCCTTCGTTATGTTTTCAATCATTGCGAAGTCATCGACGTCAAGATCAAAGAAAACTCGATTGAAAAGGTTGTCAAAGTCATTTATGAGAAAAAGGCCTACTAACCGCTATACGGGATTTATCAAAGCCGGTGTCTTGGGAACGTTCGTTTATAAGTTCTCGATTTTCGGCTGGCTCGTCGGCGATATCGTGGCCCTTGTCATCTATTGTTTCCTTTGGATTGCCGTCTTTGCCAATTCCCCCACGGCGACGATCAACGGGTTTACCAGCACCGGCATGCTCGCGTATGTCGTCAGCGCCCGGATCATCGGCCACTTGGTCAACAGTTCCAGTTCCTTTTATAACGTAGGCAGCGACATCCGCGAAGGAACGATTGCCAATCGCCTCAGCAAACCGATCAATTACCGCAGAACCCAAATGTACTCCTCCATCGGACAATACATCGGTTCATTCATCTTGTTCTTCTTTCCGCTTTATGTTCCCGCACAATTGATTCTTCACTTTGCATTCGGAGTAGCTTTCCCCGCGTGGTACAACATCCTCTTATTCCTTGTTTCCAGTTTCTTATCGATGCTCATCATCGACAGTTTTGATTTCATCATCGGGCAAGTGGCTTTTTTCACAGGTGCCCTTTTCGGAGTGATGTTGGTTAAAGACGCGGTGATGTCTTTTTTATCGGGCGGAATGATTCCGTTATCCTTCTTCCCTCAAGGGTTTCAAACGGTCTTTAAATTCTTACCCTTTTCATCGATGCTTCAAACCCCGGCCTTCATTGCCTTGGGTATGTATAGTTTTGAAGAGGCGCTCATCAAGATCGCGTGGCAATGCGTGTGGGTCGTTTTCCTCGGTTTACTTTCGTATGCGACGTTTGGACGCACCGTCAAGCGCGTCATCAGCGTGGGAGGATAGTTATGCTCAAATATTTAAAAATCTATCCTAAATACCTCGCTATGGCCATCAAATCTAAATTGGCCTACCGAATGGATGCGATTATCGGCAGTTTTGGCTTTATTGCCAGCAATACCGCAGCGTTTTTCACACTTTATCTCACCATCACCGCGATTCCAGCGTTAGGGGTCTGGACGATTGAAAAGATGGTCTTCTTGTATGGTTTCTGTTTAGTCCCTAAAGCCATCGACCACATCCTGAGTGATAACTTGTGGAGTCTAGGCAACTGGATGGTGACCAAAGGCGATCTCGACCCCATTCTGACACGCCCGCTGAATCCTTTGTTCCAAATCGTGGCCAGGGAATTCCAATATGAAGGCTTTGGCGAATTGATTTTAGGCATTATCTTCTTGGCGATTTACGGACCCAAACAAAACATCGTTTGGACATTCAATAATGTTATGCCCCTAGTCCTTTGTGGCTTCTTTGCCATCTTCCTTTTCTTTGGCATTAAACTCATCACCGCCTCGTTGGCGTTTTGGATGAAACGGAGCATCTCCTTGATGTCGGGCATCTATGAACTCAGCAACTTCACCAAGTATCCCTTGGAAATCTTCCACGACATCGTTAAAGTTATTTTGGTCGCGATTATTCCCTTCTCCCTTGTCATGTACTATCCCGTTTCTTACCTCTATGAAGGCAAAAGTATTTGGGTTTTGACGGGAATAATTGGTTTGGTCGTCAGCTTCCTGGTCGGTTTGGGCTATTTGCTTTTTAAACTCGGTCTCAAGCGGTATGAATCCGCTGGCAGTTAAAACAGAAAAGGAGCAATTTATGATTCTCATTATCTTTGATACGGTATTCGGAAATACGGGTAAAGTCGCCGGCATGCTCAAAGAAGCACTCACCCAAAAAGGCGAAGCGGTTGAAATGGTCTCGATTGCTCAAGTCACCGAGAACAATTTTCCTTCAGCGGACATGATCATTTTCGGCTCCCCCACCCGAGCCTTCCGTCCCACGCCAAACATGCAATCCTTTGTCCGCGCGTTTAAGGGTCTATTGAAAGATAAGAAAGTCGCTTGTTTCGACACCCGCATGGACGTGGTTGAAGTCAACAACAAATTTTTGACCTTCATGGCCAAGCACTTCGGCTATGCCAACGACTTTTTCATGAAGGCTTTTAAGAAAGCACATGCTCAAATCGTTTGCGAACCCGGCAATTTCTATGTCAAAGAGCAAGCAGGACCGCTCAAAGACGATACCCAAACGCTCGTTCAAGCTTGGGCCGAAAAAATACTTTCCAAATAGAAAAAGAAAACCGATTCTTGGAATTCCGGAATCGGTTTTTTTATGGCTACTAATTACGACTTTCTCTCGTTATGTCGATGCCTACCGCAATCAAGAGACATAAGAGGGCATCTTTAGGGTTGGCAACGTCAATGACATAGGTGTCGCCCCATGTGAATAACTGTTTGGAGATGCTTGCCACTTCGGTGTCACCGTTACGGATGACGTAATCCCATCCGAAGATATCTCCCTCGATGGTCCAGGGCAAAAAATCAAGAAAGTAACGTGGCTGTACAAAAGTCCATTCTTTAACCAAGTCTCCTGATTGTTGTCCGGGAATGTCAATGTAATAATGTTTTCGAAAGGTGAAAACCCGTTCTTCAAGCGTGGCTACTTCTTGGCCGTAATTGTTGATGACATGAAGGCGATGATAAAACACGGCAAATTCCCCACGGATCGTAAAGAAAGTCACCCCTTCTTCAGAGGTGACGTCATAGGTATCGAGCCAAGAAAAAACACGTTGTCGAATGCACAGTTTCATAGAAATCCTTTCGACGGGAAATAATTAGTTAATGATTCGAACGCCGACGAGCTTTACGCTCTTTGGCAATATCGATGCCGAGAACCACCATCAAAGATAACAAAGCATCTTTGGGATCCACCACATCGATGGTGTACGTATCTGAGAGATGGAAAAGTTCTTTGGAGACCGTGGCCACCAGCTGTTGGCCATCGACGATCTGGTAGTCAAACGCGAAGAGATTGCCTTTGACTTCCCATGGGTTGAAAGTGAATTTGAATTTCGGACGGAACAGCGAAATCCGTTTAATGATTTTGCCTTGCAGCGTTCCGTTGATAATGACTTTGAATTGCGGACGAATGCGCATCATGCATTCTTTCAGCATGCCAATTTCTTGGCCGTTGTTGTCGAGGATGATCAGTTTATGGCCCCAGAGCGAGAATTTGCCTTTGGCGCTGAAGACGGTTGCTCCAATGCCATCGGTAATGTCGTACGTATCAAACCACGAAAAGACGCGTTGCCTGAATTTCAGTTGCATAGCGTTCACCTCTGATTTTTATTATACAACACTTAAGGTAATGGGTAATGGGGGTGGTGATAACGGCCGCGTTTTGCAGTCTTTTTGCTCATTTGAATGGCAGCGACCGGGCAATAATGGACACACTTGAGGCACTTGGTGCATTCGCCTTTCCAAACGGGTTTTCCATCCGTCATGGTGATGGTCGACATCGGACAATTGGCGGCGCACAAACCACAGGAGATGCAGGCGTCCGTGACAAAGAATTCGTTGGGATATTTCATGCCCATCTTCATCAATTTACCGACGACGCTGCTGAAGATTTTGGGTGGGTTTTTCTTGGTATGAAGAATGACATTTTCTTTGGCTTTGATCCGCTCGGCAATTTGAGGCACCCATTGGGTTGCGGCTTCGAGCATTTTGGTCTGTTCGTCAACAGGTTGAACATCATAAAAAGGAATGTAGTTGTCGGGCATTTCGATGGCAAACGACGCATTCATCTTAATGCCTTTTTTGTCCAGAAGTTTGCTGAGATCTTTGCTGGCCAGACCGTCGTTGGCGCCACAGGTAAAGACGCCATAAATGTAATTCCCTTTGTAGCCGTCGATGGTCAGTTCATTAAAGAAAACGTCCATGATGTAGGGAAGATTCCATCCGTGAACAGGGCAAACAATGCCAAGACTTTCACCTTCTCCTAAGGCAAACGTAGTCTCTTTCTTTTTGTGAGCCAAACCGATGGAAGTAACGCGGTCACCCAGAAGCTCGGCGAGGGCTTCGGCAACATATTTGGAATTATTGGTTCCGGAAAAATAGAGAATCATGATTATCCCTCCGCATGAACAGCTGACATTGTGTTCTTCTTGGCAAATAGTTTTTTATAGGCTAACGGAAGTCCATAGATGGAGGCCGAGAAAACAATGAAAATGGCGATATAGATTAAGAAGTAATTGTCTCCGCCTAGGTCTCCGGGAAGACCGTTGTGGCGTAAATACATGTAATTGGTGTCATAACCTTTAAACACGACCTCGTTGGCCAATGTGGCCCAACCCATGAAAACAAGCATGCCTGCAAGAACGTGCCAGTATTTTTTGATATCCAGTTTGAAATGTCCAAGACCGATTTCCATGATCGGGAGAACCACTAATAACGTATGCGCACTGATGCCTTCCATCGCGGAAAATGGCAGAAATAAATCAACGAAATAATCTCCGACTAACACGGTGATGATCCCACCCATAATCGAAAGTACGTACACCGCTTGTTTCAATACTCTGATGTTAAAGACAATCACAATCGGTAAAAGGAACGTTAAGACCGTGCACATATGCCATGGAAATGCCGAAAACCAAGGGACTTCGACACCCGCAATACCTCGGAAGGTTTGATGGACTAAACGCGTGATGAATAAAGCACTGGAAAGCGAAATCACAAGGATCTTTCCAAGTTTAGGTTTCCGTTTGGCGATTTGGTAACCGAGGACGCTAAGAAGAATAACCGCTGCCATCCAGGCAAAGTGGCGCCAATCTTCATAAGCCCCTTGACCGAGACCGTCCCAATATTGGCTGGGAGGATCACCGGGACCGTCGCTGAAGTAGCCGAAGAAGAGTTCAAAGAAGTTCATAATGTTTCCTCCGCAAACATTTTGGAATAATGAAAAAGCATACTAACGATATTTTGTCACAAACGAGTCGAGCTGGGGAATATAAAAAGAAATGACTCCCATCGAAAGTGAATTATTTGCGATACGCAGAAGAACCTGAAGGGAGAACGTCGGAACCGGCAAAACCAAACTCTTCATAAATCCTTCGTGCAACAGGATTACTTACCCAAAGGTAAAGCGTTCCACGAATGTTCTCTTCAAAATAGCGAACAAGAAATGCCATCATTTCACGAGCATATCCATGGCTTCTATAAGCTTCCATTGTTTCGACATCGTCGATTCGATACAGGCCGTTTCCCAAATTCAAAATGGAAGCGTTGACGACCGGTGCTTCACCAAGATAACCGACGAAATTATAAAACTTTGGAGAGGAAAAACAGGCTCTTTGAACGGGCATCGCATAGGGCCATTCGCTTTCTTCAAAAAGTTGCTTAAAGAGGTTTTCATCAAAAGAATTCTGCCGTTTGAATGTTAACGTTGTTAATACTTCATGGGTTTTTCCAGTCTGATGAATCATGAGGGACCAGGTTCTTTTTTTAATGGCGAAACCTCGCTCGGTCAAGAGCGGTTCCAGGGCCTCCCATTGACCTGGGCGAAAGGCATCATAGAGTCGCGGTTTGATTTTGTATTTTTCGAAAATGACCATGATTTCGTCAAGAATCCGACGATAGGCTTTTCCACGGGTAATGACCGCATGGTTGGAATCATGGGAGGTTGGGTTATTGGGATCAAGGAAAATGACCCCCCAAGGGCGATTCACCCGTTTTGAAAAGAGGGAAGGATAATCGATTTCCGCTTTTTTAAGACGGGCCTGCAATTTACGTTTTGGAATGGCATATCGAGTGCCAAGTTCGTCGCGTGCAAAAGCCGTAATTTCCCTGCAAAAAGCCGTTTTTCCCTCGGTATAGGCATCCCGGTCGAACTCAAACTGTTCCTTGAGCGAAAGCTTAACGAAAGCATAGCGTTGAGCCACTTCCGGATGCTTACGAAGATAGTGGCAAAAATAGAGTTCATTCCAGTCACCTAGATAACGAACATGAAGATGAAAAGCCTGCCCCGAAAAACCTTCAAGAGTATAACCTTTCATGAACATCATTCCCGGTGCCGGATTCATCGGTTTTGGGTCATAGATATAGCCAATGTTTTCAAGACGAAGGATGAGTCTTTTTAAGTCGGTTGATCCTTGGATCTCAAGCAAAATATCAATCGTCGGCTTCGCCAAAAGACCGGGAACCGAGGTGCTTCCAATATGATGGATGCGTTCAATGTTTTCTTGTCCGATAGCGCTGATAATTTTCTTTTTTTCTTCGCGGTAAAGGGTTCGCCATATAGGCAAACTTTCGCTTAAGATAATGGGAAAAAGATGGCCGCGTTCGGAAGGCGTCATTTGGCCAATCGAATCGGTAGGTTTAGCCATTTTTCTTGCGGCGAGGAGCCAAGAGGAAAACAGAGGTTTGCTTGCAATAGTCCTCGTAACCGATCTTGTTCTTCTGCCGTTTCTCCATCATGGGAATCGAAATGCCTAAGAACAAGGCAAACATGGCAACCGTTCCAAGTGCCAAATAAAGCGCGTATATAGGACGGATAGCGTAAGCATACGGCACCGCCATCAGATAAATGCCCAACCACATTAAACATTCGCCGAAGTAATTGGGGTGACGAGAGTATTTCCAGAAACCGACGTTGACGCATTTTCCTTTGTTTTCGGGTTTCGCCCGGAAGGCGGCCATTTGACGGTCGCTGACTAGTTGCAGAATTGTGGCAAATATAGAGACCGCCAAACCGATCAAAGACCACCAAGAAAAAGAGGCGGCCGGAATTTCAATTAAATAAATATAAGGGAGCATTGCAAGGAAAACGACGACGGTCGGGATCATATGGATGCCGAAGAAATTGGTCAGAAGCCAAATCTTGGGATGGGACTTTTGAAGCATGGTGTAACGCCAATCGATGTAGTCAAAGGAGTAGAACGATTTGATCCAATTGAGGGTCAGCCGCGTTCCCCAAAATGTAATCGCAATGATAAACGGGATATGCACCCATGAGATTCCCTTCAGAAACAAAACGTGGGCGATAACTAAAACGAGTGGGATGAAACTCCAATAGGCGTCATAACACGAAGCGTTCTTGGTGATCAGCGAGAAAAAAAAGATAACCAAGGTCATGGTGACATCGGCTAAAAAGATTTTGAGCAAAAACGACATGCCGGCGGGCAAGAAAGCATAGGTCAGTACCCCACCGAAGATGGCAATGAAGTACATGAGACCTACTGCGAAAAGCGATGCAATTCGGGATTGCTTCCAAGTTTTTTTCATTGTGGCTTCCATAAATTATTCCTTTACTATTGCTAACTTTCCCCATAAACGATCATAGGAAAGGGCGAATGTTTCATCGGCTTCGTGTTTTAACATCAATTCATCGGAGTGTACGCCAAAGATGAATTTCAAGGTTTCTTTTTTACCATAGGCATAAACAAAGGTTTCATCCGGAAGGACTTCACCGATTTTCTTGTTGTTACTATAAATCCAGACCGGACCTTTGAACTTAGGGCCTAAGCTCGATGGCAGCCCGCGAATCGTCGCAAACTTCAGATGGGCGTTTTCCAGGTCATAACCGCAATAAGGGCAAATTTTATCTTCGCTATCGACCCATTCTAGGCATTCGGGACAACGGAATTTCATGATGATATACCTCGTTATAAGGTCATTATCCCATTGTTATAAAAGTCTATCAACGCTAAAAGCGTTAATCCAATTGATAATTCTTGGCTTGTGTCGTAAACATTTTGAAATAGAGCGAGTCTTTTTTCTTCATCAGGTTGGCATGGGTGTCAAAGTCCACCGTATGACCATCTTGAATCAAAAGCACACGGTCACAGAAAACGCTGGAACTGAGACGGTGGGAAATGAAGATGGCGGTTTTGTCGTTGACCAGTTCGTTAAAGTGCTGATAGATTTCGGCTTCGGCAAGGGGATCAAGCGCGCTGGTAGGTTCGTCCAGGATGACCAACGAGGCATTTTTATACAGGGCTCGGGCAATCGCGATCTTTTGGGTTTGTCCGCCTGAGAGTTCGATGCCATTTTCATCGTATTCCTTGGAAAGATTGGATTTTAGGCCATTCGGAAGCGTTTCCAGTTTTTCTTTGAGTCCCACCGCATGCGCCAAACGAAGGACTTTCTCGGCATCGGGACCACTGCCCGCGATATTTTCTTCGATGGAGTAGGCAAATAAGCGGAAATCTTGGAAAACGCTGGCGAGCGTGTCCATATAGCTACGGTATTGGTAATCAAAGATGTCATGACCGTTCACGCGGATTTTTCCGGAGGTCGGATGGTAAAGCCGACAGATTAATTTGATCAAGGTCGTTTTGCCGGCACCGTTAAGACCGACGATGGAAATACGTTCGCCTTTTTTGACTTTGAACGAAATGTCGGACAAGATTTCGGTTTTCGTTTTCGGATAGGCGAAACTGACGTGGTCGAATTCAAGACTTTCGAATTCACCCGAGAAAGGCCGGTCGCCTTCTTGTTTATCTTCGGGCAAGTCCATCAGTTCACCCCAAGGACGGAGATAATTCAAATAATTAGCCATTTGAAGGGTTTCGGTAAGTAACGATACGGCGTTGGTGGCAAAGGCAATGGCCCCACCGACATACAAAGAGAACGTACCGGCGGATAAACCTTGGCGGATCGTTTTCAACGCCACAAGCACATAAACGACACCCATGTGAAGGTAGTTGATGAAACCCAGGGAGCTCGAGAACAAAGCACTCTTTTTGTTAAAACTCTTGAGTTGGACTTGGGTTTGTTGGTTAAAAAAGACGAATTTGTTGAACATCAAGGACCGGATTTTATCGTTCAAACGGAACTCTTTCGCTTTTTCTTTATTGCCCATCGTATCAATGTAATAGCCGTACCGGCGGTTTAATGGGATTAAGCCTTGGTAGAATTTGGCGATGAACTTCAGCGAGAACAATTGGGTCACGATCGTTAAAGCGACATAACCACCCATAACAAGGAGAAGCCAGGCATCGAAAGTACCTAACAAAGAAACCAAGAAGGCGATGGAGATGCCGTAGGAAATGAAATGGCCCATGTATTCCAATAAGTGATAGATGGCATTTTGATTTTCGTTTGCGAATTTAGCTCTTTCTTTCAAGTCCAAATAGTAGGGATCTTCCAAATAGGAGAACGGGGCGTTCATCAACTTCTTGGCGACCGTCTCCCGAAGTCTTTGTTCGGTAAGGTTCCGATGGTAGTCCATCAGTTTTTCAAAGAGTTGATTGAAAAATGCCACGCCGACATCAACGCCGACCACGACGGCGGCATAGAAGAGTGAGGTTTCAAGAGGTTTGGTCACGACGGCATCCAAAACGATTTTCAGGGCAAAGATATTGAACACAGTCGCTCCGGCAGAGAACAAGGCATTACCGAGCATCACGAAAAAGAGCGTGGGATTGGCCCGGAACGATTCTTTCAATAAACGTGAGAGAAGTTTACCGTTCTTCATGGTCCGACTCCTTTTCTTGATAGTACTTACCTTGGGTGACGAACATTTCATAATAAAGGCCTTTTTGCGCCATTAATTCATCGTGAGTTCCGTATTCAGCTAATCCGTTGGAGGTCAATAAAGCGATATGATCACAGAATTTGGTCGACGACAAACGGTGCGAGATATAGATCGCCGTTTTGTGTTTGACCAATTGGTCGAAATCACGGTAGATGGCTTCTTCGGCTAAAGCATCCAAAGCGCTCGTGGGTTCGTCAAGAATAATCATGTTGGAATCTTTATACAACGCTCGGGCGATGGCCAATTTTTGGGTTTCGCCACCGGAGAGAAGCGTGCCTTCTTCATCGATGACTTTCAGAAGGGAGGTGTCTTCCTTATGAGGCAAACTTTCGACTTTCTTTTGTAAACCGACCGACGCAATGGCTTGCATGGCCAGTTCTTTGCCTTGGGCATCATCGCCCTTGACGTTTTCTAGAACACTGGCGGCGTAAATCGTAAAGTCTTGGAAAACGACCCCAAACATCGCTTGGAGCTCTTTTTGAGAGAATTCCTTGATGTCGACGCCATCTAGCAGGATTTGCCCTTCATCGGGCACGAAAAGCCCTGTGAGGAGTTTGACTAACGTCGTTTTACCAGCGCCGTTGGCACCGACCAATGCTAATTTCTCACCTTTTTCCAGACGGAGATTGAGGTGGCGTAACGCATAGACATCGCTATGGGGATATTTGAAGGAAACATCTTTGAATTCGACGGTAAACGAACCGTCCAACCGCGTCTTCTTGCCTTGGTAGGAAAACAGGGTTTGATCATCCATGAAGTGATAGAAATCCCCCATATATCGCGTGTAATCATGCAAATCCGCAAAGTATTTAGAGATGGCTTTCAAAGAGGTCGTCAAAGCGATGACCGCTCCGATATAGGCACTCATCGTACCTAAAGACATTTCGCCTTTGTAATAGCCGCTGATGATCAGGAAATAAGCTAACCCGTCTTGGATTAAAAGCATGAGGATATCGAGCATCGCCCAACCGAAGGCATGGGCTTTGATGTCCCCGTAGATTTTGAAAAACGAATTGGCGCTGTTACGAAAATCTTTTCTCAACTTTTCATTGAGGTTGAACATGCGGATATCTTTGCCATAGGTAAAATCAAAAGCGACATCATTCAGATAGTTGGTCTTGCGAAGGGCATGTTCCAGTTCATCTTTCTTTTTGTATTGGTAACGGTTGGCCATCATGTTGCCGACTACAGAGACCCCTGCACCGAAGAAGCAAGCGATGATGACCCAAGCGTTATAGGTTCCGAGTAAGGCAACATACAGGGCCGCCGAGAAGAAAAGCGGAAGCATCGAAAACATCGTATGCATGATGCCTTCATACCCGGTATTGTCATTGTTGAGGCACCGTAACGAAGCATACATTTTGTCCAGAAACGGATTGTCTTCCATATATTTATAATCAAGGGCTAAAAACTTACGGTTGAAATCAATAAAACGGTTCATCCGGACCGAAAGCGCACTGCCATTGACGATGGCTTTCAAAAACGCCGAGATGATGTAAAGGATGGCGGAAACGCCGGCAAAAATGACAATATACAAGATGAGTTGGTTTGTATTAGGAGAAGAAAGTTGATCAATGATGACCATCGGGAGTAAAACCGCCAAAGCAGGAATCGCTCCGGCCACGACCATATTGAAACCACTTGCCCAAAAGATCCGCTTTTGTTTGTCTTTGCGGATATCTTGGCGTTGGCGTTTCATCATGGCCCACATGCTGGGCATCTTTGGAGTTGTTACTTTTTTCATACTGCCATACTAACATGGCATGTATAAAATCATAAGAACTTATTAGTTTCCAAAAGCCCTTTTTACTTGTCAAAATGACAAATATCGGTTGCAGAATGGGTTTTTCAGCTTACCGAATGTCCTTTAAGAAAATTTTTTAATCTTTTAGTTTAAGCCAACGGATCAAGGCCGAAGTCGGCTTACGAAGCAAGTCTAATAACGGGCCAAACAGAGCCAACGAAATGACGGTTCCGAAACTCAATGCCCAAGGTAAATCTAAGAGTAAAATCAAGACCAGCGTAACCACGAGGAAGATGCCATCCGCAATCCACCGTACGGTTCCCAAAGTCAAATGGATTCTGGGAGCGATGGTCGCGCAGAAACTCTCTAACGGAGTAGTCATTAAGCGGGCTTCAAAGATAATCAAGCAACCAAAGTCAACGACGACCGTCATCAGCGTGAAAAGCGCAATGTTGACCCACAAGGAATCAAAGGAAAGGCCTTGATAAACCACACCGACGAGGAAATTGATGAAAAAGCCACCGCCGATGAAGATGACGACCTGGGCAAGTTCGCGCAAAGGGAACTTTTTTCTTAAGATAAGGATGTTGAGTAAAAAGAAGGTTCCGCCGGTAATCATGCCTGCGGTCCCGTATTGAATACCAATGATTTCGGAAAGCGTTTTCGTAAAAGCATCGTAAGGGGACATACCGACATTGGCGACGACCATCAAAGCGATGCCGTTATAGAGAACTAAGGCACCTAGGATAAAAATGATCCATTGTTTAATGTATTTTTTAACCGCTAGGGCGGAAGCTTTCTTTTGCTCGTTGGTTACTTTTTTCATTTAGGGTCTGTCCTCTGACGTGTCTATTCTACATTCTTTTCTAAGAAAAGAAATGAAAAAACGCTTACAAAAAGAAAACATCCGAGATACATCCGGATGTCTTCGGAAAGGTCGTTAATGAATGGAGTACGAATAATCAAACTGGTTGGCGTCCGAGAGCCGACAATTCGTTTGCGGCTTGAGTTTGAGCGTGAAGTCGTCCGTCGCCGTTGCGGTAAACCGAAGCACTTCGCAATTGCCTTGTGCAAAGGATGTGGACGCCACCAATTTTCCGTTCGAGTCATAGAGTTCCAAATCATAGTTGGCCAACACGCCTGTCTGATACTTCCAGTTAAAACGGAAAACCGAGTTTTTATCTATCAATTGGGACGGCCGTTCCCATACGCCTGCGACATCCAACTTTTGGCCTTTTTCTAAGGGGAATCTTGTTAAATAGGTGGGATTTGCTGAAGAAAGTGAGAGTTTTGTTTTAAACTGCGACGATAAATCAAGTTCCAGGGCACGGGTGATATCAAGGGCTCCGGCACCAAAGCGGTTGATCATCCCCGAACCCGGAATTTCTTTCGTGTCGATGAGTTCGGTTTTGCCGGTCGAGAAGAGTTCCGCGGTATTGCCATCGTCATCGATGTCGTCATTGTCTCGTGTTTGAACCGAAATGATCATATCCGCATTTTTATAGATTTTATCGTAGTTGGCACTGGCCATCAAAACAGAGGCCAATTCCGGCATATCCATGGACCCGTATTTCTCTAAGAGTAAGGCCGCTGCTCCGGTGGTTGCCGCGGTTGAGTACGAGGTTCCCGAAACATAGCCGATACCTTCGACCGGGCGGGATTCGCCGAACGCCACGATGTTGGGTTTGCTATAGACATCGTTTTTAATGCGGAAGGAGGAGAAGTCCGATGGTTGGCCGCCCCAGTAAATGCTACCAACCGTAATGACGTTGGCGCATAAGCCCGGGAATGTCACGTAACCCCCGCTGCCTTCGATACCGAGCGTGTTTCCTGAAGCGGCAATCATCGGAATTCGAGTCGAACTGTAGAGATAATCGATATAACCTTCCAAATTGGTGGGATATTCGCCATGGACGAAGTTGGATTCGAGCGCAACGCTCATGTTGATGACGTCGACGCCGGCGTTGATCAATCGTTCGATACCGACGAAGTTGAATTCGGAGTTGACGTCGACATAGAACATTTCAGCGGCCGGAGCGAGGCCAAAAAAACCGCCAATAATGGCAGCCAACGTGGTTGGATGGCTGATGTCATCATTAGCGGTATAGGTATCGTATAGGGTAGAAATCTTGACGCCGGCAAAAGCCTTGGAGGTTACATCCAAAAATCCGGAGTCCAGTAAGCCGATTTTAACGCCTTTGCCCGTGTACTGGGTATTCTCGGGAAAATGGTCCCAAGAAAAATCACGTAAGTCCGTGGTCGCGCCGATATCGACTGTGCGAGTAATCTCTTGCACTACTGTGGGTGGGTTGACGTTAGGGTCAAGATCGATGACCGAAGTGTTGTAGAGCTCGCGTGGAAAAAGATGGATTTGGCCAATGGACCGCTGCGGTTGAACCTTTCGGGCTAAATCGAAGACGTCGGACATCGGATGGTCTTGGTAACTATAGAAAACATAGGGTGAGTACTGACTGATGAAAATGCCGTCATGGTGGATTTTGAAAGTCCGTGCCAAGGAACGGTTCATCTCATAGTAGTATTTAGCCGAAGCAATCCGTAAACCTTGAAGGTTAGTGGAATGCGCCCATCGTCTTCCTAAACGGCTTTCTTCAAATGAAGGATAACTCAAACGGACGGACATCACGTTTTGAGAGGAAGTCATCTCGGTGGTACGGACATGGTGAACAGCTTCCGCGACGATAGCGTCGTCTCGGTCGAAACGCTCGAGGATGATTTTATGCTCCGGACGGTCGAGAGGAATCTTGATTCCCATCGCCAGACCGAAGATAAAAAGCAAAAACGAAACCTTGCGAATGCTTTTCACCGGGTGTCTCCTGTTCATCTGTTTCATTACCGCAATGGTAAAGCATATCTTTTTCCAAGAAAATGCGTCGTTTTTGCAGGAAAGCGTTTAAGCCTTTTGATATGATATGAAAAAAAGTTCCGGCTTAATCGCTTATAAGCGACGCTGAAACTTTTTATCATTTAGCGGTTAACTAGTTTTATACGGACTACTTTATCGTTTACCTTTACCCTTGAAACCGGTTCTTGAGTAGGACTCGTATGATTTCTTTTCAAAAGGCTTTTTTTCCGTTTTCAAATCTCTTGACACTGTCTCGTTTTTTGAGCGGAATGGGCGTTTATTGGAACGGTTATCCTGCGATTCCGGGCGTTTGTAGCCTTCGTTCGAACGAGGATAGGATTTGGACGATGAGCCGTAACTTTTTCGGTAAGAGGGCTTTTTGGGGTAGGTGGAATTCTCTTGCGTCGTGACAATATCGGCATTAGCGCCTTCCGGTTTGTTACGATGTTGTTCATAACGTCCTTTGGTTTTCCATGCCTTACGAGCCGCTTCTTTTTCGGCTCTCATTTTTTGTTGTTCTTGGTATTCCTTTTTCGCACGACGAAGTTCGGGATCAATGACTTCCCGAGGAGCATCTTTCTCGCGATGCGGTCTTTCACTCGGACGATCGTTGTGCTTCACGAATTCACGGGAAGCATCTTTCTCGCGATGAGGTCTTTCGCTCGGGCGATCCTCGTGCTTAGCGAAATCGGTGGGTTTTGGTGAACGGCGATAGGATGAATGTTCGGAAGAACGGGATGATTTCCGGAACGCAGGTCTTTCTTCACGGTCTCCGCTGATTATAACCCGTTGGGAAGGTTCGACCCGTTCGAAAACGGACTTGATTTCCAAACTGGCATTGGCAAACGTCGCGGCATAGGGATGATCTTTGATCACCGGGATAGACGCATGGATATGGCGTTGAATGTCTTTGAGGCGCCCCACTTCTCCGGGTTCGCACAACGAAAGCGCGGTTCCGCTGAAACCGGCACGACCGGTTCTGCCCATACGGTGAATATAGGTTTCTGGATCTTCCGGCAAATCATAGTTGATGACGTGGGACAGTTCGGCAATATCGATACCACGGGCAGCGATGTCGGTGGCGACGAGGACACGGAGACGGCGGCTCTTGAAACTGCTGAGGGCACGTTCTCTGGCGTTTTGCGATTTATTTCCGTGAATGGCATCCACTTCCACGCCATATTCACCTAAATAGGTAGCCAGTTTGTTGGCTCCGTGTTTGGTGCGGGTGAAAATGAGCGCTTGGACGATGGCGGGATTTTGCAAGAGATAAAGAATCATATCGTTCTTTTGCTTTTTACCGACATAATATAAACCTTGGGTGATCGTATCAATCGTGGCTTCCACCGGGGTCACGGCAATGCGGACCGGCGCCATTAGGATGCTTGCGGCAAGCTTGGCGATTTCCGGGGGCATGGTGGCCGAGAACATCATGGTTTGACGTTGGCTGGAAAGTTTGGCAACGACTTTTTCGACGTCTTTGACAAAGCCCATATCCAACATACGGTCAGCTTCATCGAGGACGAAGGTGTGGACGTAGCGTAAATCGACATGGCCTTGTTGCATTAAATCCAATAAACGTCCGGGCGTCGCAACGAGGATATCCACGCCGGAGCGTAAAGTCATCACTTGGCTGCTTTGGTTAACACCACCAAAAATGACCGCGGTTTTCAGCGGTAAAAATTGACTGTAGCTTTTAAAACTGTCGCGGATTTGGCTGGCCAATTCACGGGTCGGCGCTAAAATGAGCGCGCGGATGACACGGGCCGACGGACGGGTTGACGTGTCTTTCACCAGTTTTTGTAAAATCGGAACGGCAAACGCGGCCGTTTTACCGGTTCCGGTTTGGGCCGAACCCAATAAATCTTTGCCTTCCAAAAGCACCGGAATGGCGTCGACTTGAATGGGGGTCGGTTCCGTATATCCTTCTTCTGTTAATGCCCGAAGGATGGGCTCTATAATACCTAATTCTTTAAAATCCATTTGTACTCCTGCCGCTTTACCTAGGCTTCGTATCGAAGTTGGGTTGAAACGCACTCGGTAATCATATCACAAACGTGTAGCATTACCTACATTTATCTTTAGAAAGAAAAAAACGCCCTTGGGCGCTTAGTTCACATTCGCTTTGAGATAACTCAAACAATCCTGTGGCGTCTGATTAAAAACGGTGGCGCATTCGGACAAGAACATTTGACTCGCGGTGTCCAAGATTTTAATCGCACTGGCATTGACGCGGCCGTTTTCGGCGATCGTCTTTTGCGACACCAAATACTTTTTGGTTAAAAACGCTAAATCGGCGGGATTCCCGGAGTTGAGTTTTTTCCCATAAGCATCTTTGGTGACACGGGCATCGGACAAAATGACATCATCCACACCATTCATGAAAATAACCAGATCATTGGCTTGAGCTTTGGTAATCAGCTCGCGGATCAACGGGGTCTCCACAGGAACGAATAACGTGAGTTTCAAATTGCTGATGGGGGATAATTTGTAGTAAGGTTTGCTTTCCATGATGGTCGTTGCCGTAATCTGACAAACACCATGTACGCGATGGAAAACTGTATGGCCAATCGGTAACATTTGCTTCCCCCTTTCATTAAAAAACGTAAGCCCAACATCGACTTACCGTTTTGTTCATCACATCGGTTGAACGAATTAATTATACCATTTTTTCATGTTTTTGTAAGAAAAAAGCAAAAAACCACCTTTTTCGAGGTGGTTTTGGTAAGTACGTAAGAAACAGGCTATTTGACGATTTCGGCGGTCACGACAGTGCCTTTTTTCGAAAGTTCGCTGTCTTGGCCCATCAAAACGATGAAGAATTCGGTTTGCGTCGCGATCATGTACGGAGCCAACCAGAAATAAAGGATACCGAAGGTGAACATACCCAAAATCATCCAGCCGAGGAAGCTCAATTGGAGAACGAACAATTCCCATTTGTGACCCTTCATCAAACGTTCGGATTCGGTGAGGCATTTCTTAAAGGAATAGTCCGGGTGTTCGGCGGCAATGTATTCGGCCGCGGAGTAGGCATAGGATTTGATGATGCCCGGGATGATGAAAAGGAGTGACCAAAGGAAGACCATCAAGGCCTTATAAAGGCTGAGAATGATTTTTTCGACCAAGTTTTCTTTGAAACCCACAAATAAGGTGGCGATGTCATATTCGCCTTTGCGGGATCCATCAAGAAAGATGCTGTAAAGTCCGATCAACATCGGCGCAGTAAAAAGCAGCGCCACGATTCCGGCGGTTGCCGCTCCGACGCCATCGATAATAATCATACAAAGGAAAACGGATAAGATCGCGTAACCCCAGTGCCCCTTCAAATGTTCAAGGGCTTTAGACTTCAACTCTTTACGGTTCATTGTTAGTGACCTCCTAAACAATTTTTACAATACAACCCCCACTAAAAAATGCAATAAGAAAAAATGGGTTTTTTTAAAGGAAAAAGGCTCGATGCTCTTCGTTACTTTTTTATTTCTTTTTGGGATCAAAACTCCAACCGAAATCGCCATGGTAAATCATCTGCTTGGTCATCCCACCGTCGACCGCGATGGTTTCCCCGTCGAGAAACTTGGCTTTGTCGCTGACAAGGAATAGAACAAGTTCGGCAATGTCCTCAGGTCTTCCCACGGTGTGGGTCGGATGTTGGAGGTAATCGGCTTCGGAAAATTCATACGGAAACGTGTCGATCCAACCGGGTGCGATGGCATTAACTCGGACTTTTCCGGCAAGTGAAATCGAAAGAGCGCGGGTCAATGCGCCGATGGCGCCTTTGGCAGCGCTGTAACTCTCGGTATTGGCTTGGCTCATGCGTTCGCGCGTCGAAGAAATGTTGATAATCGAGGCTCCCGGAGCAAAATGGTCTTTAAAAAGTTTGGCCAAGAAAAAAGGGGCCGTGGCTCCTACGCGGAGCACATAATTGAAATCCTCATAGGAACACGTCTCGATACCGCCTTTGGAAAGGCAAGCATTGTTGACCAAATAATCGATTTGGCCAAAATCTTTGATGACTTTTTCCGCAAATTTGATGAGCGTTTTCTCATCAGCGATATCCCCGATGAAATAAGGATTATCGAGAAGGTCGATGATGGCGACGCGGTCACCATTGCGTTCGAATGCTTTGACGATGGCGCGGCCGATGCCTTTGGCGCCTCCCGTCACAACGGCAATTTTATTCATATAAAACTCCTTTTAATTGATTCGTGGGTTCATCCGCCACCCAAAAAATGGGTAAAGACAACGTCATCGCCGTCTTGGAGAGTGATATCAAAACGGGTGGCATGAGGAATCCGTTTTTGGTTGACGAACATCACGCTGTCTTGGAAATCTTTGGGTTCGATTTCCGGATGCTTCGATAACAGGGTCTTGAAAATGACCTCCATCTTTCCGGGTTCGACGAGGAGGGTTTCAATGCCGTATTTACTTCGAAGCAAATTGAGAAATGTGATTTTGACCATAAGATTCCTTTTATTTCGTAAAGACGATTTTTTCGACGTTATTGAGCGTATCCACCATCATGATTTTGTTGGTCAGGACACCGGGTCGGCGGTTCACGAATTTGATCATCTCGGCCACCATCAGGTTGGCGACAATCGGAGGAATGAACGTGGGTGCCCCCATCGTTTTCTCCAAGCCTTCGGAAACGCTGCCGTAGAAATCATGCAGTAACGAGGATCCGGGAAGGGAAATACCGACTTGACCGTACCAGCCCCCGACAGCCCCGTGAAGTAAGGGCTTATGATGCTTTTCGCTGATGGTTTCCAAGAAAAGTTTGGTTTTGATTTCATCGACGGCATCGATGATCAGTCCGACTTTTTCATAAACGGAAGCGTCCAGGTTATAGACGGAATCCAAAAAGGCGGTTATCTCGATGTCGGGATTGATTTTTTTGAGTTCGCCGACTAAAACATCGACTTTGGATTTCCCAAGCGTATCCACGGACGCATAAAGCTGACGGTTGAGGTTTGAAGGGGAAAAGCGGTCATAGTCGACGAGGACCAGTGACTTGACCCCTAAGCGGGCTAAAGAAGACGCCACAAATCCGCCTAAACCTCCAAGGCCAACCAATAGGACCCGCGTTTGGGCGATTTTTTCCATTTCCGCCATCGTCATGATGCCGGTATTTTTTTCGAAACGATTATCTAAGGGGAATGCCATAAAGCTTCACCACCCATTACGAAAATCTACTAATGAAATTATAACAAAAAAGCACGGCTTAGGAAAAACCACGTGTCAATTGATAAGAAAAAAGCCTCGGTATTATACCGAGGCGGGAGATTACTTATTTAAACTGCTTTCTTGGCGAAAATGGAACGATCGATTTTGAATATTAAAGAACAGGCATAGGCGCTAGCGAACGCAATCAGGAAATCCCATTGCCAATTGCGGGAGACTTCCATGAGGAATAACGCCAACGAGAACGCAAAGGCAGCCAGAAAGCCGATCAGATACGCATTCACCGGGCGACGCGAGGCTTTCATGAAGACATAGAAATCAAAGGCGAAAAGCCCGACATCGGCCAATAACACGATATAGAAAACAAACGGCCATTGCGAAAGAACAAACGAGGCAATCACAATGGAGAGTATGGCACAGGCGACATCCGGAAGAAACATGAGTAATAATTTTTTCATGGTGATCCCCTCTTTCCTTTGGTTTTGGGTTCAATATTTTCTCTATTCTATGCTAATTTTTTATAATTAAAAGTAATTTCATCAAAAAGTAAGAAAAAAGTATAAAAAAAACGAAAAAAGAGTCAAAAAGTGCCAAATTTGAAAAGTTTTTTCAAAAATAGCCCCATTTTTGAGCTATTTTAACCCATTCGGTTTCCCCACCGCTTAGAAACACCAAAAGATTTTGACGAAAGAAAAGAAAAGGGACATTGCTGTCCCTAAGGATTCGTCAAAATGTTGGATGCGAAAGTCGCGTTTCTTAATTAATACGCATAGGAAGTTTCGACACGATGAAGACGGGAAACAGATTTGATGACCATCGGAATCGAGAGACCGATACGGACGGCGGTACTAAAGAAAACGGACGTGAAATCTTGGGCCGCGATGCCTAAATTTTGGTAAACAATGTTAATCGCTCGCGAAGCATAAAGTTCGAAGCCAAAGTAGACGACGAAACCCGCTAAAAGAATGATGGCAAAAAGGCGTTGCATTTTGGCCTTTTTGATTAAATCCTCTTTGGGGAACCGTTCCGCCGCTTTTTTCTTGATGCTCGAAGCAAAAATCATCAACGTTAAGGATACTCCCATGAGAATGGCGTTAAACACACCTTCGATGGAAACAAGGGTACTAAGCCAAGTGATCTGAGCCTCCTCATTCGGCGTCAACGAAGCGCCATACGTCACCAAAAGTTCTCGTAAATCGGTGACCGAGGACATATCGCCAAATAAAGCAAAGGCCAATAAAATCATGAAGATAAGCGAAACGACGAAGATGTAGGAAGAGTGGAATTTCATCGGCGTCACTTGCGTGGGGGCCGTCGGAACAGGAGGAATAGGGGCTTGCATAGGGTGACCGCAATGCGTGCAAAAACGGCTGTTTTCATCAACAACTTGTTGGCATACTGGGCAATTCATATTTTTCTCCTTTACAGTATCTTCATTTTATCAGCATGGAATCGCACATTCAAATGACATTTTTCTTACGAAATTAAAGAAAAAACGAGACACGAGGTCCCGTTTTGTTGGAAGAATGGTGGCCCAAACCGGGATTGAAAAGGCGACACACAGATTTTCAGTCCGTTGTCAATCCCTCATTCGTTTGCCGAGAAAAGGTGCCTCAGATTAAATATCCTTCTTCAATATCGAAAGATATTCTTCGTAAACGTAGGATCGTGTCTTTTTGCTTTGTGAACCCACACGCAAAATTCCGATTTCAACGAATCGTTGAATCGTTCGGTTGACTGAAGCATAGCTTTTTGATGGGAATGCTTTGCTGGTTTTTGACGCGGTCATCAAAGGTACTCTTTCCAAATAATCCAAAAGCCAAAGGTCCTTTGAAAGAACGAGGTGGCGGTTTTTTTCACGGAGGGCAACAAGTAAACGAATGGAGTGGATCATATTTTGGCACGTTTCAATGATTCCTTTGAGGAAAAACTGGCACCACTCCTCGTAATGATTTTTCAAACGGACCTCATTAAGACGGTCGTAATACTCGGTTTGATTGCTCTTGAGATAATAAGACATGTAAAAACCGGGAAAATCCAAAATTTTCTTTTCCATCAAAAAAAGAACAATCAGCATACGCCCGATGCGTCCATTACCATCCAAAAAGGGGTGAATGGTCTCAAATTGGTAGTGAACCAAAGCGGCTTGGATGAGGGAATCCTCTCGTGCATCTTCCTGAATATATTTTTCAAGAGCCGTGAGAGCATCCTCCATATCTTGAGGCGATGGAGGAATAAAACGAGCGTTGGCAAGCGTGGATCCTTTGCGCCCAAGCCAGTTTTGGCTTTTCCGAAACTCACCCGGATTCTTATCTTCCCCACGAGTCCCTTGAAGTAACTCTTCGTGAACGCGCCGCAATAAACGATTGCATAAAGGCAAACGGGAGGAGAGTTCTAATGCCGATTTCATGGCGTGGATATAGTTATACACGTCTCCAATATCGGTATCGTTATTTTCCGGTTTTTCGATTTCAAAGATATCTTCGATCGTTGCTTGGGTTCCTTCAATTTGGCTGCTGAGCAACGCTTCTTTGCGGATATACGCCCCTAATAAGGAATCAAAATCAGCAATACTCCTTGAAACGCCATTCAATTGTCCCAAAAGAAGATAGGCCTGCGAAAGAAGGCCTTGAATTTCACGCGAACTCTCGATGTGTATTTCTTGTAGAGGGGTCGGGATAAACGATTGAAAAGAAAGGTCACCGGATAGATTTTTTCGATAACTTCCTGATTGGTTCATGATGGAATCCTCTGATGTAACTATAACGCAGAATTGAAAATTATTCTATTTTATTTTTCACTTTTTGGTGTTTTTTGAAAATTAAAAGTTGTTTTTGGGTTTTATTTTTCAATCATAAGAACAAAAAAATGGGACATTGCTATCCCATTTATTGGTACGATGGTGGCCCAAGCCGGGATTGAACCGGCGACACACGGATTTTCAGTCCGTTGCTCTACCAACTGAGCTACCGGGCCACGTATGGCGGATCAGACGGGAATCGAACCCGCGGTCTCCTCCGTGACAGGGAGGCATGTTAACCGCTACACCACTGATCCATTCGATACGCTTATTTATTATCGTGGAAATAAAGGAAAAAAGCAAGATGAAAAAGCATGCGATTCCATAAAAAAATCCCTCACATAGTGAGGGACTTTCTTTTTGGGTTTAATAATTCTTCTCGCGGAGTTCGAAGAAAGCCTTCGGATGTTTGCACACGGGGCAAAGTTCGGGAGCGAATTTGCCGACATGGATGTAACCACAGTTGCGGCATTTCCACACGACGATGTCTTCGCGGATGAAAACTTTTCCGGATTTCACGTTCGCTAAAAGTTTGCGATAACGTTCTTCGTGTTCTTTTTCGACTTTTGCCACCATTTCAAAGGCAATGGCGATCGAAGTGAATCCTTCTTCACGGGCGGTCTTGGCGAATCCGGCATACATGTCGGTCCATTCGTAGTATTCGCCCGCAGCGGCATCGGCTAAGTTCTCGATGGTATCGGGGACTTTTCCTTCATGGAGCTCTTTGAACCACATTTTGGCGTGTTCTTTTTCGTTTTCGGCGGTTTCCAGGAAGAGCGCAGAGATTTGCTCATACCCTTCTTTTTTGGCGGCAGAAGCATAGTACGTATATTTGTTACGCGCCATCGATTCGCCGGCAAAGGCTTCTTTTAAGTTTTTCTCAGTTTGACTGCCTTTTAATTCCATATGTTTTCCTCCTTAAGCATCA
>ERZ1645187.391-NODE-391-length-42952-cov-135.248619_pt1 | contig 42952 bp, 38 predicted proteins | sample MGYA00575352_ERZ1645187 | MGnify/ENA primary metagenome ERZ1645187 (study PRJEB40837, sample SAMN11349314) | freshwater sediment metagenome | isolation source: river sediment | host: Sediment | place: India: Wazaribad , New Delhi | collected 2017-02-21 ... | reverse complement strand
GGCGGAAGAGAAGTACCGGGCGATCATCCGCCTGATCAAGGACTGCCACGAGCGCGGCCAGCCGATCCTGGTCGGCACCACCTCGATCGAGAAGTCCGAACTCCTCGCCGAATACCTGAAGAAGGAAGGCTATCGCCAGATCGACCTGACCGATCCGTCGGCGCTCGCCACCCTCTACAAGGGCGCCGAGGGCGACAAGGTCTTCACCGTGCTGAACGCCCGCTACCACGAGCAGGAAGCGGTGATCGTCTCGCAGGCCGGTCTGCCCGGTGCCATCACCATCGCCACCAACATGGCCGGCCGCGGCACCGACATCCAGCTCGGCGGCAACGCCGAGATGCGCATCCGCTACGAGCTCGGTGACGACCTCGAAGCGCCCGGCCGCGCCGCCGCCGCGCACGCGATCAAGGGCTCGGTCGCCGACCTCAAGGCCAAGGCGCTCGCCGCCGGCGGCCTCTACGTCCTCGGCACCGAGCGCCACGAGAGCCGCCGCATCGACAACCAGCTGCGCGGCCGCTCCGGCCGTCAGGGCGACCCCGGCTGCTCCAAGTTCTTCCTGTCGCTCCAGGACGACCTGATGCGCATCTTCGGCACCGACCGCATGGACGGCATGCTGCAGAAGCTCGGTCTCAAGGAGGACGAGGCCATCGTCCATCCCTGGATCAACAAGGCGCTGGAGAAGGCGCAGCAGAAGGTCGAAGCCCGCAACTTCGACATCCGCAAGAACATCCTCAAGTTCGACAACGTCATGAACGACCAGCGCAAGGTGGTCTTCGAGCAGCGCGTCGACCTGATGACCGACGAGGACGTGAGCGACACGGTCGCGGCGATGCGCCAGGACGTGATCCACGACACCGTCAAGAAGCACATCCCGGAGAACGCCTATCCCGAACAGTGGGACGTCGCCGGGCTCGAGGCCGAGGTCCTGGAGATCACCGGCCTCGATCTGCCGGTCCCGGCCTGGGCCAAGGAAGAGGGCATCGCCGAGGAAGAGGTCATCCACCGCATCGGCGAGGCGACCGACACGGTGATGGCCGACAAGCGCGCCCGCTTCGGCGAAGAGACCATGCGCTACGTCGAGAAGGCGGTGCTGCTCCAGACCCTCGACCACCTGTGGCGCGAGCATCTGGTCACCCTCGACCACCTGCGTCAGGTCATCGGCTTCCGCGGCTACGCCCAGCGCGACCCGCTGAACGAGTACAAGACCGAGGCCTTCACCCTGTTCGAGGCGCTGCTCACCAACCTGCGCCGCGCCGTCACCTCGCAGATGATGCGCGTCGAACTGGTGCCGCAGGAGCCGCAGCCGATCACCGGCCTCGAGGCCCATCACCTCGACGCCTCCACCGGCCGCGATCAGATCACCGGCGACGCGACGCTGGGTCGCGGCGTCGATCCGGCCGACCCGACCACCTGGGGCCACGTGGCGCGCAACGCCCCCTGCCCCTGCGGCTCCGGCAAGAAGTACAAGCACTGCCACGGCACCTTCGCCTGAGGCGAGACGCACTGACGCTCCACATCGGGCCGCGTTCCCTCGGGAATGGCGGCCCGTTTCCGGTCGTCCGCGCCGACCGCCGTCGTCCGGTGGAGACAGCCGATGCCGTCGCCAGAGCTCGTCTTCCGCTTCGACACCGCCGCCTCGCCGCTCGGCCGCGCCGAACTCGCCCGGCTGATCCGTGACGAATTCGACATCGACGTCACCCCGCTCGACCGCACGGGCCACGACCCGAGCATCGTCGGCTTCGGCTGGTGGGCGGGGAACGAACTCGTCGCCAACGTCAGCCTCCATCGCCGAACGCTGTGGCTGACGGGGAAACCGGTCGAGGCCTTCGGCCTTCAGTCGGTGGCGGTGCGGCCGCCGTGGCGCGGCCGCGGCCTCTTCCGCGATCTGATGGCCCGGGCGCTCGCCCATGCCGACGCGCGGGTCGGCCTCGTCACCCTGACGACCGAGACGCCGGCGCTCTACACCCCTTTCGGTTTCCGAGCGGTGGCCGAATCGTCCTTCGCCGGGCCGCTCGCGCCCGACGGTACCGGACCGAACCACCGACGCCTCTCACTCGACCTCGACGCCGATCTCGCGCTTCTGCGGGACCTCTTCGCGCGCCGGGCGCCGGTCTCGCATCTCTGCGCCGCCATCGACCATCCGGCCCTGTTCGTCCTGAAGGCGATCACCAGCCCCGAGGTGTCTCTCCTCCACCTGCCCGATCTCGATGCGATCGTCGCCGTGGAAGTGGGCGAACCCGGGGAGCTGACCCTTCTCGACGTCGTCGCCCCCGAGATCCCACCCTTCGCGGCGATCGCCGCGGCCCTCGCCTCACCGGCCGGCCGCGGCCGCGTCTTCGTCACCCCGGACCGCCTGACCTGGAGCCCGACGGAGACCGAGGATCAGGACAGCGGCCTGATGGTGCGCGGCCGCTTCGCGGCCGAGGGCCTCGCCATCGCCCTGTCGCCGATGCAGGTGTGAGGATACGGCGCCCCGCGCGAAAAAGGGCCGCGACGGCGTCCCGCGCGGCCCTTCTCGCATGAGATCCGGCATCGCGACGCGCTCCGCCGCGACCCCTGTGCCCTCACCTCGGCGGTCAGCCGCCGAACGGGTTGAGCTTCTTCCAGATCGGCGTCGCGGTTTCCGCCGGTACGGGGGCGACGGGAGCCGGAGCGGCGGCGGCCGTCAGCGCTGCGGTCGTGGCCGTCGTGCTCGCGGTGGCCATCACCGGCCCGCGATCGGGACGGGCCGCCGGCAGCGGCACCGCGATCGGCTGACCGGCCGAGGCGGTCGAAATCGCCTGAGACGCGTCGTCGGCGGGCGGCGTCACCGGGGCGCCGAAGGAGAACAGGCGATCGGCGAGACTGGCCTCGCTGCGCGTCACCGGCTCGGCGGCGAGCGCCATCCGCGTCGTCGCCGTCATCGGCGAAGGCTGTGGAATCGGCACGTCGATCGGCGTCGGGGCGACGGTGACCGCCACCTCGTCGGCCGGCTTGGCCCCGAGCCACGCCGCCACCGCCGTACCCGGCACCGGCTTCGACTTCTCGAGCTTCTCGGCGACCAGACGATCGGCCTCCTTGCGCTCGGTATCATCGATCTCGGCGACCGCGACCTTGAAGGCCTTCTCGTCCTCGCTCTGCTTGGCCGCGACCTTCTGGGCGATCTCTTCCGGCACTTCGAAACTCGGGCAGGCGCCCGCCGGATTGAACGTCGTCGAGTTGGGGTCCTTCGTCCGCGGATCGAAGACGTAGTGCTTCTCGCAGACCTCGACCTTGGGCTCGAGCTTCGTCACCTCGAAGTGGTCGTAGCCCTGCTTGATGTTCTTCCAGAAGGCGAGGTGCGGGCTGCGGCGATGCTTGGCCAGGTTCTCCGCCGTCATGCGGAACGGATACGCCTGGAACTGGAACGATTTCTGCCCGCCCCGGAAGGCCTCGCGCGCCAGCGCGTAGATCTCTTCCATCTGCTCGTTGGTGCCGATGAAGCACCCGGCCGAGGCGACGCAGGACCCGTGGACCATGATCGCCGCGCCGGTCCGCCCCCACGCCCGATCGAAGGCGTTGGGATAGCCGACGTCGTAGGCGAGGTGGAACTGCGAGTTCGGATTCATCCGCCCCGGCGTGATGGTGTAGAAGCCCTCGGGCGACTGCTTGTCGCCTTCCTTGATCTTCGGCCCCGGCACACCACCGACGGTGCAGAGCGAATAGGACTTCATCAGCGCGAACCGGCCGGTCCGATCGCGTTTCCACACCTCGAGCGTCTGTTCCTGCTTGAAGGCGCGCACGAGGATCGGATCCTCCTTGCGCATGCCCTTGCTCTCCATCAGCGCCAGCATCTCGGCCTTCAGCGGCCGGGTCGCCTTGCCGGAGGTTCCGAAGCTGGACTGCATCTCGTCCTGACAGGACGCGAGAAAGAGCCCGAACACGGCCACCGCGGCAGCCCGCGACATCGTCTTCAACGCCATGAATCCACCCGATGACAAGCGCGGAATCTCCCGCCCGTTCGCGGAGAGCCGATCGTTTCGCTCACCGCGTCGAAGTTCCGAACCATCGCTCCGGCCGAAGCAGGCTCCGCCGATGGTCCTCATGGAGGGACATTAGCCCCGCCTTCCTTGCCCGATGGTTACCGAAATGCAACCACCGCCCCGGACGACGTGGGTAGTCCCCCACCCGTGAAGTCTAGCTCAAATCGACCAATGCGGCAAAACCGCGTCGGATACGTAGGCGACGCCCGATCGGCGTCACCGAAGGATGAACGATCGTCCCGTTTCGGGACCCGCCGGAAACCACCCGTCGATCACAGGGTGCGGCCGATCGCCAGGAACTTGTCCCCACGGGCGTTGCGCAACTCGTCGGCGGAGAGGCCCGACAGCTCGCCGAGCGCCTTGACGATCACCGCACCGGCGGCGTCGATCACCTTCTCCGGCCCCCGATGCGCGCCGCCCACCGGCTCCGGCACGATGCCGTCGATCACCTTGAACTTGAGCAGGTCCTGCGCCGTGATCTTCATGCCGGTGGCCGCGTCCTGGGCCCGGGCGCTGTCGCGCCACAGGATCGAGGCCGCGCCCTCCGGCGAGATCACCGAATAGATCGCATGCTCGAGCATGTAGACCCGGTTGGTCGCGGCGATGGCGATGGCGCCACCCGAACCACCTTCGCCGATGACCACCGCCACGTTGGGCACGCCGAGCCCGAGGCAAGCATCGGTCGACCGGGCGATCGCCTCGGCCTGCCCGCGCTCCTCGGCGCCGATGCCGGGATAGGCGCCGGCGGTGTCGACCAGGCTGACCACCGGCAGACCGAAGCGCTCGGCCAGTTCCATGATGCGGACGGCCTTGCGATAGCCCTCGGGCTTGGCCATGCCGAAGTTGTGGTGGAGCCGCGAAGCGGTGTCCGAGCCCTTCTCGTGGCCGATCACCGCCACCGGCTGGCCGGCGATGCGCCCGAACCCGCCGACGATCGCCGCGTCCTCGCCGAAGGCACGATCACCGGCGAGCGGCGTGAAGTCGGAAACGAGCCGCGCCACGTAGTCGACGAAATGCGGCCGATCCGGATGCCGCGCCACCTGCGTCTTCTGCCAGGGCGTCAGCTTCAGATAGAGATCGGTCAGCGCCTGCGCCGACTTGGCCTCGAGCTTCTCGATCTCGTCCTTGACGTCGACCGCCTCGCCCTTCTCCGCCAGGGCGCGGAGTTCCTGGATCTGACCCTCGAGGTCGGCGACCGGCTTTTCGAATTCGAGATAGCTGTGCATGTCTCAGGCTGCCCTCGGGGGGAGTGCCGACGACCATCGTCGACAGGCGGACGGGTCTTCCCCGTCGTCGTCCCGGGTCGCTCGCCGGGCCGTCGCGAGACGTGTCCGGCCGGGGCGTCGGAACGCCGGACCGCTCCGGCTTCATCGCGCGCAAATCGCCATGCCCGCCCCCGAATGTCAAGCGACGGGGCCGTCGCGTCGCGTACGCGCGCGCGCCGCGATCCGAATCACTCGTCCTTCGCCAACGGATGATGGACCTCGACCAGCTCGCGCAGCCGCTCGTCGAGGACATGGGTGTAGATCTGCGTCGTCGAGATGTCGGCGTGACCGAGGAGCTGTTGCACCACCCTGAGATCCGCCCCGTGGGCGAGGATGTGGGAGGCGAAGGCGTGGCGCAGCACGTGCGGGCTGACGAACGCCGCCGGCAGCCCGAGCCGCACCGCCAGATCCTTGAGATCGCGCGCGAAGGCCTGCCGCGTCGCGTGCCCACTGGCGCTCCACGAGGGAAAAAGCCAGCGCTCCCCCGCCGCCCAGCGCCCGGCCGCCTTCAGATGGTCGACATGAGCCCCCATCGCCGCCCGGGCCCGGCCCGACAGCGGCACCAGCCGCTCCTTCGACCCCTTGCCGCGCACCGTGAGGAACGGCGCCTCGCCGCGGATCGCCGAGGCCGGCAGCGACACCAGCTCGGAGACGCGCAAGCCCGTGGCGTAGACCGTCTCGAGCAGCGCATGGAGCCTGAGACGCCGCCCGCGCATCGCGGCGGAGAGGTCTCGCCCTTCGCCGTCGACCTGCGCCTCGGCCTCCGCCTTCGCGGTCTCGATCAGCCGCTCGACCTCCGCCTCGCTCAACACCTTGGGCAGCGGCCGCCCCTTCTTCGGCGCGTCGATCGTGCCGGTCGGGTCGTCGGGCCGGAAGCCCTCGCCGTAGAGGAAGCGATGGAACTGACGGATCGCCGAGAGGTGCCGCGCCTGGGTCGAGGCGGCCATGCCGCGCGCCGCGAGTTCGACCATGTGGTCGGCGACGTCGACCGGCCCGGCCGCGTCGACCGCGATGCCGCGGGCGCCGAGAAAGGCGGCGAAGTCGCCGAGATCGCGGGCATAGGCGTCGAGCGTCGCCGGCGCGGCGCCGCGTTCGGCCGCCATCATCTCGAGGAAGGTCTCGATCCGGTGCCCTCCGGCCATCGTCTCACCTCGGGTCGAGGCGCTCCTGCGGCACCCGGATGGTCATCTCGCGCGGACGCGGATCGACGAAGTTGGCGAGCGCCAACAGCACGACCACCGCCACCACCGCGAGGATCGCGAGACCGATCAGGAAGCGGATCAGACTGGGCATGCCTTCCGACACCTCCTCGCGGGTCCTGCCGCCCCGACGCGACTGCCGCGCCGGTCGACCGAATCGCCCCGTCGACCGGGCGCGACGTTCCGCGACATTTCCCCGAACCGACCGCCCGTGCAAGCACGAGCCGCGCCGTCTTCGGCGAAGGAATGCTTGACGCCGGGAGGGCCCTCGGGCCAAAGCTGCGGCCCGCGCGAGGCCGCACCGCGAAGGGGCGGCCCGACGGAGACACGACCGGGTGCATTCGGATCTCACCGAGCCCTCGACCGAGGACGGAACCGCGAGCATGGCGAGCGAGGCGAAACGCGACGAAGCCGCCCGCAGCCGGAGGATCCTCTCCGCGCTGGGACCGCGCTCGGTCGTCCTCGTCGGCATGATGGGCGCCGGCAAGACCACCATCGGTCGCCGCGTCGCCGCCCGCCTCGACGTCCCCTTCGCCGACGTCGACGTCGAGATCGAGAAGGCGGCCGCCCAGACCATCCCGGAGATCTTCGCCGAACACGGCGAGGCCTATTTCCGCGACGGCGAACGCCGCGTCATCGCGCGCCTGCTCGGCGACGGGCCACAGGTGCTGGCCACCGGCGGCGGCGCCTTCATGAACGCCGAAACCCGCCGGGCGATCGCCGAACGCGCCGTCTCGGTGTGGATCGCCGCCGACGCCGACGTGCTGTGGGCCCGCGTCCGCACCAAGGCGACCCGCCCGCTGCTGCAGACCCCGGATCCGGAAGGCACGCTGCGCCGCCTCGTCGCCGAGCGCTATCCGGTCTATGCCCTCGCCGACCTGACGGTGAACTCGCGCGACGTCTCCAAGGACGTCATGGCCGACGAGATCCTCGCCGCCCTCGATCATCATTTCGCCGCGGCCTCCGCCGCGACCACCGAGGCCGAGACCCGGCCGGGAGAAGCGTCATGACCACACCGACCGTGGTGCCCGTGGAACTCGCCGGCCGCGCCTACGACATCCTCATCGCCCCCGGCCTGCTCGCCGAGGCCGGCGCCGAATTGAAGACCCGCTTCCCCGGCGCCCGCTTCTGCGTCGTCACCGACGAGACCGTCGCCGAGACCCATCTCGACACCCTCGCCCGGTCGCTGACCGACGCCGACCTCGCCTGGTCCTCGATCGTCGTCTCGCCCGGCGAAGCCTCCAAGAGCTTCGAGACGCTGGAGAGCGTCGTCGACGGCGTCCTCTCCGCCCGTCTCGAGCGCGGCGATCTGATGATCGCGCTGGGCGGCGGCGTCATCGGCGATCTCGTCGGCTTCGCTTCCGGTGTCGTCCGTCGCGGCATGCGCTTCGTCCAGATGCCGACGACGCTGCTCGCCCAGGTCGACAGCTCGGTCGGCGGCAAGACCGGCATCAACACCCGCCACGGCAAGAATCTGGTCGGCCTCTTCCACCAGCCCTCGCTGGTGATCGCCGACACCGCCACCCTCGACAGCCTGCCCGAGCGCCACCTGCGCGCCGGCTACGCCGAAGTGGTGAAATACGGCCTGATCGACGACGCCGAGTTCTTCCGCTGGCTGGAGAGCAATTCGGCCGAGATCTTCGCCGGCGGCCCCGCCCGCATCGGCGCCATCGCCACCTCCTGCCGCGCCAAGGCCCACGTCGTGCGCATCGACGAGACCGAACAGGGCCCGCGTGCCCTCCTCAACCTCGGCCACACCTTCGGCCACGCCTTCGAAACCGCCTGCGACTACGACGCCGAGCGTCTCGTCCACGGCGAGGCGGTGGCGATCGGCATGGTCCTCGCCCACGAATTCTCGGCCCGGCTGAACCTCGCCTCGCCCGACGACGCGAACCGGGTGAAGGCCCACCTCGCCGCCGTCGGTCTGCCGACCTCGATCGACCAGATCCCCGGCGGCGTCGGCACCACCGAGGAGCTGATGCGGGCGATCTATCAGGACAAGAAGGTCAAGCGCGGTCGCCTCACCTTCATCCTCACCCACGGCATCGGCGACGCCTTCATCGCCGACGACGTGGTGCCCGAGCAGGTGCGCGACTTCCTCGCCGAGAAACTCGGCGACTGAGGCGGCATCCGCCCTCGCCCCGGGCGCCGTCCTGACACCTTGTCACTGCGCGGCGCTCGGGCGCTCTGTTAGGGTTGCCCGTCGGCGCCCGTCTCGCAGCCGCGAGACCGCCGGCCGGAGGGGAACATGAACAGAGTCCTCGTCTTCGGCGCGCTCGTCCTGATGCCGACCGCCGCCACGGCCACGCCCTTCCTCAATCACTACTACAGCGAGGCCGGCTATTTCGTGGACGCCGACAACGGCGAAGCCCGCGATTACGTCTGCCGCATGCGGTTCGATCTCGTCTACGAGGAGAACGGACGCTCGCGGTCGCAGGTGGTCGAGCAGTCCGTCACCGTTCCGGCGCGTTGGAGAGGCCGCATCGCCGCCTTCCCCTCGACGCCGCAGTCGATCCTGCGCAGCTATCGCTACGACGTCTCCTGCACCTGACCGCGGCCGACGCCGAGCAATCCCCCTCTCGGCGTCGCCCCGAGGCCGGCGGGTGCCGGCATCGCGGCCGGCCCCGCCCCCCGTCAGATCGACGGATCGAAGGCCTCGCCGAGAACCGCCCGAACCACCGCCTCGGCCGCCTCTTCCGCCGACAGGGTCGTCGTGTCGAGCCGGATCTCCGGGTCTTCCGGCGCCTCGTAGGGACTGTCGATGCCGGTGAAGTTCGGCAGCTTGCCCGACCGCGCCTTGGCGTAGAGCCCCTTCACGTCGCGTCCTTCGCAGGTCTCGAGCGGCGCGTCGACGAAGATCTCGACGAACTCTCCCTCGCCCACCAGATCGCGCACCATCTGCCGCTCCGCCCGGAACGGCGAGATGAACGAGACCAGCACGATCAGTCCGGCATCGGTCATCAGCTTCGCCACCTCGCCGACGCGGCGGATGTTCTCCACCCGGTCGGCGGCGGTGAAGCCGAGATCGCGATTGAGCCCGTGACGGACGTTGTCGCCGTCGAGCAGGAAGGTGTGGCGCCCGTCGGCGACGAGCTTGCGCTCGACCAGATTGGCGATCGTCGACTTGCCAGAGCCGGAGAGCCCGGTGAACCACAGCACCTTCGGCTTCTGGTTCTTCTGCGAGGCGCGGGTCTCCCGCGTCACGTCGAGTGCCTGCCGATGGACGTTGGTCGCCCGCCTGAGCCCGTGAGCGATCATGCCGGCGGCGACCGTCGCATTGGTGAAGCGGTCGATCAGCACGAAGGCGCCGGTCTCCCGGTTCTCCGCATAGGGGTCGAAGGCGATCGGCTCGGCGAGCGACACCTCGACGAAACCCACCTGATTGAGCCGCAGTTCCCGCGTCGGTGATCGGGCGAGGCTGTTGACGTCGATCTCGTGGCGGATGCGGGCGACGTTGCCCGTCACCGTGCGGGTGCCGCACTTGAGCAGCAGCGGCCGCCCCGGCAGCAGCGGCTCTTCCGCCATCCAGACGAGATGGGCGGCGAACTGGTCCGACACTTCGGGACGGGCGTCGACGGCGGCGAGCAGGTCGCCGCGGCTGATGTCGATCTCCTCCTCGAGCACCAGCGTCACCGCCTCACCGGCCCCGGCGACGGCGAGATCGCCGTCGTGGGTGACGATCTGCGACACCGTGCCGATCTTGCCCGACTTCGCCACCACCAGCCGATCGCCGGGGCGCACCTCGCCCGAGGCGACGGTGCCGGAGAAGCCGCGGAAGTCGAGGTTCGGCCGATTGACCCACTGCACCGCCATGCGGAACGGCCGGGCCGCCGCCCGCTCCTCGACGTCGACCGTCTCGAGATGCCCGAGCAGGGTCGGGCCGTCGTACCACGGGGTCTGTTCCGAGCGCCGCGTGACGTTGTCGCCGTAACGCGCCGACATCGGCACCGCGACGATGGTCTCGAAGCCCATGTCGGCGGCGAAGGCGGCGAATTCGTCGCGGATCCGCCCGAACACCTCGGCCGAGAAGTCGACGAGATCGATCTTGTTGACCGCCAACACCACGTGGCGGATGCCGAGCAGCGACACCAGGAAGGCGTGCCGCCGCGTCTGGGTGACCAGCCCGACGCGCGCATCGACCAGCAGCACCGCGAGATCGGACGTCGAAGCGCCGGTCGCCATGTTGCGGGTGTACTGCTCGTGGCCGGGCGTGTCGGCGACGATGAATTTGCGCCGCTCGGTGGTGAAGAAGCGATAGGCGACGTCGATGGTGATGCCCTGTTCGCGCTCCGCCTCGAGCCCGTCGAGCAGCAGCGCCAGGTCCATCTCCTCGCCGGTGGTGCCGAACTTGCGGCTGTCCTTGGCGAGCGACAGCAGATGATCCTCGAACACCAGCTTGGTGTCCCACAGCAACCGACCGATCAGCGTCGACTTGCCGTCGTCGACCGAGCCGCAGGTGAGGAAGCGCAGCAGGCTCTTGCGTTCCTGTTCGGCGAGATAGGCGGAGAAGGCCACCGGATCGTGGGCGAGCGGTATGGCGTTCATCAGAAGTAACCCTCGCGCTTCTTCTTTTCCATCGACCCGGAGTCGTCGTGGTCGATCAGGCGGCCCTGCCGCTCCGAGGTGCGGGCGATCAACATCTCGCGCACGATCTCCTCGAGCGTCGTCGCCGAACTCTCGATCGCCCCGGTCAGCGGATAGCAGCCCAGCGTGCGGAAGCGGACGAGCCGCATCTCCGGGCGTTCGCCCGGCTCGAGCGGCAGCCGGTCGTCGTCGGCCATGATCAGCATGCCGCCGCGATCGACCACCGGCCGCATCGCCGCGTAGTAGAGCGGCACGATCGGGATGTTCTCGGCCAGGATGTATTGCCAGATGTCGAGCTCGGTCCAATTCGACAGCGGGAAGGCGCGGATGCTCTCCCCCGGGGCGACGCGGGCGTTCCACAGCTGCCACAGTTCCGGCCGCTGGTTCTTCGGATCCCAGGCGTGGCTGGCGGTGCGGAAGGAGAAGATGCGCTCCTTGGCGCGGCTCTTCTCCTCGTCGCGACGCGCGCCACCGAAGGCGGCGTCGAACCCGTATTTGGTCAACGCCTGCTTCAGCCCTTCCGTCTTCATCACATGGGTGTAGGTCGACGAGCCGTGGCTGAACGGCGTGATCCCCGCGGCCACGCCGTCCTGATTGACGTGTTCGATCAGCTCGAGCCCCAGCCGCTTCACCGTCTCGTCACGGAAGCCGATCATCTCCCGGAACTTCCAGGTGGTGTTGACGTGCATCAGCGGAAACGGCGGCTTCGAGGGATGAAACGCCTTCATCGCCAGATGCAGCATCACCGAGGAGTCCTTGCCGATCGAATAGAGCATGACCGGATTGCGGAACTCCGCGGCGACCTCGCGGATGATGCGGATCGATTCCGCCTCGAGACGTTTCAGATGGCTGTGACGGGCGATGGGCATGTCCGGTTCCTGCACGCGATCTCCCCCCGCCCGCGCCGCCGTCGAGGGGCGAGGCCGTCCGAGATCTCGATGTTTCGCGAGGGTTTAGGGAGGATGTCGGGACCCGGCAAGCCGACCGGCCGCCGCCCTCGGGCTCCGGCGCGGATCGAGATGCCAAGCCGCGTGCGATGCCCGCGCCCGGCGTTGCGACGAAGCCGGAGGCCGTGGCAACCGTTTCGCCGACGCCCCGCCGAGGGGGGAACCAGATGTTTATTTGCGCCCCGCCGCCCGCGGGGGCTCGCGCCTCACGCGCGGCGTGTCGCGGCGAGGTCGAGCACGGCGCGCGAGCCCGCCGCCAGGAACCACGGGTTGGCGAAGGCCTCCGCCCCGTCCCACGACCGTCGCCCGTAGGCGAGTGCCCGGCCGTCGAGCCCGGCGACGATCCCGCCGGCGGCGACCAGCACCGCCTCGCCCGCCGCCGTGTCCCATTCCATCGTCCGCCCGAGGCGCGGGTAGAGATCGGCCTCGCCGCAGGCGACCCGGCAGAACTTCAGCGACGAGCCGACCGAAATCCGCCGCGCCACCGGCAGTCGCGCCAACAGCGCCTCCGTCTCCGCGCCCGCATGCGATCGGCTGGCGACGACGGTCAGGCCCTCGTCCGGCGCCGCCCGTACCGCGATCGGCAGCCGCCGGATCCGCCCGTCGGCCTCGATCCGCCCCGCCCAGGCGCCGGACCCGACGAGACCGACGTGGATCTCCCGGAGCGCCGGCGCGACGACGATCCCGGCGACCGGTCGGCCCTTCTCGACCAGCGCGATGTTGACGGTGAACTCGCCGTTGCGGGCGACGAACTCGCGCGTCCCGTCGAGCGGATCGACCAGCACGAAGAGATCGCCGAGATCGCCGGGGATGCGCCCGGACGAGACCTGCTCCTCGGCGACCACCGGCACGCCGGGCAGGAGACGCGCCAGATCGGCGAGGATCACCGCCTCGGCCCGCTCGTCGGCCTGCGTCACCGGGCTCGCGTCGCTCTTGTGGGAGACCGCGAAGTCGCAGCCGTAGACGTCGAGGATCACCCGCCCGGCGGCGATCGCCGTGTCGGCGAGGGCATCGAGGAGACGGGAATCGCGGATCATGGGCACCGGACGGGCTCGAGGGAGGTCGTCCGCCTTAACACGCGCCATTTCCCACAGGCAAACACGGCGGATCGTCCGGCGGATCGCCGAGCATCTCCTCGGCGCCGGCCAGATCGCCCTCGACCCGGTCGCGCCCGGTCCGCTTGGCGACGTAGAGCCCGGCGTCTGCGGAGGCGATCAGCCGATCGAGATCCGGCCCGATCATCGGCACCGCGGCGACGCCGACGCTGACCGTCGCCGAAATCGTCCGCTCGCCGTGACGAATGCCGAGCCCGGCGAAGTCGCGCCGGATCTCCTCGGCCCGACGCCAGGCCGCCCACACGTCCGAATCGGCCAGGAACACCACGAACTCCTCACCGCCGTAGCGCCCGAAGACGTCGTCGGAGTCGAGCCGCCGCTCGACCGCCGCGGCGAAATCGGTGAGCACCCGATCGCCGGCGAGATGGCCATGGGTGTCGTTGATCGCCTTGAAGCGATCGAGGTCGAAGATCAGGAGCGCGCCGCGGTCCGGTTCGGCGACGAGGCGGGCGGCGACCCGCTCGCGGAACGCCCGCCGCGTCAGTACGCCGGTGAGCCCATCGGTCTCCGCGGCCCGGCGATGCCGATACTCGGCCCGCTCCTTGACCAACGACAGCAGACCGTAGCCGAGCAGCACCTCCTGCAGCAGGATCTGCACCGCCACGAAGGCCGTCCATCCCTGGCCGAGCGCCGCGAAACTCTCCGAAAGGGGCACGGCCCAGGCGAGCCCGATCCGGGCGAGATGGGTGAGGGCCACGAGTCCGAGCACGCCGGCGACGAGCCGGCGAGACGGCAGCGGCTCGCGCCCTCCACCCCGCCACATCGTCAACGAGGCGATGGCGACCGGCGCGAAGATCAACAGCGACATCAGGACGACTCGGACCGGAAACCGGTCCCAGACGACGGAGAGCTGCGTCGCCACGACCCAGATCATCGGCCCGATGGACAGAAGGGCGGGTCGCAACCGTCGCTCTTCGAACACCAGGACGCCGCCGAGCAGCAGCGAGAAGGCCGCGAGAATGAGGAAGTTGGCGACGCCGATCGACGCCCAGGCGGCGATCTCGCCGCGCAGCGACAGCAACACGCAGGCCGGCGCACCGAGCAGGTGTGCCCCTGCCCAGTACAGCATGGCGGCGTTGTTCCGCCGGTCCTGCCGCCAGGTGACATGGAACATCACCGACATCAGGACGAAGAGAGCGGTCGACACCATCAACAGTGTCGGCAGATCGATCGTCGGCATCACAGATCCCAAAGGAGTGATCCGGTCATGGGAGACTCGATCCGAAACTCCGGAAGCCTCTCCACCATCGACTGAGATATCTGACTTTCCCCAAGGATCGGTTAACCTCGGGTTGCCACCTCGGCGATCCTTCGACGCCGACGAGTCTCACACCGAACTCATGACATTCGAACGAGCCCGAATGTCACGAGCTTGGTATCACACCTCGGCGAGGTCTTCGACACCGGGCCGGAAAGAGGTCCGCCGAGCCACCCGGCCTCGCCGAGACGGTGTCACGCCGGATCGGCCTCGATGGTCAGCGCATGGACGCGTTCGGCCAGTTCCTGCTTCAGCGTCTCGTTGATCATGCGGTGGCGCTGCAGCCGCGAGGTGTCGCGGAAGGCGGCCGAGGCGATCTGCACGACGAAATGGGTCTCCCCCTGGGCATGGGCCCCGCCGTGACCGTGGTGACGATCGGATTCGTCGATCACCTCGAGGAAGGTCGGATGGAAGGCGGCGGTCAGCTTGTCGATCATGCGCTGGCGATAGGTCATCGTCCGCTCGGTCTCCGACTGTCGGTGGGAACGGCTTCCATGATACCCCTCGCCCGAGCGAATCGGAACCTCCCGCATCGCCGAGCCGCTTCGCCCCGCACGAGCCTTGTGAGGCGGCCCCCCTCGCACCATTATCCGCCGATGAAGTTCGACGACGACATCTTCGAGTGCATTCGCATCAAGCCGGACCCGGAAGCGGTGGCGCGCCGGAGCTTTCCCCGTTGCGACTGGGAGGGCTGCGAGGCCGCGGGCTCCCATCCGGCGCCGAAGGGGCGCGGCCACGAGGGCGAGTATCATCGCTTCTGCATCGACCACGTCCGCCTCTACAACAAGTCCTACAACTATTTCTCCGGCCTCGGCGACGAGGCGGTCGCCTCCTTCCAGAAGGACGCCGCCACCGGCCATCGCCCCACCTGGACGATGGGCTCGAACCCCGACGCCGGCGGCCCCAAGCCGCGCGGCGAGGACTTCGAGATCCCCAGGAACTGGACCCGCCGCTCCGGCGATCCGCGCATCCAGTTCGGCCGTGCCGCCCGCTTCCGCGCCGAGTTCCGCAGCCAACCGGTCCGCCGCAAACCGCTGGAGAAGAAGGCGCTGGAGACGCTCGATCTGCCTGAGACGGCGGCCGGCGACGTCATCCGCGCCCGCTACAAGGAACTGGTCAAGCGCCACCACCCGGACGCCAACGGCGGCGACCGGTCGAGCGAGGGTCGGCTGCAGGACATCATCCACGCCTACAAGCTGCTGCGCGCCGCCGGCCTCGCATGACCTCCCACCCATGCGTGTTCGCCATGGCCGACACGCGCGACACGCTTCGACGTCGCACCACGACTGGTGCGGCGGCGATCCCTCGGCTAGTGTGCCCCGGTTCGAAACGTTGACCCCGACCGATCGTCGCGCCCCGCGACGACGACAGACGTACTCGGTCGGGACGGAGGGAAGATGAGCGAGACCGAGAAGACCGTCGCCGGCATGCCGGATCGGATGATCTCCGTGAAGGAGACCTTCGGCTTCGAGAGCGACCTGATGGTGCCGGCCTATTCGACCGCCGAGGACCACGTCCCCGACATCGACCCCGACTATCTCTTCGACCGCGACACCACCCTCGCCATCCTCGCCGGCTTCGCCAAGAACCGCCGCGTCATGGTCACCGGCTTCCACGGCACCGGCAAGTCGACCCACATCGAGCAGGTCGCCGCCCGCCTCAACTGGCCCTGCGTCCGCGTCAACCTCGACAGCCACATCTCCCGCATCGACCTGATCGGCAAGGACGCCATCGTCGTGCGTGACGGCATGCAGGTGACCGAGTTCCGCGACGGCATCCTGCCCTGGGCCTATCAGAACAACGTCGCCCTGGTCTTCGACGAATACGACGCCGGCCGCCCGGACGTGATGTTCGTCATCCAGCGCGTGCTCGAATCCTCCGGCCGCCTGACGCTGCTCGACCAGAACCGCGTCATCCGCCCGCACCCGGCCTTCCGCCTCTTCGCCACCGCCAACACCATCGGCCTCGGCGACACCTCGGGCCTCTACCACGGCACCCAGCAGATCAATCAGGCGCAGATGGACCGCTGGTCGATCGTCACGACCCTGAACTATCTGCCGCACGACGAGGAAGTCGGCATCGTCCTGTCCAAGGCGAAGCACTACCAGAACGCCGAGGGCCGCGACATCGTCGCCAAGATGGTCCGCGTCGCCGACATGACCCGCAACGCCTTCGTCCAGGGCGAACTGTCGACCGTCATGAGCCCGCGCACGGTGATCACCTGGGCCGAGAACGCCGAGATCTTCGGCGACGTCGGCTTCGCCCTGCGCGTCACCTTCCTCAACAAGTGCGACGAGACCGAGCGGCCGAAGGTCGCCGAGTTCTACCAGCGCTGCTTCGGCAAGGAACTGCCGGAGAGCGCGATCAACGTCGTGCTGAGCTGAGGGGCGCCCGCGCCCCTTTCCACCCTCCGCGAGCCACCGAAGACGACGACGCATGGCCCCGAAGGACAAGACCCAGCCCAACGAGCCGTTCAAGCAGGCACTGACCGCCTGCGTGCGGGCGATCGCGCGGGTCTCCGATCTCGAAGTCTCCTTCGGCACCGACAAGGCGGTGGCGACCGGCCACACCGTCCGCCTGCCCGAGCCGGCGCGCAAGCTCTCCCGCGCCGAGGCCGCCGTGCTGCGCGGTCAGGCCGACAGTCTGGCGCTGCGCCTCGCCGTCCACGACGTCGCCGTCCACCGCCGTTACCTGCCCGAAGGATCGCAGGCCCGCGCCGTCTACGAGGCGGTCGAGCAGGCGCGCTGCGAGGCAGTCGGCGCCCGCCGCATGGACGGGGTCAAGGGCAATCTCGCCGCCATGCTGGAGGAGCGCTACTCCCGTGCCCACAAGGCCGACGTCACCGACAAGGCCGACGCCCCGCTCGCCGACGCCCTCGCCCTCCTGGTGCGCGAGCGCCTGACCGGCGCCCCGCCGCCGCCGTCCGCCGCCAAGCTGGTCGATCTGTGGCGCCACTGGATCGAGCACAAGGCCGGCCCGCGGCTCGAGGCGCTGGAGAGCGCCATCGGCGACCAGCGCGCCTTCTCCCATCTCGTCCGCGACCTGATCGCCGACCTCGACATGGCCGACGAACTCGGCGAGGACCCCGACGAACCCGACGAGTCGGAAGGCGGCGACGAGGAGCAGGGCCAGGATCAGGACGCCGCCGGCGAGCCCGAGGGCGAGGACGGCTCCGATCAGGCCGAGAGTTCCGCCTCCGACAGTTCCGGCGAGGAGCCGCAGGAGGGCGAGACCGAGGCCCACGACGGCTACACCGACGAGGTCTCCGACGACGAGGTCACCGAGACCGAGACGACGGCCGAGGCGAGCCGCCCCGAGCAGCCCTTCTCCAACAAGCCGCCGATCGACGACTACAAGGTCTTCACCACCCGCTTCGACGAGGTGATCCACGCCGAGGAACTGTGCGACGGTCCCGAGTTGGAGCGCCTGCGCGCCTATCTCGACAAGCAGTTGGCGCCGCTGCAGGGCGCCGTCGCCCGCCTCGCCAACCGGCTTCAGCGGAAATTGATGGCCCAGCAGAACCGCTCCTGGATGTTCGACCTGGAAGAGGGCGTGCTCGACACGGCGCGGCTGACCCGTGTCGTCATCGATCCGATGTCGCCCTTGTCGTTCAAGCGCGAGAAGGACACCGACTTCCGTGACACCATCGTCACCCTGCTCATCGACAATTCCGGCTCGATGCGCGGACGGCCGATCACCGTGGCGGCGACCTGCGTCGACATCCTCGCCCGCACCCTGGAGCGCTGCGGCGTCAAGGTCGAGATCCTCGGCTTCACCACCCGCGCCTGGAAGGGCGGCCAGTCGCGCGAGGCCTGGCTCCAGGCCGGCAAGCCGGCCATCCCCGGCCGCCTCAACGACCTGCGCCACATCGTCTACAAGGCCGCCGACGCGCCCTGGCGCCGCTCGCGCCGCAACCTCGGCCTGATGATGCGCGAGGGCCTGCTCAAGGAGAACATCGACGGCGAGGCGCTGACCTGGGCCCACGAGCGCCTGCTCGGCCGCCCCGAGAGCCGGCGCATCCTGATGATGATCTCCGACGGCGCCCCCGTCGACGACTCGACCCTGTCGGTCAACCCCGGCAACTACCTCGAGCGCCATCTGCGCCGGGTGATCGAGGAGATCGAGACCCGCTCGCCGGTCGAACTCATCGCCATCGGCATCGGCCACGACGTCACCCGCTACTACAAGCGCGCCGTGACCATCGTCGACGCCGAGGAACTGGCCGGCGCCATGACCGATCAGCTCGCCTCGCTGTTCGACGACCGCGTGGTCGAACCCCGCGGTCCTCGGCGCGGCGCCCGCCGCCGGATCAGCGCATGACGCCGCCGCGCGGCCGCATCGGCCGTGCTCTCCGTCTCCTCGTCACCCTCGTCGTCGCCGCGCCGCTCTCCGCCGACGCCTTCGCCGGCTCGACCCCCTCGACCGGCGGCCCGGTGAGCGTCGCCGCCCGTCCGATCGCCGCCTTCCACCCGTCCGAACCCGGCCGTACCCGTTTCGGCGATCTCGAATTCCTCGGCGGTCTGGTGCTGACGAGTTCGTCCCACGACTTCCAATCGCTCTCCGCCCTCATCGCCCGCGATCACGGACGCGAACTGATCTCGGTCACCGACGAAGGATCCTGGATCGCGCTGCGGCTGAAGACCGACGACACTGGCCGCCCCGAGGCGGTGGAGACCGTCCACGTCGCCCCTCTGCTCGACGCCGAGGGGAAACTCTTCCCCCAGAAGTGGGAACGCGACGCCGAGAGCCTGACGCTGCGGCCCACCGCCGACGGCGGCGAACTCCTGGTCGGCTTCGAGGGCCACCACCGGGTTCTCGCCTATCGCTTCCGCGGATCCCCTCGGGACGCCTTCGACGCCCCCGGCCGCCCGGTCCCCGGCATTCCACGGGACGTCAACGCCCTACGCGCCAACCGCGGTCTCGAGGGCCTCGCCGTCGCCCCTCCGGCCTCTCCGCTCGCCGGGGCCCTGCTGCTCTTCGCCGAGGAACCGCGTCCCGGCGAGGCCGACCAACCGGTGTGGATCGTCGGGGGCCCGCGCCCCGGTCTCCTCCACCTCGCCCGTCGCGACCACTTCGCCGTCACCGACGCCGCCTTCCTGCCGAACGGCGATCTCCTGGTGCTGCAACGGCGCTTCGGCCTGCGCATCGGCCTCGGCATGAGGCTCCTGCGCATCCCCGCCGCCGACCTGCGCCCGGGGCGCACCATCGAGGGCCGTATCCTCCTCGACGCCGATTGGGGGTTCGAAATCGACAACATGGAGGGGCTCGCCGTCGACACCGCACCCGACGGCGCGACCATCCTGACGTTGGTTTCCGACGACAACGGCAACTGGTTCCAGCGCACCGTTCTGCTGCGCTTCCGCCTCCTCGACCCGGCGCGCTGACGGCCCCGCCCGACGCGCCGCGGAGAGGTGAATTCGACCTCCGGTCAACGCTTCGTTAAGGTTGACGGATCATGAAGGAAGTCGAGTATCGCGCCTCCCGCGGGGCGCAACCGTTTCAGTCGTTCCAGTGGAGATCCTGTCGATGACGGCGCACCGCACGACCCTCGGCCGTGGATTCGTCGTCGCCGGCCTCGGGGCGCTTCTCGCCTCGGCCGCGACGACCCCGACCGCCGCCGCCGAAGCCACCATCGAGGCGACCTACGCCGCCACGCTCGCCGGCTTCCCGATCGGCAGCGGGACCTTGAACTTCGGCATCGGCGACGACGGCGCCTATCGCGCCGCCATCGACGCCCGCGTCGCCGGCCTCGCCACCGTGGTCGCCAACCGCACCGCCACCGCGACCGCGACCGGCCGCACCGCGGCGGACGGCATCAGCTCCCGCGGCTACAGCCTCGCCATCGACGGCGGCCCGATCCCCAATCATGTCGAAATGGACTTCTCCGGCGGCGCCGTGACCCAGGTCGCCGCCACCGAGCTGCGCTATCCCGGTTGGGACCGCCGCGTCCCGCTGAAACCCGAGCACAAGCGTGGCGTCGTCGACCCGCTCGCCGCCTTCGTCATTCCGCTGGCGCCGGGCAAGGACGCCATGAACCCGGCCAACTGCAACCACACCGCCAAGGTGTTCGACGGCCGCGTCCGCTACGACCTGCGCATGATCTACGGCTCGCGCATGGAAGTGCAGGGCAAGGAAGGCTACGCTGGTCCGGCGCTGGTCTGCGCCGTGAACTACAAGCCGATCGCCGGCTACCGACCGCTGTCGCCGGAGGAGGAGAAGTTCGAGCGCAATCTCGAATTCTCCATCTGGTTCGTGCCGGTCTCCGGAGCGGACGTGATGATCCCCTACAAGGTGGTGGTCGGCACCCCCGTCGGCCTGCTCCAGGTCTACGCCCACCGCTTCGACGTCAAGGGCGCCCGCACCGCCGAGGCGAAGGTCGCCGCCGAACCGGCCACCACCGGCAGCCTGCGCAAGAAGCGCCGCGCCGCCGCCGAGCCGACCGCCGAAGCCGCTCCCGAGGCCGCACCGGTGCAGTGATCACCACGACGGCGACGTTTCGGCCTTCCCCGAAACAACCGCCGTCACGGACGAACCCGCCGAAACGAAGAGAGCCGCGGATCGCTCCGCGGCTCTTTTCGTGAGAATCCGTTCGCCCCGGCGAAGGCCCGTCGTCACACCGGACGCGGTGTCGCCAAGGGCCACAGCACGTTCATCAGCAGCCGATAGGGCACCAGGAACAGCGCTGCGAAGCCGAGCTTCACCGAGAAGTCGGCCAGCGCCCAGCTCACCCAGCGGGGAGCCTCGCTCGCCAGCAGCCCGAACAGCGGCGCACTCTCGCCCGGGAAGGCGTCGCCCACCCCGAGGAACCCGAAGGCCCCGGCGAAGGCGAGCGAGAAGAACACGGTGGTGTCCGTCGCCGAGCCGAGCAGCGAGCCGACGAACGGCGCCTTCCACCAGCGCAGCGCCTGCCGCAGCCGATCGAACACGGTGACGTCGAGGAGCTGACCGACCAGGAAGGCCGAGGCCGACGCGACCGCGATGCGCGGCGTGGCGAAGGCCATCGACAGCACCACCGCGATCAGGAAGCCGACGTAGATCACCCGACGCGCCGCCGCCACACCGAACCGCCGATTGGTCAGGTCGGTGACCAGGAAGGCGGCCGGATAGGAGAAGGCACCCCAGGTGAGCAGATCCGCGAGGTCCACGCCGCCGATCCGCGCCTCGACCGGATACTGGACGAGTACGTTCGAGGCGACGACGACCACCACCATGGCGGCGATCGCCGAGATCCAGGCGGAACGCGGAACACCACCCCCGAGACCCTCGAGGGTGGTGCCGAAGACACGATCGGACATGTCGGGGCCGGTCATCAGGCCGCGACGGCCGCCCGCTCGACCTGCCGCTTGAGCAGACGGGCGCGGGGAGAGAGTTCGCAGTCGGAAGCCTTCGCCAGGAACGCATCGAGCCCACCGCGATGCTCGACCGAGCGCAGGGCGGCGGCCGAGATGCGCAGACGCACGTTCTGCTTCAGGCTGTCCGAAATCAGCGTCACGGCGACGAGATTGGGCAGGAAGCGACGGCGGGTCCGATTGTTGGCGTGGCTGACGTTGTTACCGGTCAGGACCGCCTTGCCGGTCAGTTCGCAGCGCCGAGCCATGGGTCTATATCCTTCTCGAGTGGGGGTCGCGCGAGGGACCCCGGGGTTCCACGTCTCACGAGGTGTGGGAAAAGTCGCTCTCCTATAGTGATCGGGGCATGGGGCGTCAAGTCGCTCCGCCCGCGACCGCTCCTCGTCGCCCCGTCCCTCGCCCCACATTCGCCCGCTTCGACGGCGAACGTCCCGCGATCGCGGCCGAGAACCGCCGCCCGTCTCCTGTCGGGAGTTCCCGTTGCCCCCTCGCATCGCCGTCGCGGCCGTCGCCTTCGCCGCCCTCGCCGCCGCGCCCTGCGCCGCCCTCGCCGCTTCGGCCGAGGCCGCGCTGCCGCCCACCCCCGAGACACGGGTGCGCTATTCGATCAGCCTCGCCGGCCTGCCGGTGGCCCATGCCGACCTGACCCTCGGCACCCTCGCCGGCCGCTACGTCACCCGCCTCACCTGGACCACCTCGGGCCTCGCCGATGTCGTCGCCGGGTCGCATGGCGACGTCGCCGCCACCGGGCACTTCGGATCCCGCCGCCCCGTCCCCGCCACCTATACACTGGCGGCGGGCGAGGGCCGCAAGGCGATGAAGGTGATGCTCGCCATGGCCGGCGGCGCCGTGAAGGCGGCCGAGGCCGCCCCGCCGATGCGCACCGCCCCCGACACCGTCCCGCTCGAACCGCAGCACCGCGTCGACGTCCTCGACCCGCTCTCCGCCACCCTCGCCCCGGCCGGCTCCGCCGGGACCGACCCCGACGGCGTCTGTCGCCGCACCCTGCCGATCTTCGACGGCTGGACCCGCTACGACGTCCGCCTCCTGCCCAAGACGACCCGCGACGCTGCTCGCGCCGGGATCGACGGCCCCACCGTCGTCTGCGCCGCCCGCTGGGTGCCGGTCGCCGGCCATCGCGCCCAGAGCCGCGTCACCCGCTTCATGGCCGACAACGAGGACCTGTCGATCGCCTTCGGCCGGCTGCAGAAGGCCGGCGTCTGGGTGCCGCTCGAACTGTCGATCCGCACCCGGATCGGAACGGTGGTGGTCGAGACCGACCGCATCACCACCCCTGAGACCGACCGGCCCGCCGCCCGCTGACGCCGCCGTCCCACCACGGGACGAAGAGATGAACGCGACGCCCCGCCGTCCCGACGCGACGACGGGACGGAGCCGCGATCTCGTGCCGTCGTCGCCGTCCGCCCCCACATCTCGAGAGAACGAAAGCGGAAACGCCCCGCGATCGGCGATTCGTCGCCGCTCCGTTCCCGCTGTCTTCGCGGCGTGAACGCCCCGCCTCCGGCTCGCCACCGCGACCGCTTCACCGATTTCGGCGGCGGCATCGCCGCGCGAACGATCCGTACCGTTTCGATACGCCGAAGTTGACGGAGCTCCGCTCTTCGATGTCGCCTCGTTCGCGGTCGCGTCCACATCTCGGGGCATGCCCGGCTCGATCCACCACATCTCGCGCGAACATCCAGAGAACATCTGACATTCACGTGATTCGTCGCCCCTCCGTTCGCGCTCCGCACCGAACGTGAACGGCGAGGCGGCAAAGACTCGGCTGCCCGCCCCTTCGGCCGCCCGCACCGGGCTCGCAACGACGGCTGCGCACCACCGTCCCGTTTCGGGGCGAATTCCTCGAGATCGGCGCGATCGCTCGCCGAACGTCGCCACCTCCGCTCTCGAGATCTGGAGGTGACCGACCGCCTCGCCCCGAGATCTCGGTGGAACGAAGCCCGAATCCGTCGCGGTCGCCGATTCGTCGCCCCTCCGTTCCCCTCTCCTTCCGGTCCTTGACGCCGGCGCGCGGAACACGCTTTGATTGCATACACATCCGGCGCGCCCGCCCGCCTCGTTTCGGCACGAAGTCCTTTCCGTCCGGGATCTCCCATCACCCGCAACCCACGCACGAGATTCGCGATTTCGTGGGTCCACTACCGCCGACCACCGCATCTCGTGGGTGAACGGAGGAGGAATCGTCGACGCGCACCGATTCGGACGTGCTTCGTTCGAGACTCGTTCCGGTTGCCGCGCCTTCCCGAAGGCAGACCCCGACCGACGCCCCGCCGATCTTCACCACTCGGTGACGGATCGCCACGCCGCCGCGGAAAGATCGCGCATTCGCCACATCCCCATGCTAGGGATCGCTTCGCCTCCGAGCTTTCCCTCGGACCCGTCCAGGCTCGTACGAGTGCCGACCGCCACGACACCCCGTCCCTCCGCCTCGGCCCTGTTGCCCCAGTTGCCGCCCTCGATCCGGGCGCGGACGGTGACGGCCGTGCTCGGGCCGACCAACACCGGCAAGACCCATCTCGCCATCGAGCGCATGTGCGCTCATCAGAGCGGCCTCATCGGTCTGCCGCTGCGCCTCCTCGCCCGCGAGGTCTACGGCCGCATGGTCGAGCGCGTCGGCAAACATGCCGTGGCGCTGATCACCGGCGAAGAGAAGATCACCCCGAAGACCGCCCGCTATTGGGTATCGACGGTCGAGGCGATGCCGCGCCGCACCGAGGTCGACTTCGTCGCCATCGACGAGGTCCAGCTCGCCGGCGATCTCGAGCGCGGCCACGTCTTCACCGACCGCATCCTCAATCTGCGCGGACGCCACGAGACGCTGTTGCTGGGGGCGCTGACCGTCCGCGAGCTGCTCGAGAAGCTGCTGCCGGGGATATCGGTCGTCACCCGCCCGCGCATGTCGCAACTCTCCTATGCGGGATCGAAGAAGCTCTTGCGTCTTCCCGCCCGCACCGCGGTGGTCGCCTTCTCGGCGGAGGAGGTCTACGGCATCGCCGAGTTGATCCGCCGCCAGCGCGGCGGCGCCGCTGTGGTGCTCGGCGCGCTCTCGCCCCGCACCCGCAACGCCCAGGTCGAACTCTTTCAGTCCGGCGACGTCGACATCCTGGTCGCCACCGACGCCATCGGCATGGGGCTCAACCTCGACGTCGACCACGTCGCCTTCGCCGGATCGCGAAAATTCGACGGCTATCAGTATCGCAACCTCAATGCCGCCGAACTCGGCCAGATCGCCGGACGCGCCGGGCGCCACATGCGTGACGGCACCTTCGGGGTGACCGGCCGCGTCGAGCCCTTTCCCGACGACCTCGTCGAACAGCTCGAGACCCACCATTTTCAACCGCTTCCGCGGCTTCAATGGCGCAATCCGGCGCTCGACTACGCGAGTGTCGCGGCCTTGCGACGCAGCCTCGACGAGGCGCCGCGCGAGGAGGGGCTGACGCGGGCGCCGCTCGCCGACGACCAGAGTGCGCTCGAACTCGCCATTCGCGACGAGGACGTCGCCCGTCTCGCCCACGGGGCGGAGCGGGTGGCATTGCTCTGGGACGTCGCCCAGGTCCCCGACTATCGCAAGATCGCTCCGGCCAACCATGCCGATCTCGTCGCCACCCTCTTCCGCTTCCTCGTCGAAAAGGGCACCATCCCCGACGACTGGATCGCCAAGCGGGTCGCCGAGGCCGACAAGACCGACGGCGACATCGATACGTTGTCCGCCCGCATCGCCCATGTCCGCACATGGACGTTCGTCGCCAATCGCCCCGACTGGTTGACGGACCCCTCCCATTGGCGCGACAAGACACGCGCGATCGAGGATCGTCTGTCCGATGCCCTGCACGAGAGCCTCACCCGGCGCTTCGTGGACCGGCGCACTTCCGTCCTGATGAGACGCTTGAGAGAGAATGCGATGATCGAAGCGGAGATCACCACCGGTGGCGACGTCGTCGTCGAGGGTCATCGGGTCGGACACCTCGCGGGGTTCCGCTTCAATGCCGACCCGACGGCCGAGGGCGAGGACGCCAAGGCGGTGAGAGCCGCCGCGGCCAAGGCGCTGGCCGGCGAGATCGAGGCCCGCGCCGAGCGGCTCTCTCGCGCCGCCGACGGCGACGTCGTGCTCACCGCCGACGGCTCGCTGCGCTGGCAGGGCGAGAGCATCGCCAAGCTCGGCCCCGGCGCGGACACCCTGCACCCGCAGGTGATCCTGCTCGCCGACGACCAGTTGACCGGCCCGGCCCGCGACAAGGCCCAGGCCCGGCTCGACCTGTGGACCTCGGCCCAGATCGCCAATCTGCTGAAGCCGCTGATCGACCTGCGCGACGCCGCCGACATCGACGGCATCGGCAAGGGCGTCGCCTTCCAGCTCGTCGAGGGTCTCGGCGTACTCGAGCGCTCGCAGATCGCCGAAGAGGTCAAGGCGCTCGACCAGACCATGCGCGCCTCCTTGCGCAAGTACGGCGTCCGATTCGGCGCCTACCACGTCTTCGTGCCGGCGCTGCTGAAGCCCGCCCCCTCGGCGCTGATCGCCCGCCTGTGGTCGCTCGCCCACGCCGACGTCGACACCCACATGGCCGGCGAACTCAACCACCTCTCCGCCTCGGGCCGCACCTCGATCCACGTCGACAAGCAGATCCCCAAGCAGCTCTGGCGCATCGCCGGCTTCCGGGTCTGCGGCGAACGCGCCGTGCGCATCGACATCCTCGAGCGCCTCGCCGACATCATCCGCCCGCTCATCGCCTGGAAGCCGATCGATCCGAGCGTCACCCCGCCGGAAGGCGCGGTGCCGGGCGGCGGTGCCTTCACCGTCACCGTGGCGATGACCTCGCTGCTCGGCTGCTCGGGTGAAGACTTCGCCTCAGTGCTGAAGTCGCTCGGCTACCGCGTCGAGAAGCGCAAGGTGCCCAAGCCCGCGCCGCGCGTCGTCCACCCGGCGGTGACCGTCGCCGCCCCCGAGGCCGGCCAACCCGTCGCCGTCGAAGCACCCGCCGCCGAGACCCCGGCGGAGATCGTCGCCGAAGCCGTCGAGCCCGTCACCGAAGCCCCGGCCACCGAGCCCGCGGCGATCGAAGCGCCGGTGGAGCCGGTCGCCGTCGAAGCGCCCGTTGTCGAGACCGTCGCCGAAGCCGCGCCCGGCGCGGATGCGGAAGCTGCTCCCGTCGCCGAGGCCGAAGTCACGGCCGAACCCGTCACCGCAGCCGAAGTGGCGCCCGCCGAGCCGGAATCCACCGAAATCGACGTCTGGCGTCCCGGCCGCTTCGATCGCGGCCACCACGGTCATCACGGCCATCGCGGCAACCAGGGTCAACGCGGCGAGCGTCGTGACGGTGGTGAGCGCGGAGAACGCGGCGAGCGGGGTGAACGCCGCGACGGTGGCGAGCGCCGGGATCGCGGCGACAACGCCGCCGCCCGCCGCGCTCGTGACGCCACCATGCCCTCCGGCGATCGGCCGCCGCGCCCCGAGGGGCCGCGCGGTCCCCGTCCCGACAACAAGTTCGGCGACCGTGGTCCGCGCCGCGACGACCGTCGCGACGAGCGCCGATTCGACGACCGCCCCAAGCGGGCCGAGAAGCCGATCGATCCCAACTCGCCCTTCGCCGCCCTGCTGGCACTGAAGGCCGAGCTCGAATCCAAGGGCGACAAGAAGAAGTGACGCCGCGCGCCGGTCGCGACCGGCGCGGCGCGATGGTGCGGCCATGGACGGCGACCGGCAACGCATCGACCGCTGGCTCTGGCATGCTCGTGTGGTCAAGACCCGCGAGCTCGCCAAGGCGCTGGTCGAGGGTGGTCACGTCCGTGTCGACCGCGAACGTGAGACCAAGGCCGGTGCCGCCGTCAAACGCGGCCAGACCCTGACCATCACCCTGCCGTCGCGCGTCCTGGTGCTGCGGATCCTCGGCTTCGTCGAGCGCCGCGGCTCGGCCGAGGTGGCGGCCACCACCTACGAGGACCTCAGCCCGCCGCGCCCCGCCCGCGAGCCCCGCGCCGAGACGGTGCGGCTCGCCGCCCGCGAACCCGGCGCCGGACGCCCGACCAAACGCGACCGTCGCGCCCTCGATCGCCTGACCGAGGACGCCCCCGGGACGAGGGGGTCGGCCGATTTCTTCGACGAAGGGTAGATCTTTTTGCCGCACCCCGCGTTTCTGCGCCCCTTCGCGCGGCGACGCCCCGATCCGGCGCTTGCGCAACGCTGCGCACTCGGCTAACCGGATCGCCGAGACGATGCCGCGCGCCCATGCCCACCGGAGCGCGACGTCCACGCCCGAGGCGAGAGTCGAGAGGATTGCGACATGACCTACGTGGTCACCGACAACTGCATCAAGTGCAAGTACACCGACTGCGTCGAAGTCTGCCCGGTCGACTGCTTCTACGAAGGCGAGAACATGCTCGTCATCCACCCGGACGAGTGCATCGACTGCGGCGTCTGCGAGCCGGAATGCCCCGCCGAGGCGATCAAGCCGGACACCGAGGACGGCCTCGACAAGTGGCTCACGCTCAACGCCGAATACGCTCAGGTGTGGCCGAACCTGACCTCCAAGCGCGACCACGCGCCGGATGCCAAGGACTTCGACGGCGTCGCCGGCAAGCTGGAGAAGTTCTTCTCCAAGGCGCCCGGCCAGGGCGACTGAACCGCTCCGCCCCGCAGCGCGGCGCATCACCCCGGCGACCTGCGACAGTAGGTCGCACCGTGGGTGCATGACCCGACGCCCCTTCCTTCGACGGCGACCTCCCGGTCGCCGTCGTCGTTTCGACTGCTGAACGACCGTCCAGATCCTCCGCGTTTCACCATGACCGGGCTTCGCCGCCGAATGGCCGCGAGATCGCCACGAAGCGGCGGCCCATCCGGCTTTCGTCGAGCCGCATTTTGTGATATGCGTTTTCCACAGTCGTATTTCCCACCGGCTCTCCCCAGCGGAGTTCCCTGATGAACGGTCTGCCCGTCGCAGCCTCTCGGTCCGTGTCGAACCACACCTCGACGAAGACCGGGACGAAGCTCCCCTTTGCGACGCGACCGGACCATCGGTGGGAAATGCCCATCCGGACCGGCTGAAACAGTGACCGAGCGCGTTTCTCTCGCCCCGGCGCCCCCGGGGGGACCGAACGTGTCTGTCGCCGCACCACCTTCGTGCCGATGGCGGGCGGAGGCGAAGCATCTTCGAGGCCTTTCTCGGGGCCGATCGAACAGGAGTATCGGGCGTATGGCCACCACCCCCATCAAGAAGACGTCCCAGAGCCGCGCCGGTTTCAAGGCCGGCGAGCACATCGTCTACCCGGCGCATGGTGTCGGCCAGATCACCGGTATCGAGGACCAGGAGATCGCCGGCTACAAGCTGGAGCTCTTCGTCATTTCTTTCGAGAAGGACAAGATGACCCTGCGCGTCCCGGTCTCCAAGATCGCGGTGGTGGGCATGCGCAAACTGGCGGACGCTTCGGTGGTCAAGAAGGCGCTGGAGACGGTCAAGGGCCGTGCCCGCGTCAAGCGCACCATGTGGTCGCGCCGCGCCCAGGAATACGAAGCCAAGATCAACTCCGGTGATCTGATCGCCATCGCCGAGGTGGTCCGTGACCTCTTCCGCGCCGACAGCCAGCCCGAGCAGTCCTACTCCGAGCGTCAGCTCTACGAGGCCGCGCTCGACCGCATGGCCCGTGAGGTCGCCGCCGTCGATCACATCTCCGAGACCGAGGCCATTCGTCAGATCGAACAGAACCTGATGAAGAACCCGCGCCGCAACGCCAAGGCCGGCGAAGCCGAGGCCGAAGGCGCCGCCGACGCCGACTTCCTCGACGAGGAGCGCGAAGAGGCCGCCTGAGCCGAAATCCGCGGATTTCGTCGGACGTCTCTCGACCGAAGCGACCACTTTCCCGCACGGGGCCCGGAGCGATCCGGGCCCCGATGCCGTTTTCGTGACCTCTCGCGCCATCGCTTCGCCACGGTTCACCAGCTTTCTCGCACATGCGAATGAGACGCATTCGATCTCGACCGAAGCCCGGCTTTGCTCTAGAGCTTGGTCTGATAGGGACGATCCGCCCCGATCGGCGAGATCGGCGCTGCGAGGCGACGTGGTGGGAATGCCCGGTCCGTCGACCTCGGACGACGAGCGCCGATCGAACCCATCGGAACCCGAGAAATCGGTTCCATCGCGGAAGACGCCCCCAGAAGCGGGGCAACCCGGAAGTTCAATCGATTCGACCGCCGAGGCGAACGCGGAAATTCACGTAGACCGAGTGATCCACCCACGGCCGGACGGCGTAGGCGTGAGCGGAACCGATCCGAAGGACGCGACCATGACACATCCCGCGAGCGAACACCGTCGACTGGTCCGCGCCGCCATGGCCGCGCCCTATCTGGAGCGCGACGAGGAACGCGATCTGGCGCGCCTGTGGTCGGAGAAGCGCGACGAGGCGGCGCTGCATCGCCTGACCGCCGCCCACATGCGGTTGGTCATCGCCATGGCCGCCCGCTTCCGCCGCTTCGGATTGGCCCAGTCCGATCTCATCCAGGAAGGCCACGTCGGCCTGCTCGAGGCGGCCGCCCGCTTCGATCCCGAGCGCGAGGTGCGCTTCTCCACCTATGCCTCGTGGTGGATCCGCGCCGCCATCCAGGACTACGTGCTGCGCAACTGGTCGATCGTCCGCGGCGGCACCTCCTCGGCCCAGAAGGCGCTGTTCTTCAATCTGCGCCGCCTGCGCGCCCGCCTGACCCGCGAGCTCGACGGCGCCGCCGAACCCGAGATCTTCGCCGCGATCGCCGACACGCTCGGCGTTTCCATCGCCGACGTCGAGACCATGAGCGCCCGCCTCTCCGGCCCCGACACCTCGCTCAACGCGCCGATGTCCGAGGCCGAGGGCGACGCCGAACGTCAGGACTTCCTCGTCGCCGACACCCCCATCGCCGACGAGGCGGTGGGCGAGCGCATCGACGGCGAACGCCGCCACGCCTGGCTGCGCGAGGCGCTCGGCGTCCTCGACCCGCGCGAACGCCGGATCGTCGAGGAGCGCCGCCTGTCCGAGAACGGGGAGACGTTGGAGATCCTGGGGTCCCGCCTCGGCATCTCCAAGGAACGCGTCCGCCAGATCGAGGCCCGCGCCCTGGAAAAGCTCCAGGCCGCCCTCCTCGCCCGCCAGCCCGACCGCGCCGCCTTCGTCTGACGCGACGACCGGCGGCGCCGGCCCGGACCGTGACGCCCGCGAACATCGGAGGAAACCCGATCGCCCGAGCGGTCGGGTTGCGACGCGACGTCCCGATCAGCCGTCGGTGACGATCTTGACCATCCGCCCCGGCTCCGGCGCCTCGCCGGGGCCGAGCCCGTTGAGCACGCGGAAGAGATCGGCCTTGCGCTCGACCCCCGACATCTGTTCGGCCAGCCGCTCCACCGTGTCGCCGGGCTTCGCCCGCACCGTCTTCAACCGGAGCGGCCTCAGACGCGCCGAATCCTCCGGGCTCAGGCGATGGAAGCTGCCCATCGTCTCGGCCAGCACCCCATCGAGCCCCGCCGACGGATCCTGCGCCGCGAAGATGAAGCGGAACACCGTCCGCCCCTTGCGCACCACGCCGATCTGGAAGGCCCAACCGTCGGCCCGCGCCGAGGCGGTCGCCGCCGGCAGATCGCCGATGCTGCCGGAGCGGATCGAATCCGCCACCAGCCCGTTGATCCAGCCCGAGGCGAGATAGTCGGCCAGCGGCGTCTCCGCCCCCAGCGCCACCCCGTCGAAACGCATCGCCATGCCCGACGCGTCGGTCGCCAGCACCGCCCGGGTGGTGTTTTCGAGCGCGTAGCCGGCCGGCACGGTGAACTGGATGCCGAGCCCCTTGTGCAGGAACGAGCGGCCGCGCACGAAGCCCTCCGACGGATCGTCGCCGAAGACCATGCCGTCGAGACCCTGGAGGTACTGGTCGCGCTCCTGCCCGCCGATCCCCGGCGCTCCGATCTCGCGGGCCGAGCGCACCGCGAAGGAGATCCGCTCCGGCGTCGAGGGATGCGACGACAGAAAGTCGACGCTCTTCGACGACGACGACCGCGACGCCTTGAACTCGGCGAAGCGCGCCATCGAGGTGAGGAAGCGCGACGCGGCGAAGGGATCGAAGCCGGCCCGCGCCAGTGTGCGGACGCCGATGCCGTCCGCCTCGAGCTCTTGGACCTGCGAGAAGCGGGCGAGCGAAAGCTGCGTCGTCGCCAGCGCCAGACGCTGGGCGTCCTGGTCCTGCATGACGTTGGCCATCTTGGTGACCTCGGAGGCCACCTCCGCCCGCCGCGCCCGGGCATTGGCATGGCGCGCCGTGACGTGGGCCATCTCGTGGGCGATCACCGCCGCCACTTCCGACGTGTCGTTGGCCAGCCCGATCAGACCGCGCGTCACGTAGAGATTGCCGCTCGGCAGCGCGAAGGCGTTGACCACCGGTGAATTGAGGATGGTGATGCGGTAGCTCTGCGACGGATCGTCGGAGGCCGCGACGATGCGGCCCACCGCCCGCGCCACCGCCTGCGCCGCCGCCGGATCGTCGTAGACGCCACCGTAGCTCGCGACGATGCGGTCGTGTTCCGGATCTGCCGAGGCGTTGGCCGCCCCCGACAACACGCTCGACGACGTCGTCGAGGCCTGCGAGATCATCGGATCGGTGGTCCCGACCGAGCCGATCGACGAACACCCGGCGGTCAGCGACGCGACGACGAGCACCATCGCGGCGGCGAAGACGCGCTTCACCCCCGCCTCGGCTCGACCGACCCGCCTTGCCGTCTCGCTCGTCACCCGCCTCACCTCGTCACGTGTTCGACGTCCTCGGGCACGTCGAGGACCATCCGAGGCCCGCCGCGATGGACGAGAACGCCGCGGACCCGCAACAGCCGTCCGCGCGCCGCCGGGGCGTCGAAGCCCGCGGCGCGGAACCGGTCGAGGTCCTTATCGTCCATGACCACCGCGAAGTCACGCCGGAAGTCGTCTCCGAAGTTCAACCAGACGCGCCCACTCGATCGTCCGACCGAGGTCACCCGTCCTTCCACCACCAGCCGCTCGCCGAGCCGGCCGGCGAGATCCGCCGCCCGCGCCGGCACGACGGCGAAGCTCGCCGTCGCCCAGATCCCGCGCCGCGCCGCCCGCGCCTCGCCCTCGGCGACGAGCAGAGCGGCGGCGCAGTCCCGCACCTCGCGGGTCGGAAACACCCGCAGATGCCCGGCCGCGACCAGCCTCGCCTCGATCCACTGCCCGCCATCGATGTCGTAAAGATGGCCGAGACGACGGCCGTGACGATCGAGGCCGGCCTCGGTGAAGGCGAGCTCCCGTCCCTCCACCAGATCGGCCAGCGCCTCCCGCGCCGCGCGCCCCGCCGCCTCCGCCTCGCGCCGCACCGCCTCGCCCGCCGCGAGCCCGGGACGCGGCGCTTCGGCCGTGGCGAAGCGCAGCCGCCGCCCGTCGACCAGCACCATCTCGTCGCCGCGCACCACCCGCTCGACCCACACCGGCTCGCCGCCCGCCGTCCCGCAGGCCGGCTCGGCCCGCACCGCGCCGGCGAACGCGACGACGATCATCGCCGCCGTCGTGGCGGCGATCGCCGCCCGTCCATCGCTTGCGCCGAGGCTCATCGTCCTGCGACCTTCCTGCTGCAAGGCCTCGAGAAACATGCTATGCGACCCGCGTCCGGCGGAATCGACCTCCGTCGGCGACCGCCTCTCCCGAGGCTCGGTCCTCCCGGTAGCTCAGCAGGATAGAGCAACGGTTTCCTAAACCGTAGGTCAGGGGTTCGAATCCCTTCCGGGAGACCATCTTCCGCCCCCCCCCGAAGCCGTCGCCGCTCAGGGGCCGACGGCGGGCCGATCGCCCTCGCCGCACCACGGATCCGTCGGCGCCTCGCCGCAGCGCCGCCGCTTCAACACCGCTTCGGTCTCGTCGAGCCAGGTCCGCACCACCGGATTGACCAGCGAGAACCACACCACGGTGCGGAAGCAGTCCACCGGCTGCGCCATCGCCGAGCGACCCGGCCGGGTCACCGGTCGCGCGCCCAACGCCGCCACGCCGATCAGCCGCACGTCGTAACGCGCCGTGGTCGATCCCGGCGTCCGCAGCCGCAGATGCGACAGCACCGGCGCGCCGGAATCGCCCTGACAGTAGGCGAGCCGCGGCGGCACCGGCACGTCCTTGAGCTCGTGATCGAACACCACGCCGACTCCGCCGGCATAGACCGACCCGCCCGATTCCGGAATTCCGCGCACGTCGTTGAGCGGAATGAGGCTGAGCCCGTCGGTCAACGCCCGGGAGACCCGGTCGCGATCGAACCCCAGCACCGCCGCCGAACGGTTCCAGTCGGCCAGCGCATGCGGCTCCGGCAGCTTCAGCGACGTCCGATGGCCCGGGAAGTCCTCCGCCAGCACGACCACGCCGAGGTCGCGGAACTGGTTCACCGTCTTCATCGACGGCCGCCGGCGGGTCTCCGGCAGACGGTTCGCCGCGCTTCCCGCGGTATCGGCCTGGGGATGGACGATCCAGGAATGGACCTTGGCGATCTGACGCTCGCCGTCCCGCTTGAGCTGCCGCGAAGCCTCGACCCTCGCCGCGCCGCGCAGACAGTGCCCGGCGGTGACGACGAAGCGCCGATCGACCAGCGCCCCCATGCAGATCCCCGAGCCGCCGTCCGACTTGGCGATCCGCAACCGGACGATCGACGAGCGGACGTCGAGCGCCATCTTCTCGTAGACCAGATCCGCGTCGATCCCGTCGAGCGAGGCGAGACGCGGCCCGGCCGGCTCGCCCGTCGCGACGGCGTCACCGTCGACCGGCCGCGCCGCCGAGGCCGGTCCGGCGAGGCAGAGAACTGCGGCGGCCACCGCCGACGACCGTAGTTTCGAACCGAGCGGCATCGACGTCGTCTCTCGCAGGCGCGATCGATTCGATCGCCATCGCGCGAGAGCAATACGTCTCCCACCGTCCGTCAAGACGGGCGCGACGCGCGCGGCGCGACCGACCGTTCGGACGGGTTTCTGCGGAGTGCGGGAGTTCCGCGACCTCGTGTATGATGGGTCGGCGGCGATGCCCGTCGCAATCCGGACGGTCGCCGCATGCGTCTCACCAGCTACACCAATTATGCCCTGCGGACCCTCATGTACGCCGCGCTCGCCCATCCGCGGCTGGTACGGGTGCAGGACGTCGCCGACGCCTTCGGCATCTCGCGGACGCATCTGGTGAAATGCGTCCACCACCTCGGCATGTGGGGCTATCTGATCAATCAGCGCGGCCGCAACGGCGGCTTCCGCCTCGCCCGGCCCGCCTCGGCCATCGACCTCGCCGAGATCGTCCGCCGCACCGAGGAAGGCTTCTCGCCCGGCCGCTGCGGCTCCGGCGAAGGCGACGCCGAGGCCGCCGTCCGCCGTCTGGTCGACACCGTGCAGCGGGCCCAGTCGGCCTTCCTCGACGTGCTCGCCGGCTACACCATCGCCGACATCGTCGACAATCGCGAGGAACTCGGTCGCGTCCTCGGCCTCGACGTCGACCGCGCCGCCTGAGACCGAGCATACGAAGTTTCGACCTTTTCGGAACTTCGTGTGTGAAGGCGAGCCCGAAGAGCGTCGGCCGGTGAGGCCGTGACGCGGATGAAATTCGGACGGGTTCGACCTTCATCCGCCCAGGATGAGATCCGTCGCGACGGATCGCTCGTCTCGGCGAACTCTTCGGATCTCGCGAGGTGGAAGGCTCGTCGCGCGACGCGAAGGCTTTTCCCTCACCTCACGGGGCGACGGCCGCCGTGACCTGCGCTCACGCCTCGACGACCGAGCGCGCCGTCTCCGACGCTCCGATCGCGAGATCGGCGACGGTCGTGTCGCGCAACACCGCGGCGAAGGCCCCGTGCGCCTCCTCGCAGGCGAGGCGGAGCCGGCAGATCGCGGCGATGCGGCAGTCGCCGTCGGCCTTGAGGCGGCAGGGGAAGAGATCGTCCTCGTCCTCGAACAGACGGACCGCTTCGAGCAGCGTGATGTCGTCCGCCGGCCGGCCGAGGAGATAGCCGCCACCGCGCCCGCGCATGCCCTTGAGATAGCCCGCCCGCATCAGCCGATGGCAGGCCTTCACCACCAACGCCTCCGAGAGCCCGAGCGACTTCGCCATGCCGATCATGGTCATCGGCTCGCTGCCGGCGGTGGCGCAGGACATGAGGATGCGCAGGGCACCCTGGGTGCAGGCGTTGAGTTGCATACCGCAACGATCCCGAAGAGGTCGCGCCCGAGTGATCCACGGGAGCACCCGTCGAGCCCCCTGCGACGGGCCGGGAGCCGGGCTCTCGTTTGTAACGTCGCCGCTCCGCACCCCACAAGGTCGTGAGGTTGCGCATACCATCGACCTCGACGGTCGCCGCGGCCATCGCGTCGGTGCGAAAACGAGTGAGTGGTGCCCCAGGCCGGAAGCGACCCACGGGGACCTAACCCACTGATCTATAAAGGCTCGATAGACCGTCGCCGATGAGGTTGTGGCACGGTCGTGGGACCACCCCGACGACCTCGAAAACAATAATACGAAGAGGGGATCGGGAGCAATCAGCCCCCTCCGTTGTCGAGAACCTTGTAGACCGCCCGGCGAGAGCATCCGAGAAGTCTCCCGATCTCCGTCGCGCCCTTGCCTTCCGCTTTGAGTTTCCGAATGCGGTCGTGGTCGAGTGTGACGGGTCGCCCCTTGTAGACACCTTCGGCCTTCGCCTTGTCGATCCCGGCCCGCTGCCGATCGCGGATGAAGCCCCGCTCCATTTCGGCGACCATCCCGAGCACCGTGAGCACCATTTTCCCAAGAGGGCCGCTCGTGCTGATGTCGGGTTCGAGCACCCGGAGATGAGCCCCTTTCTGCTCCAACTCGTGGACGATGTTGAGAACGTCACGGGTGGACCTTCCCAGGCGGTCCAACTTCACCACCGTCAGCGTGTCGCCTTCACGGATGAAGTCGAGAACCGTCTGAAGCTCAGTACGGCCATCTCGCGAGGCACCTGAGACACGCTCCGACCGGACGGTGGAGCAACCGGCAGCACGAAGGCGTGCCTCCTGGATGGCCGTGCTCTGGTCAGTGGTCGAAACTCTGGCGTAGCCGATCATTGTGGACATCGTCGCACTCCGACTGTGAACGTAGGATCTTGACCACCATCTGAATCGAGAACTAACTCGCCGTCAAGACCCATAATTCACAAAACAGGAAGGCCAGTTCACAGGGAACTGCGGGTGTACCCTAAGTGCACGGCCATTCGCGCTGCTGCCGTCATCCGCACGGGAGCCGACCCAGTCCTGAAGGGGGCAGGAAGGGGCTCGACCGTGGGAGATGGCATCTCTCGACCGGGGGCGAGCCGAGACGATCGTATCGAGGATGAAGAGCGGGGGAGACGGAGCGTTTCCCCGAGATCGGAGATCCACCCTGGTCGAGAAGGAACCGGACACCCCGAAGGGGGGATCACGGCCGGGATAATCATCTGAAAGGTGTCAGAGATTTTTTCGTCGGGATTTCCAGAAGAGCAGGCCAGGAACACACGGGAAGCAACGATAGCCCCGCAATCGCCCTAGGGGACTCATACAGAGGGATTTGCCGTTTCCGGTAGCGGACATCACGAAGGCTGCAGAACGGCCGTCTACGAGCTTCCTAGAGCCTTGATGATTCTCGACCGCAGAGCAGGACAGCGACCCGGGCGAGGGAGACCATCAAACCACCGGCCAAGAGAGACCGCTTCGGCCTTCCAAGGGACCGCGTACGCCGCCGACGAAGTCGTGGACCGTACAGCCTCTTCCTTGGCCGTCCGAAGGGGAACTTATGCGCCGCCGATGATGATCGAGACCAGAGTATCAACGAAGTCGCCCCTACGACCCCTCATAACGACACCTTCAGATTTCCGGAAGATCGTTCCAGCCTTCTACTGCCTATTTTTCTTAGAGAGATCATCACTGTACCAACCGAAAGAGATACATAAGAATTCTCTAGCTCCCACTATAGGTACCTCTTAAGGGTTCTCTTTAAGTAAACCCTTTAATGGTTCACTCCAGTACCCCCCTTACCCCCCGCAGATGTTCCGCTGGTGGTGAGAGGAGGTACGTAAGTGAACCGTAGAACGTCACTCCAGACCCCAATGTGGATGAGCCGTAGCCCAGCCGGTCCGACCCCGCCTTGTTGGGACTCGGGAGGTTAATTGTTCAATGGTTCGCTCCAGACCCCAATGAGGATGCAGCCTTCGCTGATCCCGGTCCGACCCCGCCTTGTTGGGAATGGGCAACTTTATCTCCGAGGAGGCCAGACGGAGGCGCCGGGACAGGCGAACCCGCCCCGACGATCCGTTTCGTTCCGATCAGTTCCCGGGGAGGAGGTTGTCCCACTTGCCGGGATTGGTGGACTTCGGGTCCACCTTCATCCGATCGGGCATCCCCTACGGCATCCAGGGCGGACCTGTTGCCGGGGGCGTTCAATGCCCGTTGGCGAAACACGGAAAGCTCGGCCGCAGCAATGGCGTCCTGCTCTTCCCGGTTCCGTATGTCGGCTCGGGTCTTCCGGATGTCACTGAGGGCGATCGAAGAAACACCAAGGGTCTTCACCCCATCCCGCTCGACGGGGATCATGACGGGCATCCCTGTCTTCGCGTCGATCGGCTGAAAGATGCCGTGCCCTCGCGGGACAGCGACACAGCCTCGGGTGAAGCGACACCCTCGCTCTTCAGGAACTTCTCGTTCTGGCGATAGAAGTCCCCGAGGATGGAGACCACCGCCCCCTTGTCCTCAGCGAGAAGACCGGGGGGCCATGATAGCGCGGCGATTGATCGCCACGGCGTTCTTGGCGACGCGGTCCTTCGCCATCCACACCGCAGCATCGACGTTGATCCCACGCGTCCCCACTATAGGGATATGCTCGCCACGGTGGTGGTGCTATGATCGGGTTGAAACAGGGAGCACCCCATGCGCTTCTCGGTTGCCGCCGCCGTCGCGTTGTTCGCCCTTTCATCACCGGCAGTGGGATCGGACTGGACCGACAGTCCATATGGCGCGTTTGTCGGCGGATTTCACGCCGCGCAAGAAAGGCAAGACACCTCCCGCTTGGTTGACATCTGCGAGCGCCTTTGCCGCTCTAATGATCCAAGCTGCGGTAGGTGCATCAGCATAGTTTCAGGGAGAATTGAGCAGCGCCGCCAAGAAATGTCAGACGCCGACCTAAAGCGCCGCCTAGATGAAGCAGAAAGCGATGTTAAACGCCTTTCCGACTGTATGAACCCGCTTAGTTTAAATCGGCTATACTGCCAAGCACGGCCGCCATTGAAGTAACCGTCCCTTCTCCTGCATGGCCCGATACATCGCCTTCACGGTATCCTCGACACTCCCGTGCTTCTCTTCGCCCATCACGTAGGCACCATCCTTGCGGATGCGGGGGAGAACCTCACGAGTTACCCAGTCCTGGAAGGCCCGAGCCTGGGGCTTGTCGGATCGCATGATGAGCTTGTAGAGGCCGCTCTCGGAGATGAGCGCGAGCGAAGTAGAGCCCCGCTCATTACCCGCGAGCAGGGCGCGGGCAATCAGCTCCTCCCTCCACATTCGCCTCTTCTCATCCGTGGCGATGTTCTTCAGGTTGTTGGTGACGCCGTTGAGGCGAACCTGTTCGGCATCGTAGAGGACAGAGCACACGTCCCTTGCCACGAACCACGGGTTCCCGTCGATCGTCACCACGCGGACCTGAGAGTTGCAGCCCTTCCCATCAGCGTCAGTGAAGGGGAATTCGAAGGTGATCTTGGTGTCCATCACGCAGCCTTCCGTCCGAGGTAGTGATACCGGGTGTAGCGCTGACCGCGCTCGTCACGGCGGGGCTCACGGCTGAAGCGATAGCCGTCCTCCTCCAGGTCGTTGATGCGCCGCGAGAGGGACCGGATGCGGTACATCGCGGAGGCTTCGATGGCAGTGATCGAGGGGCGAGACGCCACCCCCACTCCGCATCCGTCAGATTGCTCGGAAAGCGCTCGCCCTCGCGCCGATGGATCGCCTGCTGTTCCCGCGTCCACATTCCAAATCACCGCTCCGATGGTCTCGGAATCGGTGAATCACGCAACTTCGCCGAGCGCAACGACCTTTTGGGCTAGGTCCTCAGGTCTTTGAGTAAAGATTCGAACTTGCAATTCGCATAACATGACTATGCGAGCCGTTATTCTTAAGTAGCGGGTCGGACAGAACTCGCTCAACCCAATTCAACTGTTCACTCTCTATTTTAATAACACCAATAATTGCGTTTGTATCGTTATCATAAATATCATTCCTTATGTGCCCCTTGTCTCTCAGCGTCCGAAGCGCTTCTATGACAGTAATTCCGTGGGAAAAAATGTTCATTAGAACATCAAGGCGATCTTCAGCCTCCTTAACATCGAGCGCCAAGGTGCATAATATTATATATGAAGCCATTTCCGCGGGCTTGTACCCACTAAAAAGGCCCGTAAGGGCCAACCCCACTCCATCCGGCGCAATCGTGAAACCTAGAAAATCAAGCAACTCGGCGATGTTGCTAAGCTCATCCTTAAAATTCTCAAGGCGCGAATTTTCTGGTCTGTTCGCGGCTGATTTTACATCATCTAGCCAGCACTTACCTTGCTCCGTGGCCCACACATACCATTGCTCAGGTCGCCCTGTGAGTCGCCCCCAAAGAGACGGAAGTTCGCGTCCCGATGCTATCAGATCTACTGATACCAAGTGAGCAATGCAGTTAATTATGGTATTTTCGCTAAGCCCAAGCGCAACCTGTATTTCAGAAACCGTTAGTGCGGAAACATGTGTATTTATATTGCGGCCTGATTTAGTCAGTTTTCTATCAGGGTGCCCTTGGACAACGACACGTAACACAGCTACATCCTGCTCGGATAAGCTCGTCGTTGTAGGCATGATCACCTTCCGCGTCTAGAAGCAGCTTACACCACCTTTAATCGAATTACCCAAGCTGGCAAGTGGGTGAAAAACCGCAACGCAGGAGCTTTTATGGGAGTGGCGTTTCCCCCTGTGGGGCCATGTCAGAGTTCGACCAAGAGCCATGGCCGACAAAGGCGAGGTGTGGCGTCGTCCCGTTCGAGGAAGCAAACACGACCGTTCCCGAAGCCAACCGCGTATCCGTACTCGGTCCTCAAGACCTCCCACGGGTCCGGGCAGGGGCAAGCAGCGCCACGAGGAACGATCGTGATGGAGCCGAGGCGCCGAAGCGAAGCGTAGAGCATATTGGTGATCTCCTCTTTGCCGAGATTAAGTAGATCACATGCTCATCCGCGTTCGTCCAATCGAAAGCCCCGATTAACCGACCAAGAGAACAAATCATCCGTGGTCATTTACTGACAGACGGCAGAGGATGCAGCACAGGAAGCTTCTCCACCGCCGCCAACAGCGTAGCGAGGCCAGCGTGGCGATACCCTCCAGCGGCCGATTGCTCGACGTGTCCCTGAAGCGCATCGGCGATGCTGTCCGCCACCCCAGCAGCCTGGAGCGCCGTCTTCGTCCAGTGTCGGAGGCTGTGGCTCGGCGCTTTCCGGGGATCATCGAACCCCTTGCCTCTGATCCATGTCGCCAAGGCATTCGTCACGCCCTTCGAAGCGTGTCGCCGTCCGGGTTTGTCCTTCTCCCTCGCGGCCCTATTCGTGCCCCGGTGCCTCGCTCGCTTCTCGGCGCTGCCATAGAACAGCGGGCCGTCCCCCGTCGCGCGGACGAAGTGGAGGAAGCCTTGCTCGATCAGGATGGGGTGCAACGGCACCGTCCGTTCCGATCCGACGTTCTTCAGCGTTCCCCCATCTTCGGCGGGGGCAATGTCGATGACCCAGGTTTCCCCGTCCTGACGGACACGTCGGCCCCATAGCTGAGCAAGCTCCCCGACACGCGCTCCGGTGTAGGCGCAGAGCCACGGGAGCCAGCGCTTGGCAGCGCTCTGTTCCCCTCTCGCAATGGCGAGCAGCTTGAAAGCCTCTTCGTTCGTGTAGGGGAGGCGTCCGTCCCCTGCCTGTCGTCTGGTCGAGACCGCGATGCCTGTTGCGGGGTTGGACCCCACGAGGTGGTTCCTGACCCCGAACGTCAGCAGCGCCCGTGCGGACGCTAAGTGACCGTCGTTGATGGTCTTGGCCTTCAACCCCGAGGCGACCAGCGCATCCTTCCAAGCCACCATGTCCTTCGGGGTGATCGTGTTCACGTCCCGGTCGCCGAAATGCTTGGTGAAGGCCTTGATATGGCTCTGTCGGTTCGTGAGTGTCGCGGGTGCAGGCTTCCGCTCCGCTGCCCACCTCTCCAGTAGCATCGACATCGTCAGCCGTTCGCCCTCGGGAGTGTTCGCCTTGTCCGACCGGGGAGCATCGACCTGGACGGTTGACGGCACATACGCGGGGAACCGCGCTTCGACCGGGTCCGGAGAGTAGTCGCCTCGCGCGGCCCTCTTCATCCGCACCCCGGCGTCCGTAGCGGCTCGCTCGATCTCCGCCAGCAACGTCGATCGGCTCTCGCCACAGGTGACGACACCGTGACGACACAGCACCCAATCCACCAGCATCCCGAAGCGGTCCTCCAGGGCCTTCAGAGAGTCATGGGAGCCCCGAGGATTGGCATCTACGCCTTGCGTCAGATCGTTGCCGAACGCGGCCTGAGCGGCCTCCTGATGCGCCTGGACGGCTCTCTGATCGAGATCGGGACCGGCGATCCGAGGGGCGGTGGTGATCCGACCTTCTCGCGCTGCCCTGTTGAATGCCTTCCACGCCATCCAGGCTTCCGGCGATCCGGGGTCCTCGTCGAACCGCTCGACAATGAGGCGGTAGACTTCTCCGGAAAGGGCGACGACCTGCTTCTGTGAGAGGGGCCGCGGACCAGCGCGGAGGGCCGCATAGAACGCCTCGAGATGGGCTAGCGCTGTTGCATTGCGCTTCCGGCCTTCTAGGGGATCGCGCGTCTTCAACGAGAAGGCGACGTGTTCTCGCTTGAGATCGGGAACCACAACGATCGGCCCATCCGAATCTTCATTGAACCCGGCTAGGGAGATGACGACCGGAAAGCAATATTCCCGGCCGCGAATGTCGGCGGGGACACGGACCTTGAACTGCTTAACGCTGCTGTCCCGGCGAGACTGAATGGAAGGCATCTTACGACCCATCTGTGGACCGCCCCTGTGGTACGGTTGGGGCCGGTCGAGCTTCGATAGATCAGTAAGTTGCTCGCAAACGAGCGGTGTAGAGTTAAATGGTGCCCCAGGCCGGACTCGAACCAGCACGCCCGCGAAGGCAACAGATTTTGA
>ERZ1645187.390-NODE-390-length-43008-cov-18.997602_pt1 | contig 43008 bp, 40 predicted proteins | sample MGYA00575352_ERZ1645187 | MGnify/ENA primary metagenome ERZ1645187 (study PRJEB40837, sample SAMN11349314) | freshwater sediment metagenome | isolation source: river sediment | host: Sediment | place: India: Wazaribad , New Delhi | collected 2017-02-21 ... | reverse complement strand
AATCCGCTTGGGGTAAGGGAAAGCTCGACCCTCAGGCTATTTGTGCAACAAAGCCAGCTTATGCTGCAAACTCACAAACGCCCCGAAAACGGGGCGTTTTTGTTTCGGTAGCGAAGATTTGACGCTCGCACCGCCTTGCCGATTTTCGGCGATTTTCCAGGTTCACCGTAGCAGCCCCACCCCCAGCCGCTAGGCTCCGATCAGGGCTTGTCCAGCCAGAATAGCGCAGTAATTGTCTTGGCGTCGGTAATACGCCCATCCCAAACGGCCTGCCTGGCCTCGTTCAGGGCAATCTCGACGATCTCAAGGAACTCGTTGTGGTCGAGCGCCTGAGCACCGACATTTCGCAAGCCGCTCGCACGAAAAATCTCGATCCGCTCATCGGAATAGCCGATGCACGGATGCATCACCCCCAGATACTCCCAGGTATCCGCAACGTATCCCGTTTCTTCGAGCAACTCCCGACGCGCTGTATCGAGGATCGCCTCACCCGGATCGATTTTGCCGGCGGGCAATTCGAGAAATACACGGCGCAGCGGATACCGGAACTGGCGCTCAAACAACAACTTGCCGTTGTCGAGCTCGGCGAGCACAACGACAGCACCAGGATGCACCACGTACTCACGCGTGGACGTCTTGCCATTGGGCAACCTCACCTCATCCTTGCGAACATGGAGCAGCATGCCATCAAACACGGCTTGGCTGCTGATCTCGGATTCAATCAAATGGGCATCGTGGGACATGAAAAACTCCTGCCAAAAAAAACGCCCCGACTCGCGGGGCGCTTTTGATAAGTAATCCTGATCAGAGCGAACGCAACAGTGCGTAGGCACAGAGCGACATGATGACTTGCGGGAAGAGACCCAGCAGCGCGACTGCCAAACCATTCGCCGAAATCAGGATACGCATGTCGGTCGTTGCCTGCAGCGGGCTGTCATCGGCCGGCGCATCAAAGTACATCAGCTTGACGACGCGCAGATAGTAGAAGGCACCGATCAGCGAGAAGAGCACGGCAACGATGGCCAGCCACATGTAACCGGCAGCGACCACAGCCTGGAGCACCGAGAACTTGGCAAAGAAGCCGACGAAGAACGGGATACCCGCCATCGAGAACATGACCATCAGCAAGATGCCGGCAAACCAGGGGCTACGGCGGTTGAGGCCCTTGTAGTCGTCGAGGTGATCGGCTTCGAAGCCGGCACGCGCCATCATCAGGATCATGCCGAAGGCTGCCGCGGTGGTGAGCACGTAGGCGACCACATAGAACATCGCCGAGCTGTAAGCATTCAGCGCATAGCGTGCATCGCCGCTGACCACACCGGTGGTGATACCGAGCAGCATGAAGCCCATGTGCGAAATTGCGGAGTAGGCCAGCATGCGCTTGAGGTTGGTCTGCGCGATAGCGGCCAGGTTACCAATGGCCATCGAGAGCACGGAGAGGATGATCAGCATCGCCTGCCAGTCCTGGGCGAGGGTGATCAGGCCATTCACCAGCAAACGCATGACGATCGCGAAAGCCGCCAGCTTCGGTGCGGAACCGATGAAGAGAGTGACCGAGGTCGGCGCACCGTGATAGACGTCCGGGATCCACATGTGGAAGGGAACGACACCCAGCTTGAAAGCCAGACCGGAAACCAGGAACACCAGACCGAAGACAAGCACGGTCTTGTTGGCATCGCCAGCATAAAGTCGTTCAGCGATACCGGTGATTTCCAGCGAGCCGGTCGCGCCATAGATCATCGACATGCCGTACAGCAGCAGGCCGGACGCGAGGGCACCGAGGACGAAATATTTCATCGCCGCTTCGGTCGAGACAACCGAATCGCGATTCATCGCGACCATGGCGTACAGCGACAGCGACAGCAACTCGAGACCGACATAGATGGTCACGAAGCTGTTGGCGGAGATCATCACCATCATACCCAGCGTCGCGAACAGGGCCAGCACATAGTACTCGCCCTTGTTCATCGGTTCGCGGTCCAGCACATAGCCACGCGAGTAGAACATCACTACGAGGACAGTCATGTACAGGAACAGCTTCAGTAGATCCGACATCAGATCATCAACGAACATGTTGCTGAAGGTGTAGCTGACTTCCCCGGTGCTGGTCATGAACTGGATGACGGCGGCGCCAACCAGCGTCAGCTGGGTCAGGGCGAAGATTGCGGTGCGGCGACTGTCCTTGACAAAAAGGTCAATCAACAGGATGGCTAGCGCCATGACCGCGACGAAAATTTCCGGTGCGGCCGGCAGGAGATCGGGAACAACGAAATTGTCGAACATGTCGGCTACCGTTTATTGAATCTTGCTGATGGCAACGTGACGCAGCAGGTCATTGACCGAAGCGTGCATGACATCGGTGAAGGGCTGCGGATAGATACCCATCCACAGCGTGCAGATGGCCAGCACCGAGAGGATGAGGAATTCACGACCGTTGATATCGGTCAGTTCCTTGACGTGATCGTTGGCGACGTCGCCAAAGATGACCCGTTTGTACATCCACAGGGAGTAGGCTGCACCCAGCACCATCGACGAAGCTGCAGCAAATGCCACCCAGAAATTCAGTTTGACGGCGCCCAGGATCACCATGAACTCACCAACGAAGCCAGAGGTTGCCGGCAGGCCAGCGTTGGCCATGGTGAACAGCATGAACAGTGCGGCGAACTTGGGCATGGTATTGACCACGCCGCCGTAATCCGCGATCTGACGGCTATGAACGCGGTCATACATGACACCGATACAGAAGAACATCGCGCCGGAGACGAAACCGTGGGAGATCATCTGAACCAGCGCGCCTTCGATACCCATGGCGCTGAACATGAAGAAGCCGAGTGTGACGAAGCCCATGTGTGCGATCGAGGAGTAGGCCACCAGCTTCTTCATGTCGGCCTGAACCAGCGCGACGAAGCCGATGTACACCACTGCAATCAGCGACAGCGCAATCACCAGCGACGACAGTTCATGCGAGGCGTCCGGAGCGATTGGCAACGAGAACCGCAGGAAACCGTAAGCACCCAGCTTCAGGGCGATGGCCGCCAGCACGATGGAGCCACCGGTCGGCGCTTCAACGTGAGCATCCGGCAACCAGGTATGAACCGGCCACATCGGCACCTTGACGGCAAACGCAACCAAGAATGCGAGGAACAGCCAGATCTGCGGCGACAGACCGAGCGGAAGTTTGTGCCACTCAAGGATGGAGAAGCTGCCTCCGGATTGCACGAATAGGTACATCAGGGCAACCAGGAAGAGCAGCGAACCGAACAGGGTATAGAGGAAGAACTTGAACGCGGCATAAACGCGGTTCGGGCCACCCCAGACACCGATGATCAGGTACATGGGAATCAGCGACGCTTCGAAGAAGACGTAGAACAACACACCGTCAAGCGAGGTGAAGATGCCGTTCATCAGACCGGACATGATCAGGAAGGCCGCGTTGTATTGGGCAACCTTGTTCTCGATGACCTCCCATCCTGCCGCAACGACGATGATGGTGATAAAGGCGTTGAGGACCACGAAGAGCATCGAGATGCCATCAACACCGAGGTGATAGTTGATGTTGAAGCGTGGGATCCAGTTGTGCAGTTCAACGAACTGCATGCCACCGTTGGCCGGATCAAATCCGGTCCAGAGGGGGACGGTGACGAAGAATCCGGCAATTGCGCCTACGAGGGCAAGCATTCGCGCCAGCGGTGCGTTCCTGTCATTGCCGGTGGCGAGAACCACCAGACCGGCAACGATCGGAATCCAGATTGCGAGTGATAGCAGCGGGTAAGTCGACATGTTATTCCTTGCTTTTCTGCGAACTATTCACGCTATGCGCGGTTGATCCACAGGGTCATCAGCACAAACACGCCGATGATCATGGTGAAAGCGTAGTGATAAACGTAACCGGTCTGGAAGAAGCGGATTACGGTGGCAAACCAGCCAACCAGCTTGGCCGAACCATTGACGATCAGGCCGTCGATGATTGCGACATCGCCGCCGCGCCAGAACCCCTTGCCCAGGGCGCGAGCACCACCAGCGAAGACAAACTCGTTGATTTTGTCGAAGTAGTATTTGTTTTCGAACAGCGTATGAATGGCGCTGAAACGACGCTGGATGGCCGCCGGAATGTCCGGACGCTTCATGTAGAAGAACCACGACAGCGCCACACCTGCCAAGGCGAGATAGAAAGGCGGCGTCGAGAAGGCATGCAGGCCCATGGCCACGGCACCATGGAAATGCTCAAGGAAGGTCGCCAGTGCCGGATGGGCTGCGTTATCGACATAGATGACACCCTTGAAGTAGTCACCTGCAACCATCGGACCGATGCCGATGAAACCAATCGCAACGGAAGGAATCGCCAACAGGACGAGCGGCAGCGTAACTACCCACGGCGTCTCGTGCGGCTTCTGGCCCGGCGCCAGACCGTGATGGTGGTCGTGCGAAGCTTCTTCGTCGTCATGATCGCCATGGTGGTCATGGTGATCGCCCTTGCCGAAGCGCTCCTCGCCGTGGAAGACGAGGAAGTACATGCGGAAGGAGTAGAACGCAGTGACAAAGACGCCGGCCATTACAGCAAAGTAGGCGAAGCCGGAACCCGGGATATTCGAGAACTTGACCGCTTCAATGATCGAGTCCTTGGAGTAGAAACCCGCGAGGAACGGCGTACCGATCAAGGCCAGCGAACCAATCAGCGAGGTGATCCAGGTGATCGGCATGTACTTGCGCAGGCCGCCCATGTTGCGGATGTCCTGATCGTGATGCATGCCGATGATGACCGAGCCCGCGGCAAGGAACAGCAGTGCCTTGAAGAAAGCGTGCGTCATCAGGTGGAAGATCGCCACCGAGTAGGCGGAGGCGCCAAGCGCAACCGTCATGTAGCCAAGCTGTGACAGCGTCGAGTAGGCAACCACGCGCTTGATGTCGTTCTGGATGATCCCGAGGAAGCCCATGAACAACGCGGTGATGGCACCAATAACGATGACAAAGGACAGCGCGGTGGTCGACAACTCGAACAGCGGCGACATGCGCGAAACCATGAAGATACCTGCGGTCACCATGGTCGCCGCGTGGATCAGCGCGGAGATCGGTGTCGGACCTTCCATCGAGTCCGGCAGCCAAACGTGCAACGGAACCTGTGCAGATTTACCCATCGCACCGATGAACAGGCAGATACAGGTGACGGTCATCAACGAAACCGCACTGCCCTCGCCCATCAGCGGATACATGGTGTTGGCGAATTCGGGGGCCTTCTTGAAAACTTCAACGTAATCCAGCGTGCCGAAATACGTCAGGATCAGGCCGATACCGAGGATGAAGCCGAAGTCGCCGACACGGTTGACCAGGAAGGCCTTCATGTTGGCGAAAATCGCGGTCGGACGGGTGTACCAGAAACCGATCAGCAGGTAGGAGACCAGACCGACAGCTTCCCAGCCGAAAAAGAGCTGCATGAAGTTGTTGCTCATCACCAGCATCAGCATGGAGAAGGTAAACAACGAAATATAGCTGAAGAAGCGGTTATAGCCTGGATCTTCCTGCATATAGCCGATGGTGTAGATATGGACCATCAGCGACACGAAGGTCACGACCAGCATCATCGTGGTCGTCAGGGTGTCGATCATGAAACCGACTTCAAACTTGTAGTCACCGGAGGTCAGCCAGGTATAGACCGGGCCGTTGAAGGTGTTGCCTGCCTGAACGTCCTGAAAGATCAGCACGGAAGCAATGAAGGCAACGGCAACGCCGGTGATGGTCGCGGTGTGCGCGACCCAGCGGGGGATGACCCGGCAGAGGAGACCGGCGATCATCGCCCCGATGAGCGGGGCGAGCGGTACGAGCAGGTAGAGTTTTTGCATTTGCATGATTAACCCTTCAGGCTGCCCAGGTCATCCACGTGGATGCTCTTGAGGTTGCGGAACAGCACGATCAGGATGGCCAGACCGATTGCAGCTTCAGCAGCAGCGACGGTGAGGATGAAGAAAACGAAAATCTGCCCGTGGAGATCCTGCAGATAGTGCGAAAACGCCACGAAATTCATGTTCACCGCAAGCAGCATCAATTCGATGGCCATCATCAGCACAATCAGGTTCTTCCGGTTAAGGAAGATACCGACGACGCTGATCGCGAAGAGAATCGCGCCCAGGATCAGAAAATGCGAAAGTGTAAGAGTTAGCATTGGCGCCCCGACAATCAGTCTTTTTCTACCGGCATCTGCAGCACGCGTACGCGATCCTTCGCCTTGACGAAGACCTGCTGATTCGGATTGGTATAACGGCTCTTCTTCGGCCCGCGGTAGGTCAGAACGATCGCAGCGATCATGCCGACCAGCAGGATGATGGAGGCGAGTTCAAACGGATAGACGTACTCGGTGAACATTAGCGCGCCGATGCTCTTGGTGTTGGAAATACCGGCTGGCGTAATCGCTTCGGAAGCCGGCACCTGGAAATACTTGCTGCCCAGGACGAGGCCCATTTCCATCACCATCAGCAAACCGAGCACGGCGCCGAGTGGCAGATAATTCCAGAAGCCTTCGCGGATACGATCCATGTTGATGTCGAGCATCATCACGACGAACAGGAAGAGCACCATGACCGCGCCGACGTAGACGAGGATCAGCGCAATGGCGAGAAACTCGGCTTGCAACAGCGCCCAGATGCCGCCGCAGGTGAAGAAGGCGAGAATCAGATGCAAGGCGGCATACACCGGATTGCGCGAGGTAATGACGCGCAAGCTGGCGAAAATCAGGATTGCCGACAGGAAGAAGAATACGAAACTCTGAAAATCCATCACGAGCACCTGTTATCGGTAAGTGGCATCGAGGGCACGATCTTCCGCGATCTGCTTCTCGTAGCGGTCGCCGTTGGCCAGCAACATCTGCTTGGTGTAGTAGAGATCGCCGCGCTTCTCGCCGTGGTATTCAAAGATACGCGTTTCAACGATCGCATCGACCGGGCAAGCTTCTTCGCAAAAACCACAAAAAATGCACTTGGTCAGATCGATATCGTAGCGCGTGGTGCGACGGGATCCATCGTCACGCGGCTCGGCTTCGATCGTGATCGCCATGGCCGGACAAATTGCTTCACACAGCTTGCAGGCAATGCAACGCTCCTCGCCGTTCGGATAGCGGCGCAGGGCGTGCAGGCCGCGGAAGCGGAAGCTTTGCGGCGTTTTCTCCTCCGGATACTGCACCGTAATCTTGCGGGCGAAGAAATACTTGCCCGTAACCGACATCCCCTTCAACAATTCCTTGAGGAAGAGGCTGTTGAAGACTTCCTTCATCGAACCCATTAGTCTCTCCTCACTTCCAGATATTCAGCGGTGACAACATCCAGACACCGACAACAACAAGCCAGATCATGCAGATCGGCAGGAACACCTTCCAACCCAGACGCATCAGCTGGTCGTAGCGATAGCGCGGGAAGGTTGCACGGAACCAGAGGAAGAGCAGCAGGACAAACGACATCTTGGCGAACAGCCAGAGGATGCCATCGGGCAGGAAGCCGACGGGTGACAGCCAGCCGCCAAGGAACATGATCGAGGTCAGCGCGGCAACCAGGATCATGTTGGCGTATTCAGCCAGGAAGAACAGCGCGAAGGCCATACCGGAGTACTCGACATGGAAACCGGCAACGATTTCCGATTCGCCTTCGGCGACGTCGAACGGTGCCCGGTTAAGTTCAGCGGTACCCGAAATCAGGTACACCAGAAACATCGGGAGTAGCGGCAGCCAGTTCCAGGAAAGGAAGCCCAGCCCCATGCCGGCAAACCGGCCTTGGTCCTGCGCGTTGACGATTTCGACCAGATTCAGGCTGTTCGACACCATCAGGATGCAGATCAGAGAGAAGCCCATCGCGATTTCGTAAGACACCATCTGAGCTGCCGAACGCATTGCGCCGAGGAAGGCATACTTCGAGTTCGAGGCCCAACCGGAGAGGATCACGCCATAAACACCCATCGAGGTGATGGCCATGATGTACAACAGGCTGGCATCGATATTGGCGAGAACGAGACCGTCCGTGAAGGGAACTACCGCCCAGGCAGCAAGCGCCGGCGCGATCGCCAGCATCGGCGCAATGATGAACACGCCCTTGTTGGCCTTGGTCGGGAGAATGATCTCTTTGAGCAGGAGTTTGAGACCGTCAGCGATCGGCTGGATCAGTCCGAGCGGACCGACACGGTTCGGACCGATGCGAACCTGCATGTAACCAATGACCTTACGCTCGAAGTAGGTCAGGTAGGCCACGCTCAGCATCAAAGGCGCAACAATCAGGACGATCTTCAACAATGTCCAGACGGCTGGCCAAGCGCCACCGAAAATACCTTGTCCGAAATTCATTAGTGCGTCCATTTATGCACGCTCCACAGAGATTTGGCCGAACATTTCACCCAGCATCGCGGTTGTGGCGTGGGCAGCAGCTACCCGCACACATCCCATCGGTACGCGGTCATCGGACTTGGCCACCAGCTTGGCGGCGCCATCGCCCTGACGTACGGTAACCTGCACCCCGCAGGCCAAGCCCAACTCGGCGAGGGTTTTGGAGTGAATGCGTGCGGTCGGTGCAACGGCGTCAGCAGTCTGCTGCAGGGCCAGCGAACGACGCGCCATGGCATCGGCGAAATTGATCGGGACATCGGCGACGCGCTGCAAACCGGCAAACGCCTGAGTGGGCAGAGAGACACCGACGCCATTCAGTTCATTGCTCAGACCGGAGACAAATTCGGCGGCGTTTCCGAGTACTTCATCACGCACCGACTCGCTGGTTTCGTAATCGAAACCGGCAAGATTCAGAACGTTACCCAACACGCGCAAGACCTTCCAGGCCGGACGGGCGTCACCACGCGGGCGAACCACGCCGTTGAAGCTCTGGACACGGCCTTCGGTATTAACAAAGGTTCCTGCAGTCTCGGTATAGGGCGAAACCGGCAGCATCACATCTGCGTACTCCAGTGCCGGCGCGTGCTTGAAGGCCGACATGAAGACGACCAGTTTTGCCTGCTTCAGCGCGTTCACAGCAAGTTGCGGGTTGGCGCAATCAAATTCCGGCTCGACACCCATCAGGACATAGCCCTGACGTGGCTGTTCGAACATCGTGCGTGCATTGGCACCGGTCGGCAAGGCACCGGCGACATGGCCACCCACGGTATTTGCCGCTTCGCCAAGGAAACCCACCGATGCTCCGGTCAGCTTGCCCAAAGTCAGCGCCAGGGCTTGGAGGCTGGCAGCGTCGGCGACATTGGTCGCTACGTTGCCAAGGAAAATGGCTTTCTTTTCACCCTCAACCAGGCTCTGCGCAATTGCCTTGGCCGTATCACAGGGTTCAACCCCTTCCAGACCGGCCGGCACGGCCTCGCCCTTGATCGCTGCAACCGCGTTGACCACGGCACCTAGCCCAAGAGCCAGTTGCGACGGCGCGAGCGTCAGTTCGGCATGCAGGTTGATCAATTGGTCATCGGCACCAACCGAGATCATGCTCAGTTTGAGATACTTCTTGGCAGCTTGACGCAGGCGCTGGGCAATCAGCGGATGGTCCTTGCGCAGGAAGGAGCCAATCACCAGCGCCGAATCCAGATCCTTGATTTCGGAGAGCTTCATGCCCAACCACGGCGTACCCGCGCGCTTGCCATCAGCAGAGAAATCACTCTGACGGGCACGGAAATCCAGATTGCCGCTTCCGAGGCCCTTCATCAGCTTGGTAAGCAGTGCAAATTCTTCCAGCGTGGAATTCGGCGCAGCCAATGCGGCCACGGCATCGCCACCAAATTCGCGAGAAACGTCCTTGAGGCCGTGCGCAACATAATCCAGGGCGACATTCCAGCTGACTTCACGCCACTGACCGCCCTGTTTGACCATGGGTTTGGTCAGGCGTTCATCGGAATTCAGCGCCTGGTAGGCAAAACGTTCCTTGTCGGAAATCCAGCATTCGTTGACGTCTTCGTTCTCACGCGGCAACACGCGGACGACGGCATCGTGCTTGACCTGAACCACCAGATTGGCACCAACGGAATCATGCGGGCTGACCGACTTGCGGCGCTGCAGTTCCCAGGAGCGGGCGGTGTAGCGGAAGGGTTTGGAGGTCAGGGCGCCAACCGGGCACAAGTCGATCATGTTGCCCGACAACTCGGAATCCACCGAGCGACCGACGAAAGTCTGGATCTCGGAGTGCATGTTGCGGTTCGCCATGCCCAATTCCATGATGCCGGCGATTTCCTGACCGAAACGAACGCAGCGCGTGCAGTGAATGCAGCGGTTCATTTCTTCCATTGAAATCAGCGGACCGACATCCTTGTGGAAGACGACACGCTTTTCCTCGGTGTAGCGGCTCTTCATAGGCCCGTAACCAACGGACATGTCCTGCAACTGGCACTCACCGCCCTGGTCACAAATCGGGCAATCCAGCGGGTGGTTGATGAGCAGAAACTCCATCACGCCCTTTTGTGCCTTGACCGCCAGGTCGGAATGGGTGAACACCTTCATTCCGTTGGTCACCGGTGTCGCGCACGCCGGGAGCGGCTTGGGCGCTTTCTCGACCTGCACCAGACACATCCGGCAGTTCGCGGCAATCGAGAGTTTCTTGTGGTAGCAGAAATGCGGAATGTAAACCCCAACCTGCTGCGCGGCATCCATCACCGTGCTGCCATCGGGCACTTGCGCCTTTTTGCCGTCGATTTCGATTTCTAGCATGTCGCTACCTTGTAGCCAGTTCTATCGTAACTAACCTGGCCTGTCAGGCCGGAATCTTGTGAAAGCCGCTGCCCGCCCATTGGACATCCTTGGGGACAAGGCAGGACTTATGTTCGATGTGGTACTCGAACTCACTGCGGAAATGCTTGATGAAGCTCTGGACCGGGAATGCCGCTGCGTCGCCGAGCGCACAGATCGTGCGACCGGCAATATTGCCAAGCACGCTGTTCAGCAGATCCAGATCTTCTGGCTTGCCCTGGCCGTTCTCGATGCGATGCACCACCTTGTACATCCAGGCCGTGCCCTCGCGGCAGGGGGTGCACTGGCCACAGGATTCTTCGTAGTAGAAGAAGGACAGTCGTTCCAGCGCCTTGACCATGCAGACAGTTTCGTCCATGACGATGACCGCCCCGGAACCGAGCATCGATCCTGCCTTGCTGATCGAGTCGTAATCCATGGTGCATTCCATCATCACGTCACCCGGCAATACCGGCGCCGACGATCCACCAGGAATGACTGCCTTCAGCTTGCGACCACCGCGCATGCCGCCGCACATTTCGAGCAGCTTTGAGAACGGGGTGCCCAGCGGAATTTCGTAGTTGCCCGGACGATTGACGTGGCCGGAAACCGAGAACAACTTGGTACCACCGTTGTTCGGTTTGCCTAGATTGAGGAATTCCTCGCCACCCATCTTCAGAATGAAGGGGATCGACGCGAAAGTCTCGGTATTGTTGATCGTGGTCGGCTTGCCGTACAGGCCGAAGGAGGCCGGGAAAGGCGGCTTGAAGCGCGGCTGGCCCTTTTTGCCTTCGATGGACTCGAGCAGTGAGGTTTCTTCGCCGCAGATGTACGCGCCGTAACCATGATGCGCGAACAGCTCGAAATTGAAACCCGAACCGAGAATATTCTGACCGAGGAAACCGGCGGCACGCGCCTCATCCAGCGCTTCTTCGAAACGCTTGTAGATCTCCCAGATCTCGCCATGAACGTAGTTGTAACCACGATTCGCGCCCATGGCGAAGGCAGCGATTGCCATGCCTTCGATGACCGAGTGCGGGTTGTAACGCATGATGTCGCGGTCCTTGAACGTTCCGGGCTCGCCTTCATCGGTATTACAGACAACGTACTTGTCACCCGGGAAAGAGCGCGGCATGAACGACCACTTCAGACCTGTCGGGAAACCGGCGCCACCCCGACCACGAAGGACGGACTTCTTGACCTCAGCAATGACGTCTTCCTGAGTCATCTTGGTTTCGAGGATACGGCGCAATTGCGCGTAACCACCACGAGCGACGTAGTCCTTCAAGCGCCAGGTATTGTCGCCATCGAGACCTTCCATCAGCACGCCATTGATCGAGCCGAGCATGGCCATTATTTGCACTCCTCGAGCAGCTTGTCGATCTGTTCTGGATGCATGTGGCTGCACATCGAACGATTATTGACAATCAACACCGGCGCATCGCCGCAAGCACCCATGCACTCGCCTTCCTTGAGGGTGAACTTGCCGTCGGCCGTCGTTTCACCGTAGGTGATGCCCAGCTTTTTCTGGATATAGTCACCGGCGTGATAACCGCCGGAAAGCGCGCAGGGCAGGTTCGTGCACACCGTCAGCTTGTATTTGCCGACCGGCTTCAGATCGTACATGTTGTAGAACGACGCCACTTCATAAGCAGCCATCGGCGCCATGTCGAGGTAGTTGGCAACCGCCTCGATCGCCTCCGGCGGCAACCAGCCCTTTTCTTCCTGGGCGTGAGCCAGACAGGCCATGACGGCGGATTGCTTCTGGTCGGCCGGATATTTGGCGACCTCGCGGGCGAATTTAGTCAGGGTTTCAGCGGAAAACATCAGCGGTCAATCTCGCCAAAAACGATATCTTGGGAACCAATGATCGTCACAACGTCAGCGATCATGTGGCCACGGGACATTTCATCCATGCCGGCCAGGTGGACATAACCTGGAGCGCGAATCTTCATGCGGTAGGGTTTGTTGGCGCCATCCGAAATGAAATAGATGCCAAACTCACCCTTCGGATGCTCGACAGCGGCGTAAGCCTCGCCCGGCGGGATATGAATCCCCTCGGTAAAGAGCTTGAAGTGGTGGATCAACTCTTCCATGTTCGACTTCATGCCTTCACGCGGCGGCGGGGCAACCTTGTGGTTGTCGCTGATCACCGGCCCCGGATTCTTGCGCAGCCATTCGATACATTGCTTGATGATCCGGTTGGACTGGAGCATTTCTTCCATCCGCACCAGATAGCGGTCATAGCTGTCTCCATTGACACCGACCGGGACATCAAAATCAATCTTGTCGTAAGCCGCATAAGGCTGCTTCTTGCGCAAATCCCAGGCGATCCCGGAGCCGCGCAACATGGCGCCGGTAAAGCCCATCTGCTTGGCACGCTCCGGAGTGACCACACCGATGTTCACCAGACGCTGCTTCCAGATCCGGTTATCGGTCAGAAGGGTATGGTATTCCGCGTGATAAGTCGGGAAACGGTTGGTGAAATCTTCGAGAAAATCGAGCAGGGAGCCGCTACGATTGTCATTCATTTCCCGCGCCTTCTTGGCGCTGGTCCAGGTCGACTCGGTGTATTGCGGCATGCGATCCGGCAGGTCGCGATAGACACCACCCGGACGATAATAGGCTGCGTGCAGACGCGCGCCCGACACAGCCTCATAGGCATCCATCAGGTCTTCGCGTTCACGGAAGGTGTAGAGCGCCATGGTCATCGCACCAACGTCCAGCGCGTGACAGCCGATCCACAACAGGTGATTCAGAATCCGGGTGATTTCGTCGAACATCGTCCGGATGTACTTGCCCCGTTCCGGCACCTCGACACCGAGCAACTTCTCGACCGCCAGGCAGTAGGCGTGCTCGTTGGCCATCGGCGAAACATAGTCCAGACGATCCATATACGGAACGGACTGCACCCAGGTACGGGTTTCGGCGAGCTTCTCGGTGGCCCGGTGCAGCAGACCGATGTGCGGGTCGGCGCGCTGAACGACTTCACCATCCAGCTCGAGCACGAGACGCAATACCCCGTGGGCCGCCGGGTGTTGCGGACCGAAGTTGAGTGTGAAATTGCGGATATCAGCCATGTGCCGGATCCCCGTAGGTGTCTTCGCGCACGATGCGCGGGGTGTTCTCACGTGGCTCGATGGTTACCGGTTGGTAAATCACGCGCGCCTGATCAGGGTCATAACGCATTTCAACATGACCGGAAATCGGGAAATCCTTGCGGAACGGATGACCGATAAAGCCGTAGTCAGTCAGGATGCGACGCAAATCTTCGTGGCCGACAAACGCGATACCGAACAGATCGAACGCCTCACGCTCGAACCAGCTTGCACTCGTCCAGACGCCGGTCACGGAATCGACCGCAGGGAATTCATCGTCTTCTGCGAAGACGCGAACCCGCAAACGCCAGTTATGAGCGATCGACAGCAAATGCGAGACAGCGGCAAAGCGCTTGCCTTCCCACGCACCATCGCCATAGGTCGAATAGTCGACACCACACAGATCGATGATTTCTTCGAACTGCAGATCTGCCGCGTCGCGCAGCGTGGTCATCACTGCCAGATAATCGGTGGCAGCCACTTCTATGGTCAGTTCACCCAAGGCCAGCTTGACGGATTTCAGTTTGTCGCCGAAATGCGTCTGCAGATTCTGGCTGAGTGTTTCAAGCTTTGCAGACATAAGGTTCAGCCTCGACGATTAACGGGCAATGGTATTGGTACGACGGATCTTGTTCTGCAACTGGATGATCCCGTACAACAACGCCTCGGCCGTCGGCGGACAGCCCGGCACGTAGATATCGACCGGAACAATACGATCGCAGCCACGAACCACCGAGTAGGAATAGTGATAGTAGCCACCGCCATTGGCACAGGAACCCATCGAGATCACCCAACGCGGCTCGGACATCTGGTCATAAACCTTGCGCAGAGCTGGCGCCATCTTGTTGGTCAGCGTACCGGCAACAATCATCACGTCGGATTGCCGCGGGCTGGGACGAAACACCACGCCGAAGCGGTCCAGATCGTAGCGCGAACAACCCGCGTGGATCATTTCCACCGCACAGCAGGCGAGACCGAAGGTCATTGGCCACATCGATCCGGTGCGCATGTAATTGATCAGCTTGTCGGCCGTCGTCGTGACAAAGCCTTCCTGAAGGATTCCTTCAATACCCATGTCCGGTCCTTATTCCCATTCCAGCGCGCCCTTAGCCCAGGCATACGCATAGCCCACGACGAGGACGGTTACGAAGACCAACATTTCAACAAACCCGAACAACTTGATCGAATCCGTTGCAACGATATCCTTGAAGATCGTCGCCCAAGGAAAAAGGAAGGCGATTTCAAGATCGAAAAGAATGAAGAGGATGGCAATCAGGTAATAACGCACATCGAACTTCATGCGCGCATCTTCGAATGCCTCAAAGCCACACTCATAAGGAGAGAGCTTTTCCGGGTCCGGCCGACTGGGCGCGAGCAAAAAGCCCATCGCAACAGGCAGAACACCCACCGCGACCCCCACCAGGACGAACATCAGGATTGGAAAGTAGTTTTCCATGATCCGCCGCCAATATTCAGTTTCTTTTAAGAAACAGCGTGTCTTGCGACCACTGCCCCGATTTTTGGTGCCGACGGCGAGACTCGAACTCGCACAGCTTGCGCCACTACCCCCTCAAGATAGCGTGTCTACCAATTTCACCACGTCGGCACTACTTTTCTGAACCACCCAGCGAGGATTGTTGCCGAGCAATTCACCTTGCGTTACTTCGGTACTTCCTTCGCCTTGGAACCTGCCTCTGCAGGCGCTGCCGGCGCATCACCACCTGCCAGAGCAGGCTGCGAAACAGTTTGCGATTGTACCGTTTCTTGCATGACACTACCAGACGTTTTTGGCTTACTGGAAGCAACATACGCCAACGTCAGACTGGTCACAAAAAAGACAGCCGCGAGAATCCCGGTGGTGCGACTAAGGAAATTTGCCGAGCCCGAAGCGCCAAACAGGCTACCAGACGCGCCACTACCGAAAGCCGCCCCCATGTCCGCACCCTTGCCGTGCTGCATCAGGACCAGACCGATGATCGCCAAAGCCACCAGAATGTGAACAGTCAGCACCAAAGAAAAAAACCAATTCATGAAAAAACGCCTATCAGTTTGCCGCCCGGCAGATTGCCAGGAAGTCTTCCGCAACAAGGGCCGCGCCACCGATCAAACCACCATCGATATCCGCCTGCCCGAACAACTCCGCCGCATTCTGCGCCTTGACACTGCCACCATACAGAATGCGCAATCCCGATGCGACATCGCAATCCAGCGCAGCCACCTGCGACCGTATGGCAGCATGCACCTCCTGAGCCTGACCTGGCGTGGCCGTCAGCCCGGTGCCAATAGCCCAGACCGGCTCGTAAGCCACCACCGCCGATGCCAACGCCTTGACACCAACGCGATCCAGCACCGCAGCCAACTGCGCCGCCACAACCGAAAAGGTCTCGCCGCACTCACGTTGCGCCAAGGTCTCTCCTAGGCAGAGTACCGGCATCAAGCCGACAGCCTGAGCCGATGCAAATTTGGCGGCGATCTGAGCATCGCCCTCTGCAAACAACGCACGCCGTTCCGAGTGTCCAACCAGAACATAGCGACACCCGAACTCCACCAGCATCGCTCCGGAAACCTCGCCCGTATATGCGCCAACAGCATGCTCGCTCAAGGTCTGCGCTCCGAGAGCGATACCGGAATCGGCAAGCAAAGAAGCCACTTGGCTCAGATACGGAAACGGCGGGCAGACCGCAATTTCACAATGACATCCGTCCAAACCGCCGAGCAGTGCAGCCAGCAACGCCGCGTTGCCTTCACGAGCCCCGTTCATTTTCCAGTTGCCAGCTACCAGCTTTTTACGCATCGCTCGTTCGGATTACCAAGGACAAAACCCTAAAATTATAGCGACCAGACAAGCCCTTGGTCAATTTCGACAGCGGCACCCAGTAACTCTCGGGCGCTATTGCACGGCCTCCCGAACCACACATGCCAACCTTTCGGCTTCGCCGGCTACCTGCGCTGCATCCTCGCCCTCAACCATCACGCGCAACAGCGGCTCGGTTCCCGATGCCCGTAACAACACGCGTCCACGGCCGGCCATACGCGACTCCACCGCAGCCAATTCCGCTGTGATCGCAGGATGATCCTTCCATGGAAAACCCTTGACGATCTGAACATTAATCAGCTTTTGGGGATACAACTTCAAACCTGCAAGCAAGGACTTCAAATCACCTCCCGCCTCGCGCAGCGCCGCCAGAACCTGCAATGCGGCGACCGTCCCGTCCCCCGTGGTGTGTCGGTCAAGCGCCAGGATGTGTCCGGAGTTTTCGCCACCGAACAGCCAGCCCTTTTCGTTCAGCATTTCGACCACGTAACGGTCGCCAACTGCGGCCCTCGCAAACGGGATATCCAGTTTTTCCAGCGCGTGCTCAAGCGCCAGATTGGTCATCAAGGTACCAACAACGCCGTTGACGGGGGCTTGCCGGGCTCGACTGCGGACAATGGCAAACAACAGCTGGTCACCATCATAGAGGTTGCCCTCCGCATCGACCATCTGGATGCGATCCGCGTCACCATCCAGCGCCAGCCCAACATCGGCACGATGAGCAAGCACGGCATCCGCGAGGGCCTTGGGCGACGTTGCGCCACAGCCCTCATTGATATTCAGGCCGTTCGGCTGCACGCCGATGGTGACGATCTCTGCACCCAGCTCATGGAAGACACTCGGTGCAGTCTGATATGCCGCACCGTGGGCACAATCCACCACAATCTTGAGTCCGCGCAGATCAAGATCGTTGGGAAAGGTACTTTTGCAGAACTCGATATAGCGCCCGCGAGCATCCTCGATGCGCATTGCGCGCCCCAGATCCGCCGCGCCGACACAAGCCATTTCCTGATCGATACCAGCTTCAATCGCCCGTTCAACGTCGTCAGGCAGTTTGGTGCCCTGCGCTGAGAAAAACTTGATCCCATTGTCGTAGTATGGGTTATGCGAAGCGGAGATGACGATCCCGGCCTGCAAGCGCAAGGCGCGCGTCAAATAGGCTACTGCGGGCGTCGGAATCGGGCCAACCAGGCAGGTATCAACACCGGCAGCGGCGAAACCGGCTTCAAGAGCCGATTCCAGCATGTAGCCCGAGAGACGGGTATCTTTGCCTATCAATACCGCCGGGCGCTCGCCGACAGGCATGCTGCTGGTACCGAGCAGCACCTTACCGGCAGCATAACCAAGACGCATGACGAAATCCGGGGTGATCGGCAACTGCCCGACCCGACCACGCACGCCATCCGTACCGAAATATTTTCTACTCACGCTTCGCTCCCTGTTCAACTGCCACCCATACCGCCAAGGCATCGCATGTGGCGGCCACATCATGCACCCTGATTATTCTCGCACCTTTTTGTGCCGCAATCACCGCTGCGGCTATGCTTGCTGGCAGACGTCCGCCAATTTCGCGGCCGGTGATCGCGCCCAGCATCGATTTCCTCGACAGCCCGGCCAGAATCGGCAGTCCATCGATGGTGACTGCGGTCAACCCGGAAAACAGGGCCAAATTGTGATCGAGGGTCTTGCCAAATCCGAAGCCAGGATCGAGGACAATTCGACTATCCTCGACCCCCGCCTGCCGGCAACGACCAACCGCGTCGCGAAGAAAACTCCGAACATCGGCCACGACATCCACATAGACCGGATCGTGCTGCATTGTTCCCGGAAGGCCGCGCATGTGCATCGCGCAAACGGCACAATCCGATGCCGACACAGCCGCCAGCGCTTCAGGCTGGGACATGCCCGTAATGTCGTTGATCATACTCGCGCCAGCAGCCAGGGCAGCACGCATCACGGCTGGTTTGTAGGTGTCGACGGACACCGGCACGCCCCAGCGACATATTTCGGCCAATACCGGCAGCAGACGTCTCAGCTCTTCTTCTTCAGGTGTCGGAATCGCACCTGGACGGGACGACTCGGCGCCGATATCCAGGATATCCGCTCCCGCTTCTAGCTGCATCCGCGCATGGTCAATCGCCCGCGCCGTATCACCCAATAGACCGTCGCCGGAAAAAGAATCCGGGGTCAAGTTAACAATTCCCATCACCCGCGGCCGGCTCAGGTCCAGGCTGTAATCACCGCATTTCAGAGTAGTCATAAAAAAAGAGGCCGGGATGTTGCCCGGCCTGCGATTCGAGAGATGGCGTATCAGACGGCAACCGTCGCGCTCGGCTCGGCACCCGGCGTATCGTTGTTGTTCGCCGGACGCGAAGATCCTTGCACCGGTTTTGGCTGACGCGGCGGCTTGCCGGCCATGATGTCGTCGATTTGATCGGCATCGATGGTTTCCCAGTCAAGCAAAGCCTTGGTCATCGCCTCAACCTTGTCGCGGTTCTCTTCCAGCAGCTTGCGGGCAAGTGCGTATTGCTGGTCGATGATGCGGCGAATCTCGGCGTCCACCTTCTGCATCGTTGCTTCCGAAACATTCTTGTGCTGCGTCACGGAACGACCGAGGAATACTTCGCCTTCGTTCTCTCCATAGACCATAACCCCGAGATCGGACATGCCATAGCGCGTCACCATGTCACGCGCCATCGCCGTCGCCCGCTCGAAGTCGTTCGATGCGCCGGTGGTCATCTGGTTCATGAACAGCTCTTCGGCGATGCGACCGCCGAAGAGCACCGCGATGCGGCTCATCAGGTATTCGCGATCGTAGGCGTAACGATCCTGCTCGGGCAATTGCATTGTCAGACCCAGCGCACGACCACGCGGGATGATCGTGACTTTGTGCACCGGATCGGACTTCGGCACCAGTTTGGCGACAACGGCGTGACCCGACTCGTGGTAGGCCGTATTCATCTTTTCTTCTTCGGTCATGACCATGCTGCGGCGTTCGGCGCCCATCATGATCTTGTCCTTGGCCATCTCGAAGTCGTCCATATCGACGAGTCGCTTGTTGCGACGGGCGGCGAACAACGCGGCTTCATTAACCAGATTGGCCAGATCCGCACCGGAGAAGCCGGGCGTACCGCGTGCGATGACGTCGGCCTTCACGTCACCGGCAATCGGCACCTTGCGCATATGCACCTTGAGGATTTCCTCACGGCCACGGATATCAGGCAGCGGCACGACAACCTGGCGGTCGAAGCGTCCTGGGCGCAGTAGCGCCGGATCAAGAATGTCTGGACGGTTGGTTGCAGCAATCACGATGATTCCGGAGTGGCCTTCAAAGCCATCCATCTCAACCAGCAACTGGTTCAACGTCTGTTCGCGCTCATCGTTGCCGCCGCCAAGGCCGGCACCACGATGGCGACCGACAGCGTCAATTTCATCAATGAAGATGATGCAAGGTGCGTGCTTCTTGGCATTCTCGAACATGTCGCGAACGCGCGCAGCACCGACACCGACAAACATTTCAACGAAGTCAGAACCGGAGATGGAGAAGAACGGCACCTTGGCTTCGCCGGCAATCGCTTTGGCAAGCAGGGTCTTGCCGGTACCGGGGTTGCCGACCATCAGCACGCCCTTGGGAATGCGGCCGCCCAGCTTCTGGAACTTGGAGGGATCGCGCAGGAAATCGACCAGTTCCTGAACCTCTTCCTTGGCTTCGTCGCAACCAGCGACGTCCGCAAAGGTAATGGTGTTCTGCGCTTCGTCAGTCATCCGTGCGCGCGACTTGCCGAAGGAGAAGGCGCCACCCTTGCCGCCGCCCTGCATCTGGCGCATGAAGAACACCCAGACGCCAATCAGCAGCAACATCGGGAACCAGCTGACGAAGATGTTCATCAGCATTGACGGCTCTTCTTCCGGCTTGGCTTCGATCTTGACGCCATTCTTCAGCAGATCGGAAACCAGCCATAGATCTGGCGGCGCATAGGTCGTAATACGCTTGCCTTCGGTCGTCGTGGCCTTCAGGGTGCGCCCCTCGATCACTACCTTGGAGATGCGCCCCTGCTTCACCTCTTCGATGAACTGGGAGTACTCAATCGATCCTGTGGCGACCTGGCGGGTATTGAACTGGTTGAAGACGGTCATCAGGACCATGCCGATGACCAACCAGATCGCTAGGTTTTTGAACATGTTGTTCAAGCGTGCACTCCTTCAACGACTGCGGGCAATAAAAACAGCATTCTAAACAATCTTTTCAGCGCAATGTACGGCCGAGCAGATAAAGCTCAGGACTGCGATCACGAGAAGCATCCGGTTTACGCACGACGACCGTCTGAAACGCCGCGCGCATGGCCTTCAAGAAGCTTTCATAGTCACTTCCCTGGAAAACTTTGACCAGAAAAGCCCCATCGGGTTTCAAATGGGCCTGCGAAAACTCCAACCCCAGTTCCGCCAGATGCATGACCCGCGCCTGATCGACGAGGGGCACCCCTGACATATTGGGGGCCATGTCCGACATCACAAGTCCCACTTGCCGTTCGCCGACAAGATTTTCCAGTTGCTGCAACACGTCATCTTCGCGGAAATCGCCCTGAATGAACTGAACACCGTGAATTGGTTCCATTTCCAGCAAATCCAGCGCCAGCACCAGCCCCCCCGTGCCGACGCGCTTGGCCGCGACCTGCGACCAGCCACCGGGGGTTGCGCCGAGATCCACCACCACCTCTTCACGCTTGAGGAGCTTATCCTTGTCGTCAATCTCCATCAGCTTGAAGGCCGCTCGCGAGCGCCAGCCCTCTTTTTTGGCCAACTGGACGTAAGGATCATTTACATGTTCCATCATCCATGCTTTGCTGGTTCTGGTTCTCTTCATTCGGTAAAATGCCGTTTTTGAAAGGTTAACTATGCTGCAAATTACTTCGCTTCAGCGCCGGGAGCTTCGCGCCCGGGCCCATGGCCTCAATCCGGTGGTCTCCATCGCGGAGAATGGTCTCACTGAAGCCGTCCTCAAGGAAATCGATGTTTGCCTGAAGGCGCACGAACTGATCAAGATTCGTGTTTATGGCGACAGCCGCGAGGATCGAATTGCTTATTACGAGCAGATCTGCAATGAACTGGGCGCCGCTCAGGTCCAACACATCGGCAAACTGCTGGTCGTCTTCCGTCCCGCACCCGCTGATGCTGCTGCGGTGAACCCGGAAAAAGGCCAAAAATCGCGACGTAGCGCCCCGCGCAAAACCAAGCGCAGCTTCCAGGGCTGATCAGCGCAGCCCGCGACCGCTCCACACCACGAGCCACACTCCCAGCAGACTCTCGATCAGATAGAGGATGCTGGAAACGCCGTGCCAGGCGGCAAAGCGGTCACGCAGTACGCTCTCCATCACTTCGCGTGGCAAGGCATCCGCCTTGAGCTGCGCCATCAGCGGCTGGATCCCGAACTGGCTGGCCGCGGTCATCAGTGCCATCACCAGCACCAGCCAGAAGACTGCCCGCTTCAAGACCCCGCCACCCCAGCGGCCGATCAGGAAGAGCAGCAGATAAGCCGCTGCTGCCAGCCCCACCCAGCCGATCAGCGCAAAGAGCTTGCCGGCGACCATCCCGGCCAGGGCACGGTCGCCAAGTGAAGAAAACAACACTGGCGCAGCGATGTAACCGATAGCCAGCATGCCCCCGACCCAGACGGTCATCGCGATCAGGTACAGGGCTTCGCTCAGGGCACGCATCGCGTATTACTGGTAACGGACGTCCAGAATCTCGAACTCGCGAATACCCCCCGGCGCCTGAACCTGGGCGATGTCGCCTGCGTACTTGCCAATCAGTGCCCGCGACATCGGCGAAGCGACCGACAGTTTGCCAGCCTTGATGTCGGCCTCATCCTCACCAACGATCTGATAGGTCACGACGTCGCCGGAATCCTGATCTTCGATCTCGACCGTCGCACCGAAAACACAGCGCCCGTCGGCATCCAGCAGCTTGGGATCGATGATCTGGGCGTTCGAGAGCTTGCCCTCGACCTCCTGAATCCGCCCTTCAATAAAGCCCTGCCGCTCCTTGGCGGCATCGTATTCGGCGTTTTCGGACAAATCGCCGTGGGACCGTGCTTCGGCAATGGCGGCGATTACCGCCGGCCGTTCGATCGTTTTCAGACGATGCAACTCATCACGGAGTTTCTCGGCACCACTTACGGTCAACGGGGTTTTGGTCATGTTTTTTCCTGCAAAAGCAAAACCGCCGGCGCCCGAAACGAGCAGCCCGGCGGTTCGGGTTAGGTTCAGTGCAGTTGAGCGTGCAGCGCCTGGATCGGATACACCACGAGCTCACCCAGATTGCGGATACCCTCCGCAGCCGCCTCGGCACCCCAGATCGTCGTGTACATGGTCACACGAGCCTGCAGGCCGGAAGTGCGGATCGAACGCGAATCGTTGATTGCGCCGCGCTTTTCTTCCACCGTGTTGATGATCAAGGCAATCTCGTTGTTCTTGATCATATCGACAATGTGCGGACGACCTTCGGTGACCTTGTTAACCGGCGCGACCGGCAAGCCTGCCGCTTCGATCGCATGCGCGGTCCCGCGGGTTGCTACCAGCTGGAAGCCAGCCTCGTGCAGGTGACGGGCGATCTCGATGGCTTTGGCCTTGTCACTGTCCTTGACCGACAGGAAGACCTTGCCCGACTTCGGCAACTTGACACCTGCCGCTAGCTGCGACTTGACGAAAGCTTCGGCAAAGCTGACGCCGACGCCCATGACTTCGCCGGTCGATTTCATTTCCGGGCCGAGGATGGTATCGACGCCCGGGAACTTCACGAAGGGGAAGACAGCTTCCTTGACCGAGAAATATGGCGGGATGACTTCCTTCGTGATGCCCTGATCCTTCAGACTGCGGCCGGACATGCAGCGGGCAGCAATCTTCGCCAGCTGCAGGCCGGTGGCCTTGGAAACATAAGGAACGGTACGCGAGGCGCGCGGATTGACTTCCAGCACGTAGACGTCGTTGTCCTTGATCGCGAACTGGACGTTCATCAGACCGCAGACATTCAGCGCCTTGGCCATCAGCTTGGTCTGGCGACGCAGTTCATCCTGCACAGCCGCCGACAACGAGTAAGGCGGCAGCGAGCAGGCCGAGTCACCGGAGTGCACGCCTGCCTGTTCAATGTGCTCCATGACGCCGCCGATGATGACTTCTTCGCCATCGGACAGCGCATCGACGTCACACTCGACGGCATCGTTCAGGAAGCGGTCGAGCAGCACCGGCGAATCATTGGAGACCTTGACCGCTTCGCGCATGTAGCGCTCAAGATCCTTCTGCTCATGGACGATTTCCATGGCGCGACCACCGAGCACGTAGGATGGACGGACAACCAGTGGGTAGCCGATTTCGGCAGCCAGACGCAGGGCATCCTCTTCGGTTCGCGCCGTGCGGTTCGGCGGCTGCTTGAGGCCCAGGTCGTGCAGCAGCTTCTGGAAGCGCTCGCGGTCTTCGGCGATGTCGATCGACTCCGGTGTCGTGCCGATGATCGGCACGCCGTTGGCTTCGAGTGCCAGCGCCAGCTTCAACGGGGTCTGACCACCGTACTGAACGATGACGCCAACCGGCTTTTCGATAGCGCAGATTTCCAGCACGTCTTCGAGCGTCAGCGGCTCGAAATACAGGCGGTCGGAGGTATCGTAATCGGTAGAGACGGTTTCCGGGTTGCAGTTGACCATGATGGTCTCGTAACCATCTTCCCGCATCGCCATCGCTGCATGAACGCAGCAATAGTCGAATTCGATGCCCTGGCCGATGCGGTTCGGGCCACCACCCAGCACCATGATCTTCTTCTTGTCGGTCGGCATCGCCTCGCACTCGTCCTCATAGGTCGAGTAGAGATACGCGGTATCGGTCGAAAACTCCGCAGCGCAGGTGTCGACGCGCTTGTAAACCGGACGCACGCCCAGTTCATGACGGCGCTTGCGGAATTCGGCTTCGGTCGTCTTCAGCAGATAGGCGAGGCGACGGTCGGCAAAGCCCTTTTTCTTGAGGAAACGCAGCTCATCTGCGGTCAACGTGGAAAACTCACGTTTTTCGACCGCCAGCTCCAGATCAACGATTTCCTTGATCTGGACGAGGAACCACGGGTCAATCTTGGTCAGTTCGAAGACTTTTTCGACCGACATGCCAACGCCGAAGGCATCGGCGACGTACCACAGACGATCCGGTGTCGGACGGGCCAGTTGCTCATCAATGGTCGCCGGGTCAACAGACTTCAGGTTGAAGCCATCGACACCGACTTCCAGACCGCGCAAAGCCTTCTGCAGCGACTCCTGGAAGGTGCGGCCCATGGCCATCACTTCACCAACCGACTTCATCTGGGTGGTCAGGGTGTTGTCCGCCTGCGGGAACTTCTCGAAGGCAAAGCGCGGCACCTTGGTGACGACGTAGTCGATGGAAGGCTCGAACGATGCCGGGGTCTTGCCGCCGGTAATGTCGTTGGCCAGTTCGTCCAGGGTATAGCCGATGGCCAGCTTGGCGGCGATCTTGGCGATCGGGAAGCCGGTCGCCTTGGAGGCCAGCGCCGACGAACGCGACACACGCGGGTTCATTTCGATGACGATGCAGCGACCATCCTTCGGATTGATCGAGAACTGCACGTTGGAACCGCCGGTATCGACACCAATCTCGCGCAGAACGGCGATCGAGGCGTTGCGCAGCAGCTGGTATTCCTTGTCGGTCAGCGTCTGCGCCGGGGCAACGGTGATCGAGTCGCCAGTGTGCACACCCATCGGATCAAGGTTTTCGATCGAGCAGACGATGATGCAGTTGTCCGCCTTGTCACGGACGACTTCCATTTCGTATTCCTTCCAGCCGAGCAGCGACTCTTCGATCAGCAGCTCGTTGGTCGGCGAAGCCTCGAGACCGCGCTTGCAGATGGTCTCGAACTCTTCCATGTTGTAAGCGATACCGCCACCGGTACCGCCGAGCGTGAAGGAGGGGCGGATGATGGTCGGGAAGCCGATCATCGCCTGCACCTGATAGGCCTCTTCCATGCTGTGCGCAGTCGCCGACTTGGCGGAACCGAGACCGATCTTGGTCATCGCGTCCTTGAATTTCTGGCGGTCTTCTGCCTTGTCGATCGCTTCCTTGGAAGCCCCGATCAGTTCAACACCGAACTTCTCGAGCACACCTTCACGGTCGAGGTCGAGCGCGCAGTTCAGCGCGGTCTGACCGCCCATGGTCGGCAACAGTGCGTCCGGACGTTCCTTTTCGATGATCTTGGCGACCACTTGCCAGGTAATCGGCTCGATGTAGGTGACATCGGCCATTTCCGGGTCGGTCATGATCGTCGCCGGGTTGGAGTTAACCAGGATGACCTTGTAACCTTCTTCGCGCAGGGCCTTGCAGGCCTGGGCTCCGGAGTAGTCGAATTCACAGGCCTGACCGATGATGATCGGGCCGGCGCCAATGATCAAAACACTTTTAATGTCTGTACGTTTCGGCATTTCTAGTCTCTCGCCTTATTGCGCGTTGTTCAGCGCTGCAACGCCACGCGTCATGCAGTCGAGGAAGCGGTCAAACAGGTAGGCCACATCGTGCGGGCCGGGGCTGGCTTCCGGGTGCCCCTGGAAGGAAAACGCCGGCACATCGGTGCGGGCAATGCCCTGCAAGGAACCATCGAACAGCGACACGTGCGTCGCACGCAGGTTGGCCGGCAGCGAATCGGCATCGACCGCAAAGCCGTGGTTCTGACTGGTGATCAGCACCTGGCCGGTATCCATGTCCTTCACCGGGTGGTTGGCACCGTGGTGGCCGAACTTCATCTTCAGCGTCTTGGCACCGGAGGCCAGCGCCAGCAGCTGATGACCCAGACAGATACCGAAGGTCGGCACGCCGCGGTCGAGGAATTCGCGAATGGCGGCAATGGCGTAATCGCAAGGCTCGGGATCCCCCGGGCCGTTGGACAGGAAGACGCCATCCGGATTCATCGCCAGCACGTCGGCGGCCGGCGTCTGGGCGGGCACAACTGTCAGTTTGACTCCGCGCTCGGCCAGCATGCGCAGGATATTGCGCTTGACGCCAAAATCATAGGCAACAACATGGAAGCGTTCTTCACGACGCTGCGCATAGCCCTTGAGCGTCCACTCGGCCTCGTTCCACTCGTAACCAGCCTTGGCGGAAACGACCTTGGCCAGATCCATGCCGGCCAGCCCCGGGAAGGCCTTGGCCATCGCCTGCGCCTTGGCCTCATCGACTTCACCAGCAATGATGCAACCGGCCTGCGCACCCTTTTCCCGCAGGATGCGGGTGAGCTTGCGGGTATCGATCCCGGCGATGGCGACGATGCCATGCTTTTTCAGATACGAGGAAAGATCCTCTTCGGTACGCCAGTTCGAGGCACGGCGGGGCAGATCGCGAATCACCAGGCCTGCGGCATAGTTGGCACCCGACTCGAAATCCTCCGCATTACAGCCGGTATTGCCGATATGCGGGTAGGTCAGCGTAACGATCTGGCGGCAGTAGGAAGGATCTGTGAGGATTTCCTGATAACCGGACATGGCGGTATTGAACACCACCTCGCCGCTGGTCATGCCGTCGGCGCCGATGGATTGCCCTTTGAAAACCGTTCCGTCGGCGAGGGCGAGAATGGCGGGGGTAATTGAGGGCAGTAGGGACACGGCCGGCTCTCCTGAGTTTTTCAGCTTGTTCATGTGCCAAGCGGGGAGGCTTTCGCCTCCCCGCTCGTGCTTTTTAACCTTATTATTTTAGCCGAAAACGGCCTTTTCAGGCAAATTCAAGGGATTACACGTGTTTCAACAAAGGCCTGCAGACACGGCCTGACCGCTGTCAATTCGTTCATCAAGGCACCGAACAACTGATGGCAACGCGACCAATCCACCGCACCCGGCGACAATGCCGCCGTTTCGAGCTCCTGCGCGCGCCGCCGAGCGCGATTCGCATGGAACATGGCCAACAGGCTTTTCAAGGTGTGGGCATGCATACGCAATTCCTGAGGTTCAGCGGCGTCAAGCGCCTGCCGCACCCGGCCAACGTGATCGTCCCACTCACCAAGCAACATACCCGCCATCGTTGCACACAACTCCGGATCGCCGATATCGCGCAATGCCGATTTCAGGTCCAGCGGTGACGCGTCATCCAGCGGTGCCTCGACCATGGGCAGCAAATCCACCTCCTTACCCGCGGCACGCGCCAGTGCCGCCCGTAAATCTTCAGGACGCAAGGGCTTGGCAACATAGTCGTTCATCCCGGCCTCAAGGCAGCGATCACGGTCGTTGGCCATGACATTGGCCGTCATGGCCACGATGTAGACTGGCTTGAAATCCTGCGACACCACCCAGCTCCGTCGCATTTCGCGAGCACGAATGGCTTCGGTTGCCTCGATTCCGCCCATGACGGGCATCTGCATGTCCATCAGAATCACATCGAAGCGGCTGTCTTCGAAGTGATCCAGTGCCTCGGCGCCATTGTTTGCCACCACGACATGATGTCCTTCGCGCTCCAGAATGCGTAATGCCAACTCCTGATTGACGGGATTATCTTCTACCAGCAGGAGACTCAGGGATTGAGCCGAACCCGGGACCACATCAGGAATATCGAAAGGCGCAAAATCAATGCTGGAGGCTGCCGGCTTTTCTAGAAGTGTCAGCGCATCGAGCAGATCATCGTCGGCAATCGGCTTGATCAGATGTGCCGACACCTGTAATTCGCGCAGACGCGCCATGTCATGACGCTGATTTTCAGTTGTCAGCATCATCAGTAGTCGCTCGACCTTGCCACTCGCACTCCAACTCTCGGCAAGAGAAAAACCGACCGGCGGCTCCATATTGGCATCAGCGAAAATATAGTCAAAGGCAAAATCCACTGCTCTTGTACGGGCAATGGCTTCAGCGGCCGCCACACCATCCGGCACAACCGAGGCCTGAACCTCGAGGCGCTCAAGCATGTCGAGCAAACACTGAGCCGCCGAGGGGTTGTCCTCAATGACCAGCGCCCGCTTGCCACGTCCCGGCATTTGGCCGAACGTGGTGTTGATGCCCACATCCTCGCAGCCAAATCGGGCGGTGAAATAAAACGTCGAGCCAACACCCGGAGCACTGCTCAACCAGATTCGACCGTCCATTAACTGCACCAGGCGGGCGCTGATGGCAAGACCGAGACCTGTCCCACCAAATCGCCGCGTGGTCGACACATCGGCCTGCGAGAAGCCCTCGAAAATCTCCCGCTGCTTCTCCGGCGGCACGCCGATGCCGGTATCGCGGACTGAGAAGCGTAAAAAGATCGAGTTTTCGGTGGCTTGCTCGACATCGACAGTCAACGCGACCTCGCCTTGCTCGGTGAATTTGATTGCGTTACCCAGCAGATTGATCACCACCTGTCGCAAACGCGTGGGATCCCCGACCACCCGGCGCGGCACCTCGGGACGGATATCTGCAATCAGCTCCAGCCCTTTCTTGTGCGCACTCACCGCCAGAACCCGAACTGCCTCCTGAAGTACGTCACGCAGCTTGAACGATAGGGCCTCGAACTGCATCTTGCCCGCCTCGATCTTTGAAAAATCGAGAATGTCGTTAACGATGGTCAGCAAAGCCTCGGCCGAGGATTTGACGGTTTTGAGGTAATGCCGCTGCTCGTGGTCGAGATCGGTATCCAGCGCCAGCTCGGTCATCCCGATGATGCCGTTCATCGGCGTCCTGATCTCGTGACTCATATTAGCCAGAAAGGCGCCACGGGCCTTGTTTGCCGACTCCGCCTGCTCCTTGGCGGAAATCAGCTCGGCTTCGGCCGCCTTGACGCCACTGATGTCCCGCTGCAGGACGAGCATCCGCGTCGGCTCACCCTGAGCATCACGGGCCGCCACCGAACCGCGCAACAAAAACCACTGCCAGCGGCCGTCGCGGGCCTTCAAGCGGCAACTGACCTGAAAATAGCGGTCCGTTCCCGCTGCCTGCGCTGCAATCTGCCCCTGCAATTGCCGCAAATCTTCCGGATGCACCAGGCGTTGCCATTGCGCAATGGTGTTGTCGAGATCATTCAAGCCGTAGCCGAGCATCTCCTTCCAGTGGCGCCCGGATTCGATTGTGCCAGTCTTCAGATTCCAGTCGGTCAGCGCATCACCGGAGAGCAGGCTCTGCCAGTTATTGAGCGCAACGTAGGCGTTATATGAGGAATCGACCAGGCCCAGCAGTTTTTCAAGACCACTCGCCAAGGCGCCCGATTGTCCGGCTCGGGCAGCGTCGAGCAACTGACGCAACTGCGGCTCGCCTTCGCCACCGAAAATTTCCTGGAGCTGACGGGCGAGCAGCCTGGATTTCATAACGACTAGCGCAAACCGAGCACGTCTTGCATGTCGAACAAACCCGATTTGCGACCAGCAAGAAAGCGGGCCGCACGCATGCTGCCCAGTGCATACGGCATGCGGCTACTGGCCTTGTGCGTAATTTCGACACGCTCGCCAATGCCACAGAACATCACCGTATGATCGCCAACAATATCGCCACCGCGCACGGTGGCAAAACCGATGGTCGATGGATCGCGCTCACCGGTCACACCTTCGCGGCCGTACACCGCACAATCCTTGAGATCACGCCCGAGCGCAGCGGCCACGACCTCGCCCATGCGCAGCGCGGTGCCCGACGGGGAGTCGATCTTCATCCGGTGATGTGCCTCGACCACCTCGATGTCATAACCCTGATTCAAAATACGCGCTGCGGTATCGAGCAGCTTGAACACCAAGTTGACGCCGACAGCCATATTCGGCGCAAAGACGACCGGGACATCGACCGCTGCGGCAGCAATCGCTGCCTTGCCCTCGGCCTCGAAACCGGTAGTACCGATGACCATGGCCACACCCGCCTTGCGGCAGAGCTCCAGATGCTTCAGCGTCCCTTCCGGGCGAGTGAAGTCGACCAGGCAATCAATGGCTTGCAGTCCACTGCCCAGGTCATCGCTGACAACGACGTCGCACGCCATGCCGACCAGCTCGCCGGCTGTCTTGCCAACCGCCGGACTGCCGGCAACATCAAAGGCAGCACCCAAGGTCAATTGCTCATCCTTGAGCGCGGCCTCAATCAGCATCCTGCCCATGCGCCCGCCGGCGCCCACGACGCCGACGCGCGTCAAACCTGCTGTTGCACTCATGACTTAAAACCCCATCATATCCATGAAACGACGGAAAAAACCTGGTTGCTCCCGCGGCGGCAACGGCTTGTCCGCTGCCTCACCGGTCAGCGAACCCAGTTCGATGACACGTGTTTTGGCAACCGGCGCGGTCAACTCTTCTGCCGCCGCCACGGCCACATCGCCGCCGACACGCTCGAGGCGTCCGTCCTTGTCGAAAAATACCGCAAACTTCCGCGACTCGGTGGCACCGGTCTGGCCGTTACGATAGCTATAAACATAATCCCAGCGCTGCGCATGAAAAATGTCCGCGATCACCGGCGACCCAAGGACGAAACGCACCTGGTCGCGTGTCTGACCAGGACGCAGTTGCGCCACCATCTCCTGCGTCAGAACGTTGCCCTGCTGGACATCGATCTTGTATTCGTTGATGAAGCCGGGCTTGTAGGAACAGGCAGAAAAAAGGACGCAAAAGGCTGCGGCGGACAGGGTGCGGGAGCGGAGCATGCGAAAGATCCGGAGTTTCTCAAACGGTCTTGAAGCGGTATATCATACCCGAAATACGCTGGCAGCCTGCCGCAACGAATACTGGAAAACCAACGATGAGCGATCCGCAGAGCCTCAAGAGTATGGGGCTGAAAGCCACCTTTCCGCGCCTGAAGATTCTTGAGCTTTTCGAAAAAAGCAAAATGCGTCACATGACGGCAGAAGACGTTTACCGTCTGCTGCTGGCCGACAACATGGACATCGGACTGGCTACCGTTTATCGCGTACTGACCCAGTTTGAGCAGGCCGGTTTGCTGGAGCGTCATTTCTTCGAGTCAGGCAAGGCAGTCTTCGAAATCAACCATGGCAAGCACCACGACCACCTTGTCTGCATCGACTGCGGGCGGGTCGAAGAGTTCTACGACCCGGAAATCGAACGTCGCCAGAACGCCATCGCCGAAGAGCGTGGCTTCGCCATTCAGGACCACGCCCTCTACCTCTACGCCCAGTGCATCAAGACCGAATGCCCGCACCGCAAGTCGGGCATCAAAGACTGAGCGGCAACTCCCCACCAAGCAATTCTCATGAGTATCGACCCGGGCGCAGCCGCGTCCTCGGCTTGGCTTTCATCCGCCGGCACAACCTTTTTGCTGATTGCCCTCGCCGAATTCGGTGACAAGAGCCAGCTCGTCTGCATGACCCTGGCCGCACGCCATCGCGGCCTGCCAGTTGCGCTTGGCGCCATCACGGCCTTCGCCATCCTCAATTTGCTGGCGACGCTGTTCGGGGCCGCCGTCGCGGCCTGGTTGCCGGACTGGGTCGTCACTGCAGCAGTCGGCCTGTTGTTCGCGGTATTCGGGATCAATGCCCTGCGTTATTCGGAAGACGAGGACGACGAAGCGATCGAGGAAAAGCCCGGACACGGTATTTTTGCCACGACCTTCCTGCTCATTTTTCTCGCGGAATTTGGCGACAAGACGCAAATCGCCGTCGCCGGCATGGGCAGCACCGCCGCTGCCACGGCAGTCTGGAGCGGTGCCACGCTGGCACTCGCCACGACATCGTTACTCGGCATCTATGCTGGCCGCCGCTTACTCAACCGGCTACCGCTGCTCTGGATCCATCGCATCAGTGGCAGTTTTTTCCTGCTGCTCGCGGCAGTCGCCGGCTATCGCCTGATGTCGGGGTAAGCACCGCTTCGGCAACATGGCCGATTTTGGCCAATTTTCCGGGTTCACCGTAGATGAGCCCCAAAAATTGCCACCCAGCCCACCCCTAGCGAACGCGCCCGTCCAGCAACTCTCCGGCATGGCGCAAGGTGATCTCGGTAATGTCCACGCCGCCCAACATGCGCGCGATCTCGCGTACCCGCCCCGCATCGTCCAGTGGCTGGATCGCACTCAGGGTCACGCCATCCAGCGTGCGCTTGCTGACCTGCCACTGCCAGTCCGCCTGAGCCGCCACCTGCGGCAAATGCGTGACGCACAACACCTGACGCTCGCAGCCCAACTGATTCAGCAAGCGACCGACGATTTCCGCGACGCCCCCGCCGATACCGACATCCACCTCGTCGAAGATCAGTGTCGGCACGCTGGCCGAGCGCGATGTCAGCACCTGGATCGCCAGACTGATCCGTGACAATTCGCCACCGGAGGCGACCTTGGCCAACGGCCTGGCATCACTGCCCGCAAGCCCCCCGACACGGAATTCGATCTGCTCCAGACCGCTCGCCGAGCCGCCCTCGACCGGCAGCAACGCGACCTCAAACCGGCCGGACGAAAGTGCCAGCTGACGCATGACTTCGCTCACAGACTGGCCCATCTCGCCGGCAGCCTGCTGCCGGGCCGCCGACAAGGCCGACGCCCGCGCTTGATACGCCTGTGCCGCAGCACCGGCCGCCGCCTGCAACGCATCCAGATCCGCCGCCGCCGCCAGCGCCTCCAGCCGCGACTGCCAACCGGCCAGCAAGCCCGGCAACTCGACTGGCGGCACGCGATATTTCCGTGCGGCTGTCATGACCTGATCCATACGCCGTTCAACCTCGCCCAGCCGCGCCGGATCAAGATCGACACGGTCTGCATAGCGGCGCAAAGAGGAGACCGCTTCGCCGAGTTCCGCCTGCACCGAGGCAATCAGTGCCGCAACGTCGGCCAGCGCCGGGTCGAACTCGGCCAGCCCATCGAGACGGCCGGCCACGCTGTCGATCTGCCGGGCGCATGCAGCGTCGTCTTCGGAGAGCACCGCCAATGCAAACTGCGCCCCTTCGATCAGGCTGGCCGCATGGCTCAGCCGCTTGTGCTCTGCATCCAGATTGGCCCACTCGTCGCCGGCAAACCCTAGCGCATCAAGCTCGCCAATCTGCCATGCCAACTGCTCGCGTTCCCGCTGCAGGGCCTCGGCCCCCTCGGCCGCGGCGCGCAGGGCTTGTTCCGCTTCACGCCAACAGCGCCAGGCGGCATTGACCTCGCGTGCCAGCCCGCTCAGCCCGGCATGGTCATCGAACAGTTGGCGCTGGGCATCGCCACGCAACAGCGACTGATGGGCATGTTGACCGTGGATATCGACCAGCGACTCGCCGATCTCGCGCAGCTGTTGCACCGTTGCCGGCGAACCGTTGATGTAGGCGCGAGAACGACCGCCGGCATCCACCACCCGGCGCAGCAACAGCTCGTCGTCGCCATCCAGATCGTGATCCTTGAGCCAGGCAGCCACATCGGGTAGCGCAGCAATGTCGAAGCAGGCCACGACCTCGGCCTTGTCGCAGTCCTGACGAACGACACCGGGATCGGCCCGCTCGCCCAGCGCCAGCGCCAGCGCGTCGATGAGGATGGATTTCCCGGCGCCGGTCTCGCCGGTCAGCGCACCGAAACCGTCACCGAAGCTCAGCTCCAGGCGGTCGACAATGACAAAATCGCGGATGGTCAGCTGACGCAGCATGCAGAATCTTTCTCAAGGCCCCTTCGGCCGTTCGCTCCATTGCAGCTTTTGGCGCAGCATGGCGAAGTAGCTGTAGCCCGGCGGATGCAGAAAGCAAATCTTGTGTTCGGAGCGGCGCAAACGCACCGAATCGCCTGGCAGCAGATCGAGCGTCACCTGACCATCGAAGTGCACGCGTGGATCATCGGCATAAACGATGCGCAATTCGATGTCGGTGTTTTCATTGACGATGATCGGACGATTGGTCAGCGCATGCGGACACAGCGGCACGAGCGCGATCCCTGTCAGCGTCGGATTCAGAATCGGGCCGCCGGCCGACATCGAGTAGGCGGTCGAGCCGGTCGGTGTCGAAACGATCAGGCCATCGGAACGCAGGTTATAGATGAACTCGCCATCAATGAACAACTCGAACTCGATCATCCGGCCGATGGCGCCCTTGTCGACCACGACGTCGTTGAGGGCCATGTTGGCGGCAATTTCCTTGCCGTCGCGGATCACCTCGGCGGCCAGCAGCATGCGGTTCTCCGGCATGAAGCGGCCGTCCAGCAGGTCATCCATGCACGTCAGCATGTCGTCGCGGGCAATATCGGTCATGAAACCGAGCCGCCCCTGGTTCACGCCGACCAGCGGCACGCAGTAGCGGGCCAGCCGGCGCGCCGCATTGAGCATGGTGCCATCGCCACCAAGGACGATGGCAAGGTCCGCATGCGCGCCGATATCGTTGAAGCCGCAGGTCACCCAGCGCGACAGATCGACCGTTTTTCCGATGTTCTCGGCCGTCTCGCGTTCGATGAACACCGAGACGCCGCGCTCATAAAGGTACTCGGCCAACTTGCGCAAGGATTCGGCAATTTCCTGACTATGGTACTTGCCGACCAGCGCGATGGTCCTGGGGGAGCGGTAAGAGGTAAAGCCTCGGTTCATGGGGACGAATTCTTGCATAAAAATCAGCCCCCCGTGCAGGGCACGCACAAGCCGCCCACGACTGAGCGACACGACATCGCAAACCCCGTGCGGCGCAACCGCCGGTTTTTTGTACAATCAGCGCTGCCATGGATGAACGCTCGCGCTCCCTTCTCAAGACACTGGTCGAACACTACATTGCCGACGGACAGCCGGTCGGCTCGCGTGCACTGTCGAAATTCTCGGGACTCGACCTGTCGCCAGCGACCATCCGCAACGTCATGGCCGACCTGGAAGAGGCTGGTTTCGTCGCCAGCCCGCACACCTCGGCCGGACGCATCCCGACCGCCCGCGGCTACCGGCTGTTCGTTGATAGCCTGCTCACCATGCAACCCCTGGAAGCTCGCCAGCGCGGTGAAATGGAAGAAGCACTCCAGGGCTTGCCCGCCAGCCAGCTGATCGCCAACGCGTCGCAACTGCTTTCCAGCCTGACCCATTTCGCCGGCGTCGTCGTCGCCCCACGCCGCGCCGCCAGCCGGATTCGCCAGATCGAATTCCTCAGCCTGTCGGACAAGCGCATCCTGCTGATCATCGTCACCGTCGATGGCGATGTCCAGAACCGTATCGTCAACACCGACCGCAGCTACAGCGCCAGTGAGCTGGTCAGCGCCGCCAACTACCTGAACCAGAACTTTTCCGGCCTCGACTTCGAGCAGATCCGCCAGAAACTGGCCTTGGAGATCCAACAACTGCGTGACGACATCAAGCCCTTGATGGCCCTGGCGCTGGAGGCCGGCGATGAGGCCCTGTCGTCGAGCAATCAGCCCTACGTGATTTCCGGCGAGCGCAACCTGCTCGACGTTGAAGAACTGTCATCGAACATGAAACGTCTGCGCGAGCTGTTCGACCTCTTCGAACAGCGCTCCAGCATGGTCCGCCTGCTCGAGGTCTCGCACCGCGCCGAGGGCGTGCAGATCTTCATTGGCGGCGAGTCCGGCCTCGCACCGCTCGACGAATGCAGCGTCATCGCCGCGCCCTACTCTGTCGACGGCCGCGTCGTCGGCTCCGTCGGCGTCATCGGCCCCACCCGGATGGCTTACGAACGGGTCATTCCCATCGTAGATATCACTGCCCGCCTGCTTTCGAGCGCCCTTTCCTACAAGAACGAATCCTGATGCCCCGCTTCCTCCCCGAACCGCCGCACCGCCATGGCACGCCGGCCAGTACGGCGATTGTCCTCGTCAACCTGGGCACCCCGGACGCCCCGACCGCGCCGGCATTGCGTCGTTATCTCGGCGAGTTCCTTTCCGACCCGCGCGTTGTCGAAATCCCGAAACCGCTCTGGTGGCTGATCCTCAACGGGATCATTCTCAACACCCGCCCAAAAAAATCCGCCGCCAAGTACGCCAGTGTCTGGATGCCCGAGGGTTCGCCGCTGCGCGTGCATACCGAGCGCCAGACCAAACTGCTCAAAGGGCTGTTGGGCGAACGAGGCCACCAGGTCACGGTCACCTCGGCCATGCGCTACGGCTCGCCATCGATCCAGAAGACCCTGAGCCACCTGCGCGCGGAGGGTGCCCAACGGATTCTGTTGTTGCCGATGTACCCGCAATATGCAGCCAGCACGACGGCAACCGTCGTAGACGAAGCCTCCCGCTGGTTACTGCAAACACGCAACCAGCCCGAAATGCGGTTCGTCCGGAATTTTCATGACGATCCGGGTTACCTCGCAGCACTCGAAAAATCGGTCCGCCGCCACTGGCAGACGCATGGCACGCTCGGTGAAAAAGGTTTGTTGCTGCTCAGCTTCCACGGCCTGCCCAAGCGCAGTCTCGATCTTGGCGATCCCTATTTCTGTGAATGCCACAAGACCGGCCGCCTGCTGGCCGCCCGACTGGGCCTGAACGACAGCCAGTACAAGATCTGCTTTCAGTCACGTTTCGGCAAGGCCGAATGGCTGCAACCCTATACCGCGCCGACACTGCACACTCTCGGCAAACAGGGACTGGAGCGCGTCGATGTCATTTGCCCGGGATTTGTGGCGGACTGCCTCGAGACACTGGAAGAAATCGCCCAGGAAGGCCGTGACGATTTCATCGCTGCCGGCGGCAAGAGCTACCACTACATCCCGGCGCTCAATGAAGACGATGCCTGGATCAAGGCGCTAGCCGATCTGGTGGAGCGCCACCTCGCCGGCTGGCCAACCCGCGAACCCTTTAACCCGCACGCACTCGAAGCCAGCGCCCGCAACGCCTTCAAATTCGGTGCCCGGACTTGATATCCGGACGGCGCAACCCAATATCGATTTTTTCTGATATTTGGAGTTGACCGTGAGCGAAAGCCTTCACCTCGTCTGCCCGCATTGCGACGCCGTCAACCGCGTGCCGCAATCCCGTCTTGCCGATACTCCGAACTGCGGCCAGTGCAAACGCCCGCTTTTCACCGGCGAACCGCTCGAACTGGATGCCCGGCGCCTGGGGCGCCACCTCGAACGCACCGAACTGCCAATCGTTATCGACTTCTGGGCACCCTGGTGTGGCCCGTGCCGGATGATGGCCCCGGCCTTTCAGCAAGCAGCGAACACACTTGAACCACGTGTTCGCCTGATCAAGGTCAATACGGAAATCAAGCAGGCGCTGGCTGCCCGTTTCGCTATCCGCAGCATTCCGACGCTCGCCATCTTCAAGGCCGGGCGCGAAATCGCACGCCAGAGCGGTGCGCTTGACCTGGTCAGCCTCAAACACTGGATCGACAGACACCTGTAAGCCGCTCAATTTTCCCGGTTGCCCGCCGTTAACAATGTGTCAGACCCCCTGCCGAGGCAACCATGAAAATTGCAGCATACGCCCTTGAGATGGCCTCCGCGCATCGCGCGGAGCAGCAGCGCGAGATCGCTGAATCGCTTCGTGCCTGGCGCGGCACGCCGCGTCTGGCGGCAGTAGTCGCCAGCACGGTGGCGCGTGACCCGGTCGCAATTTCCGATCAGGGTCTGGCCGCGCAAGCCGCCGAGGCAAGCGACGAATCGACAATCGATGGCGATCCGCGCCTGAGCCTGCTGCGACAGATGTTGGAAGCCCTGACCGGGGAGCGCATCCGAGTTTTCGACGTCAGCGAACTGGAGGCCAATTTTGCGAAGACGCGCAGCAATAGCACGCAAGGCACCCTGCAGGCTGGCGGCAGTGGCTTCGAATACCACTATTCAGAACGTTATAGCGAGCACGAGCAGATGCAGTTTTCTGCCAGTGGCAAGGTCCTCACAGCCGATGGTCAGGAGATCAGTTTCAGCATCGAACTGTCGATGTCACGCAGCTACATCGAGGAGCAAAGCGTCGATCTGCGTTTCGGTGCGCCGGAACGCAAGGTCGATCCATTGGTACTCAACTTTGCCGGCAATGCGGCACAATTGGCGAGCAGTCGTTTCGCCTTCGATCTGGACGCAGACGGCGACACCGAACAGATCAACCCACTACAACCGGGAAGCGGCTATCTCGTCTTTGACCGAAACGGCAACGGCCGCGTCGATAACGGCAGGGAATTGTTCGGCCCGACACTCGGCGACGGTTTCATGGAACTGGCCGCGCTCGATGCCGACCGCAACGGCTGGATCGATGAAAACGACCCGGCATTTCAGTCATTGAGCCTTTGGCAAGGTGGCGAATCCGCAGAGCGACTTGGAAGCCTGGCCGAGGCCGGCGTCGGCGCACTGGCATTGCGACATCTGAGTAGCCCATTTGACCTAAAAACACCAGAAAACCAACTCCTCGGCCACATTCGCAGTTCTGGAATATTTTTGCAGGAAAACGGAAGCGCTGGCACAATGCAACAAATTGATTTAACCGCCTAAAGATATAGGCGGACTGGCCGAGTACGAGGGATACCGATGCCGCGTTTTGCCGATCTGAAAATCTGGGTACGTCTGACTGCTGCCATCTGGTTGGTAACGGCGCTGATCTGGGTAGGAGCGATTCTCTGGACAACGCAGGTCAATCGGGACACTGCTATCCGTCAGGCCACGGATTTTTCGCAAAGCATCCACGAGATGACCATGGCCGGCCTGACGGGCATGATGATCACCGGCACGGTTGGCCAGCGAGAGGTGTTCCTCGACCAGATCAAGCAGCTATCGATCATCAAGGATCTGCATGTTGCTCGGGGCGAGGCCGTGAGCAAGCTCTACGGACCGGACACCAAAGCCAGCCGAGGGCTTGATGAAATCGAAAAAAAGGTCATGGCAACAGGCGAACCGTTTATGGCTGTCGAGAGCAACGGCGGATCATCCTACCTGCATGTAATCAACCCGACCAAGGCCGCCAAGAACTACCTCGGCAAGGATTGCATCATTTGCCACCAAGTACCGGAAAACACAGTACTCGGCATTGTCAGCATGAAGGTGTCACTCGACTCGGTCGAGGCCGAAGTAGCCGCCTTCCGCCTCAAAATTGCTGGCGTGGCGCTGGCAGCGCTGGGCGCCTTGCTGGTGATCATCTATTTCCTCACCCACCACTTCGTCACTGCACCGCTCGACGAACTGCGTCAAGGCCTGCGCGACATCGCCCGCGGAGAAGGTGATCTGACCCGCCGCCTGCCACTCAAGGGCAATGACGAAGTTGGCCAGTCAGCTCATGTTTTCAATGAGATGATGGACAACTTCCAGAGTCTGATCAAACAGGTTCGCGATGCAGCCAGCCAAGTCTCATCCCGAGTCGCAGCGCTCTCCGAGAGTGCTGACCGGGTGTCACAGAGTTCGCATCAGCAAAACGAACGGTCAGGTGCTGCCGCCTCCGCAGTGGAACAACTGGTCAGCAGCATCTCGTCCATTGCTCAGAGCGCCGAGCATGTCCAGCACCAATCACAAGAGAGTCTGGCCCGTGCCAACGAGGGTAGCCGCAACCTGCAAACGCTGCTCGGCGAAATGGACGTCGTCGAGCGTGCAGTCAAGGAAATGGCAACTTCGGTCAACGATTTTGTGCGAAATACCGAGTCGATCACCCACATGACCCGCGAGGTCAAGGACATTGCTGAACAGACCAACCTGCTGGCGCTGAACGCGGCCATTGAGGCCGCCCGAGCCGGAGAACAGGGCCGCGGTTTTGCCGTGGTTGCGGACGAAGTACGCAAGCTGGCCGAAAAATCCTCACGCTCAGCCAGCGAAATCGACGCCATTACCGCTAATCTCAGCGCACAGTCGGTCGCCGTACGCCGCAGCATCGAAGAAGGCCTCGCCCATCTGGAAACCAGCCAGACTGCCGTTGCTTCCGTTTCCAGTGTCCTGCAGGCAACCAACGGGTCGGTAACCGAGGTGGGGCATGGTCTCGATGCCATTGCCGCAGCCACTGAGCAACAGCGACGCTTCTCCAGCGATGTCGAGGGCAGCATCGAGGCGATCGCCGGCATGGCTCGCGACAACACCGGCACTGTCGAGCAGACCGCTGGCGCTGCCCACGACCTGAAACGTCTCGCCGATGGCCTCGGCACACTGGTCGGACGCTTCAAGGTCTGACGCGGGCTGGCCAAACTTGGCACGCCCTCGCAACGGAAGGCGGCGGAAAATTCACGTCAATCCAATGCGGTAGCGAATCCGGTGGGCAGGCACTCACCGCCCAGCCGAACCGGAAGCCATCGTCCTCTCGAAAGATCCGATTGCCGGCGGCATCAGCCAACTACATCGGACTCAGTTCCAGATCCAGACCGCCCCCCGGTCGCGAGCGATTGAAGGATTGCGAGGCGGTACCGACCTGAACGGCCGGCTGCCCCTGCGCGGCGGCGATCTTGTTAACCTCGCGCAGGCGCTTGATGAGTCGGCTGAGCAATGCGTTGCGCATCCGCTCCAGCAACTCTTCCGACGACAGCGCCAGTGCCGCGGTATTGACCTCGAGAAAAAAGGTAGGCTCCAGCGTGATGGCAGTGGCGTGGCGTTGCTTGTCCCGAGGATGCAGGTAGGCGACCTCACCGACCGGCTCGCTGGGCCCGAGCCGGCACAGTGTCCGCCCGTCGATGGAGACCTCGATACAACCGGAAATGATGATACCGAGCAGACTACTCGGCTCGTTCTCACGGATCAGCACGACGTTCGAAGTAATTTCTCGCCAGACAGACACGCGCAGGATTTCCCACAGCTCGATGTTTTCGAATTCCGTGAAGAACTCCAGCTTGCGCAACACCTCAAAGTGCCGGGTATCGCGCTCGATGTCGTCGTCTTCGAGAATCTGATAGCGCACTGCCGACAGATCCTTGGCAAACTCAGCGCCATTGCGGTATCGGCTGTAGAGGTCTTTCTCAAGCGACTTGCGGATGATCGCATTGAGACCTTCCGGCAGGTTTGGGTTGAGCGAGGTTACCGCCGGCGCGTCGGTATTGATGATGCGATAGATCAACGTCGCCTGGTTCGATGCCCGGAAGGGCAACCGCCCGGTCAGCAACTGGAAGAGCACGACACCCAGCGAATACAGGTCGGTCTTCTGGTTGAGCGGATAGTTTTTGATCTGCTCGGGGGACATATAAGCCGGCGACCCGACGCCCATGATGAAGGTCGAATCGCGATCCATGTCCTTGTTCATGTTCAACGCCAGCCCGAAATCAGCGATCTTCGGCTCATCGTTGGCGGCGATCATGATGTTGGCCGGCTTGATGTCGCGATGGATGATCCCCTGGCGATAAGCGCTGTCGAGGGCCATGCAGCACTTGAAAATGATGCCGATAACCCGGTGCATCGGCAACAGCTTGTCGATCCGGCAATGCTCCTCGAGGCTGAAGCCCTCGACGTATTCCATCGCCATATAGGCGAAATCATCCTGTACCGCCGTGTCGTAAACACGAACGATATTGGGATGATCGAGACGTTTCGAGACCATGCCCTCGTTCTGGAACAATTTGCGCATCCGGCGCGACATCGCGGCGCAATCCTGGCCAAAGCGAATGACCTTGACCGCCACCTGGCTTCCGCGATCGGGGTCGTCGCACAGGTACACCGTGGCGGTGGCCCCCTTGCCCAACTCCCTGATAACCCGATATTTGCCGATCTGCTGCATGCTGTCGCGATGGATAAACGTATCGAAATATCGTAGCACGGCCCGGTGGGGTGTGACCGGGTTTCACCCCGGCAAAGATTTTCGATATCGCTCTTGAAAACGGGACCACCGCCCCCAGATGGGGTTTCAGTTTTTTGGAGAACAGCCATGTCCAACCCGGAAATCCCTCAGGAAAACCTCGCCGAAATGGCTTCGGCCGCGGCCGAAGCCGCCCCCGAAACCGCCGAGTCCTCGAACATCGACACCCTGCCCAGCATCGAGGAGCAGTTCAAGTCCCTCGAACTGAAAGCCGCCGAGCATTACGACGCCTGGCTGCGCGCCAAGGCCGAAGGCGAAAACATTCGTCGCCGCGCCCAGGAAGACATTTCCAAGGCGCACAAGTTTGCCGTCGAAAAGTTTGCTGGTGAACTGCTGGCCGTCAAGGACAGCCTCGAAGCCGCGCTGGCCGTTCAGGAACAGACCGTGGAAAGCTTCAGGTCTGGCGTCGAACTCACCCTCAAGCAACTGGTGTCAGCTTTCGAGAAAAACGCCCTGAACGAGGTCAATCCTGTGGGCGAAAAGTTCGATCCGCACAAGCATCAGGCGATTGGCATGGTGGATTCCGAACAGGAAGCCAACACCGTCGTCACTGTGCTGCAAAAAGGCTACACCATCGCCGAGCGCACGCTGCGACCGGCCCTGGTCATGGTTGCCAAAGGCAAATAAAACACCGCATTTTTGGCGATTTTCCGGGTTGACCGCAGACGTCACTTGAAATCGCCCTGACCACCCCCAATTCACGAACATCAGTTATTCACATTTAGGAAAGCAATCATGGGCAAGATCATCGGTATTGACCTCGGCACCACCAACAGCTGCGTCGCCATCATGGAAGGCGGCACGCCGAAGGTCATCGAAAACGCAGAAGGCGCACGCACCACCCCGTCCATCATCGGCTACACCGAAGACGGCGAAATCC
>ERZ1645187.389-NODE-389-length-43014-cov-7.549454_pt1 | contig 43014 bp, 43 predicted proteins | sample MGYA00575352_ERZ1645187 | MGnify/ENA primary metagenome ERZ1645187 (study PRJEB40837, sample SAMN11349314) | freshwater sediment metagenome | isolation source: river sediment | host: Sediment | place: India: Wazaribad , New Delhi | collected 2017-02-21 ... | reverse complement strand
GATGACGCTGCCGGGTCTGGCGCTGTTCTATGCCGGCATGGTGCGCAAGAAGAACGTGCTCTCCACCATGATGCAGAGTTTCGCCGCCACCTGCCTGGTGGCGCTGCTCTGGATCTTCGTCGGCTACTCCTTTGCCTTTTCGGGGCAGGGCGCCTTCCTCGGCGATGCCAACCGCCTCTTCCTCAACGGCCTCGCCGCCGACAGTCTCAGCGGCACCATTCCGGAAAGCCTGTTCATGGTGTTCCAGATGACCTTCGCCATCATCACGCCCGCGCTGATCTGCGGCGCCTTTGCCGACCGCATGAGGTTCTCGGCCCTGCTCTGGTTCCTCTCGGCCTGGCTGCTGCTGGTTTATGTGCCGGTGGCGCATTGGGTCTGGGGTGGCGGCTTCCTCGCCCAGATGGGCGTGAAGGATTTCGCGGGCGGACTGGTTGTTGAAATCAATTCCGGTGTCGCAGGTCTCGTGGCGGCCCTCATGCTCGGCAAGCGCAAGGGCTATCCGCAGGAGGCCATGGTGCCGCACAATCTCGTGCTCTCGGTGACGGGAGCCTCGCTGCTCTGGGTTGGCTGGCTCGCCTTCAACGGTGGTTCGGCGCTGGCCGCCAATGCCACCGCCGCCTTCGCCCTGATGAACACGCAGATCGCCGGTGCCGCAGGGGCTCTGGCTTGGATGGCGGTGGAATGGGCCAAGCATGGCAAGCCCTCGGTGCTCGGAATCATTTCGGGTGCCGTTGCCGGCATGGTGGCGATCACGCCATCCTGCGGCTTCGTTGCTCCCATGGGCGCGCTCGCCATCGGCTTGCTTGCGGGCCTCGCCTGTTTCTTCGCATCTACCAGCCTGAAGCGACGCCTCGGCTACGACGACTCGCTTGATGTCTTCGGCGTGCATGGTGTGGGCGGCTATGTCGGCACCATCGGTATCGGCCTCTTCGCCTCCGCTGCCTGGGGCGGCACGTCCGGCGTGATCGAAGGAAACTGGCACCAGCTTGGCCTGCAACTCCTCGCCTCAGCCATCGTCACCTTGTGGTGCGGTGCCATGACCTTCGGCATTCTCTACGTGATCGCCAAGGTGCAAGGCCTGCGCGTTTCCCGCGAGATCGAGATCGAAGGTCTCGATGTCGGCTTGCATGGCGAAGTGGTTCCCTGAGCGCACGCAAAACTGGCGTGGTGCAATCCCACGCCAGTCTTTATGATTGCGCCATGGAACTCTCAGCCCTCGCCCTCTTCGCCGCCGCGCTCTTTGTCAATGCCGGTTCCCCCGGACCATCCATCGCGGCGCTGGTCGCCCGGGTGATCAGCCGGGGCCTTGGCAGTGTCCTGCCGTTTCTCGCCGCCATGTGGATCGGCGAGGCCCTGTGGCTGGTGGCGGCGGTCCTGGGGCTCGGCTTCGTGGCACAGAAGTTCTTTCTTCTTTTCACCGTGATCAAATACGCAGGCGTCGCCTATCTGCTGTTCCTTGCCTGGAAGATGTGGACCGCCCCCGCCGATGTGCCCTCGGGCGACCTGCCGCAGGATGATTCAAGTCTCCGCCTGTTCTTCACCGGCATGGCGCTCACCATCGGCAATCCCAAGATCATGGTCTTCTATCTGGCGCTGCTGCCCTCGCTCATTGATCTCAACAGCGTCGGTGCCATCGGCCTTGCCGAACTGGTGGCAACGGCCGTGCTGGTCATGATGACGGTTGATCTGGCCTGGGCCTTTACTGCCTCTTGGGCGCGGGGCTGGCTGAAAAGTCCGCGCGCCGTGCGCATCGCCAACCGCGCCAGCGCCACCGCCATGGGTGGCGCCGCAGTTGCCATCGCCACGCGCTAGCTTTAGCAAGGGCCGATGACTGAGCCCTTCTGGAAGACCAAGACCCTCGACGACATGTCCCGTGCCGAATGGGAGAGCCTGTGCGACGGCTGCGGACGCTGCTGCCTGAACAAGCTGGAGGACGAGGACACCGGCCACTTCCTTTACACCCGTGCGGCCTGCAAGCTGCTCGACCTCAAGACCTGCCGCTGCACCGACTATCCCAACCGTGCCAAGCGCGTGCCGGACTGCGTGACGCTGACGCCGGAAGTGATCGACGGCCTGGGCTGGCTCCCGGAAACCTGCGCTTACCGTCTGCTCGATGAGGGCAATCCGCTGCCCTGGTGGCATCCGCTCGTCTCCGGCACGCAGGCCACCGTCACCGAAGCGGGCATCTCCGTCGCCGGCATGGCCTATTCGGAAGAGGGCATCAGCGTCGATGACCTGATTGATCACCTGTGGAAACTGCCAAAGGCAAAGCGCAGGAAGAAGCCGTGACGGCACGCGGCGCCCGCGCCACCACCATCGCCTCCTCTTCGCCATCCTGTGCCTCACCGTTGAAGGCGGTGAGCGGAATGCCGTTGCGCAGGAAGCGGTCCTTTGTGATGAACTGCCAGATCTCGTGGAAGTAAACCTGCCGCCCCATGCGGTAGTACCAGCGGATGGCATGTTTCAGGTGAGCTGGCGGAAAAAGGAAACGCCGCAGCGCCCGGGGCCGTGTCTGCGCCACGACTTCGATCAGCTTGACCCAGAGGAACAGTTGCCACGGCCGCATGGCGGGCATGGCCAGCACCTGATGCTTGTAGTCCCACTTCGTCCGGTCCGTCTGGATCACCACGCGGTCCAGTGATTGCCGGTAATAGGGCGTCCAGCGGTGTGGCGTGGCCTGCAGGGTTTGAATCTGGTCGGGGTCATAGGAGATGATCTGCCTGAGGCCCGTCCACATGTCGGCATGGGTCTGCTCGGCGAAGCCTGACACCCAGGTCATCATGGCGAGAATGCCATGCTGACGCAGCAACTGGATGGCCTTGCGGTCCGTTGCCTCGGTCGCCCCCTTGCGGATCAGCGCCAGCGTTGCTGCATCGGTCTGTTCCATGCCCATCAGGAAGCGTTCGAACCCCGCCTTGCGGTGGAGATGCAGGATGTCGGCATCGCGCACGATGTCTCCGGCGCGGGTTGAACCGACCAGCGTCACCTTGATGTTCTCGGCAATCAGCGCCTCGAGGAAGGCCTTCCACGGCTTGCGCGCCGCGCTAGGATTTTCATCGGCGAAGTTGAAGACCTCGACACCGTGAACGCGGTGCAGCCAGGCCATCTCGCTAGCGAGTTTCACCGGATCGCGGTGCCGCCACTTCGTCCAGAAGCCGCGCTGGCCGCAATAGGTGCAGAGATGCGGACAGCCGCGCGAGAACTGGATCACCACGGCCCGCTTGCTGCCCCAGTAGCTGTAGCGCCGGAGATCAACCAGCTCCCACCCGATGCGGTACTGGTCGAGATCGCGGATGGCCTGTGCGGGCTGCGTGGCGAAGGGCGCGCCATCGCGGCGGAAGGCGAGGCCCGGAATGTGCGCAAGGGATTGCCCGTCGCGCAGTGCCCGCGCCAGCGCCAGCATGGTCTCCTCGCCCTCGCCGCGCACGATGATGTCAACATTCGGATCGTCGCGCAGGATCTCGCGCCAGAAATAGGTTGGATGGACACCGCCATAGACGATGCAACAGGCGGGCAGGGCCTCGCGCACCAGTGCTGCCACCGCGCTGATGATCGGCTGCGCCGACGACGATCCGGAATGGCCGAACAGCACAAGGTCAGGCGCGCGTGCCGCGACCTCACGCACAATCGCCTCATGCGCCATCGGGCCGAACTCGCCGTCGATGAGCGAGACATCATGGCCGTCGTCGATGAGCGGACCGCCGACACAGAGCAGGCCGAGCGGCGTCAACTGCTCGCGCGGGATCCGGCTGCCGATCGCGGGATGCGGCACATTCACAAGCACAATACGCATGGAGAATTTCAAGCCTTCCAGATCAGCGAGAGCCCCGCCGTTGTGGCGGACAGTATGATGGCGGCAGTGCCCAGCGGCAGAAGTGCGGCCGCTTCTTCCACCCGCATGATGTGTGCCGTGAAGAATGCGGCACTGCCAACAGCGAGCCAGAACAGGGGGAGCGACCAGCGGAGAAGATCGCGAAGGAGAATCATGGGCATGTCCTGTTTTCTCTTGGAACCGGGCGTGGGGAGGCTGGCTTCACTGCACCATCACCGCCTCGACGATGTAGCGTTCCGGCCCACGCACCACGCTGCCGAAGGGAAAGCAGGTCGTCAGCACCAGCTTGTGGCCTGGCGCATGCGCGTCGATGCCGCTCCGGTTCCAGTCGGCCACGCGCAGGCCCGTCACCGTGTAGCGGAAGGTGAGACCGTCGCTGCGCGTGATGCTGACGAGATCGCCAACCTTCACATCCTTGAGGAAGGCGAAGTGGGTGTCCCGGTGGGCGGCGATGACGCTGGTGCCGCGCTCGCCGGGGCGCGGTGTCTCCGACACATGCGCTGGCCCGAAGGCGAGTGACTCCGGCGTGGCGCCGTTGAGAACGATGGCCGTTTCGCCGATGCGGGGCAGGGTGATTTCCGCCACCGGCCAGGTATCGGCCCAGCTCCATGGCTTCACGGCCTCGCCGCTCGCCACCGACTGCGAGAAGGCCCGTGCCAGCAGCACCTGGCTCACTTCGGCCTTCAGCATGATCCAACTCGACTTGCCCAGCATGAGGACAGCTCCAAGGATGCAGAGAACGGAGAGGAGGTTGAGGATGGACCGGCGGCGGGGGGTCGCCGGTCCATCTTTCCGCGCCAGCCCGGCGGGCAGTGCAAGTCCCTGTCCGGGCAGGCGCGAAGCGGGTGTGGTGTGTGTCACGTCAGGCGGCTTTCGGCGTCAGGGCGTGGGCGAGCAGGCGGAAGGCGAGCGCCATCAGCCCAAGCACGGCAGCAAGGATGGCAAGCAGGCCGGCCGGCGTGGAACCCTGCGGCAGGGCCACCTGCTGCGGTGCCGCAGCCATGGCCGGAGCCTCCGTCATGGCCAGCTGCACATAAGCGTCGGCCATCGCATCGCGCTCGTCCTTCTTCAGGGGAAGCGGCTGCGGAATGTCCTTGCCGAACACCTTGTCGAAGTTCCAGCCAGCCGGCAGGTTGAGCGGCACCTCGGCGCGCGTCAGCGGCTGGTTCAGTGGACGCTTGGGCGTCTTGTCCACCGCGATCAGGCTCGTCTGCGAGGAGACGATCTGGTGCGTGAGGGCAACGCTGAGCACCTGCCTGTTGGCCTCGTCCATGCTGATCTGGTTCAGCGTGGAGGCGGTTTCGATCTCTGCCACCTTGCGATGCGCCCAGAGCTTGGAAATGCCCTTGCCCTGTGCTGCGGCAGAGACCGGAAGCGAGACAGTCCACGGCGTGTCACCGATCATGCCATCGACCTTCAGTGTGCCCTTGAGCGTGGCAGCTTCCGCCATCATCAGCACCGGCTCACCGCGATAGAGGTCCGGCAACTGCGACGGCGAGAGCACGGCGGCCGAGCCATCCAGCGTGGCAGAAAGGCCCGTCACCACCGGCTGGCCGATCTTGTTGAACAGCTCCTCCATGCGGGCCTTCACCTGGTCCACTTCGCTGATCAGCGTGAAGGTGCCGCGGCCCATCTCGGCGGCGCGCGTCATCAGGTAGGTGTTGGGGGCGGAACCGATGCCCACCATGAAGATGCGGCTGCGGCCACGGCCCTGGCCGATGGTGGCGAACAGTTCCTGCTCGTTGCCGATGGCGCCATCGGTGATGAACACCACCTGCCGCAAGGTCTTGGAGTCAGCGGCGTTGCCATCGATCAGGGCAGCCTTCAGGGCCGGCACCATTTCCGTGCCGCCATTGGCCTGCAGCGCCGAGACAAAGGCGCGGGCCTGGTCGAGATATTCCCGGTTGGCGGGAACCGCGTCGCGGAACAGCACGTCAAAGGTATCGTCGAAGCGCACCACGTTGAAGCGGTCCTGCGGTTTCAGCGTTTCGAGACCCTGCAACAGCGCATCCTTGGCCTGCTGCATGGAGGGGCCATCCATGGAACCGGAGTTGTCGATGACGAAAATGGTCTCGCGCGGCTTCACCGGGCCCGTGGCGGCCACCGACGGCGGCGTGACGGTGGCGAGCAGATAGTCCTTGCCCTTCACCGTTTCGCGGAACAGGCCAACCTGCGGCGCGGCACCCTTGGCCGTCCAGGTGAGTTCGAAGTCACGGTCGGCCGGAACGTCGACGCCGTCCAGCACCAGCTTGCGGTGGCTGTCGTCCAGCGTTTCGACCTTCACGGCATGATGGTGCGAGGTGACAGCGTCGAGCGCGAAACCGGCCGAGAGATCAACGCTGATGCTCACGGGATTGACGGGATCGTTCACGCGCGGGTCCAGCACCGGAGGCTGGATGCGGTCGCGGTCCGGCACCGGGTCATTGACCGTGCTGCCATAGCCGTTGCCGCCGAAATCCACCGTCTGCACGATGGGGGCGGGCATGTAGCGCGGCACCACCACCAGCGGCAGGCGCAGCGAATAGCTGCCGTTCGACTGGCGGATGGTCTCCTGATACTCGATCTGCACCACCACCGTTTCATGGGGGCCGATGTTGGCGACCGAGTTGGTGAACAGGTTGGGGCGTTCCTGTTCGAGGAGCGAAGCCGTCTGCCCAGCCGCCTTGGCCTCCTCATAGATGACCTTGGCCTCCTGCTTCTCCTTCACCTCACCCACGATGACGCGGTTGCCCGCCACGATCTTGAGCGTGTCCACGGCTGCCGTTTCCGGCAGCGGGAAGACATAGACACCTTCCACCCAGCCATTGGCCGGGTTGCTGAAACGCTGGGTCAGGATGGTGCGTCCGGTGGGGCCGGAGATTGTGACGCTGTAGTCGGCACCGAGACGCGGCGCTTCCAGGTACTTGCCGTCCTTCGATTTCAGCAGCAGGCTGCCGCTGGTCATGTCGTTGGGGCTGACGAACGGTGTCGCCGCCCCGGCGCTGCCGATGAAGGCCGTGACAGCCATCACCGCCAGCAGGAACCAGGCGACGAAACGGTCGAGGTGGGTTTTGATCCGGCTGTCTGCGCTGCCGGGAAGCGTATGGCTCTGCACTTGTCGTTCCTCCGAGTTGAGCACCCTCGGATGGTTCATCTACGGACAATTGCCCTGCGCCGCCAACGTCAACTCCATCTTTCTTCTGCCTGAATCCGCCCGCAGTTTCTTGCGCTTGGTGGCCCTGTGCGGATATGTACGGTTTTGTGTGGGCACCGGAAGACGGGAACGGCAATGTCGGATGAAGACCTCTCGGCGGAAGAGAACCGGGCCATCAGCGGCCTGATCCGCGAGGAATTGGCCAAGCGCCGCCTGACGCGCGCCGGGCTGGCGGAGACCGCCAAGCTGTCACTCTCGACACTGGAAAAGGCCATGTCCGGCCAGCGGCCCTTCACGCTGGCGACCGTGGTGCGGCTGGAATCAGCACTCGGCATGAAGCTGCGCAAGGCAGGCAACGGACATGCCGTGAGCGATGCGGCCCTGGCACCGGAGTCGCTCGGCTCCTATTCACGCCCGGCGGTGAAATGGCTGGAAGGCAACTACCTGACGCTGCGCCCCTCCTTCAGCGTGAGCAAGGGGATCTACGCCTACCGCACCGAGATTGCCTGGGAGCAATCGGTCTCCCATCTGGTGTTCCAGGAAAGCGAGCGCCTCGACACGGCTTACAAGCAGGATGGCTATGTCTCGGTGCCGCACCAGTCGGGCTACATCTATCTCGTCACCAACAAGCACGGCCAGCATCGCATGGCGACACTTTCACGGCCGATGATCGGCGGCGAGATGTTCGGCCTGCTGGCGACGCTGCAATCCGGCAAGGGCGCGACACTGATGCCCATCGCCATTCCGATCGTGCTGATCCCCGTGCGCCGCTTCGGCAGCGACCCGCGCTTCGGCCTGATCAAGCCGGAAGAGGCGGACTACGGGACTTACGAAAAACTCCTGCGCCGCTGCATCACCGAACCCTTCATCATCCTCCAGCCGGAGTGAGGCGACGCGCATGATGTGGATGGCCCGCCTGAAGCGGGCCATGACGGAACAAAACTGCGTTCCCAATGTACCTCGTCATGGCCTGCTTCAGGCAGTCCATCCATACCGGATGCGTTCCAAAACGGCACCGTCATGGCCCGCTTCAGGCGGGCCACCCATGGCCGGATGCGGGCTGCGCTCCAAAACAGCACCGTCATGGCCCGCTTCAGGCGGGCCACCCATGACGTGTTGTTACGCCGCCTTCGGGCGCTTGATCAGCGGCACGGCCTTCTTCACGATCTCGCTGATGTCCTTGCCGCCCGCGTCCATGTGCGTGAAGAAAATGCGGCGCATGCGCGGTTCCCAGAACTTGTTGATGTGCTCGGCGATGCCATCAAGCGCTTCCTGTTCTGGATAGCTCTTGAAAAAGTCGCCGATCTGGTTCGCCATGCGCACCGTGTCACGGATTTCCATGTTCATCTCCATCAAATGTCATGACACCCTGTTTTGCGAGTGCCGCAAGGGAAAGGCCCGCCTGCCGCGCCAGCCGGTGGGCAAGGGCAGTGGGGGCCGAAACTGTCGCCAGACCGCTGATGCCGGCGGTGGCGCATTTCTGCACCAGTTCAAAGGAACAGCGCGACGACATCACGGCAAAACCGTCCGTAGGCGGAACACGTGTCCGTGCCATGGCGCCGATCAGCTTGTCGAGTGCATTGTGGCGGCCCACGTCTTCGCGCGCCAGAAGAATGTTCCCGGCAGCGTCACACCACGCGGCGGCATGCACCGTGCGGTTGATGGCGTTCATGGGCTGGTAGCGCGGCAGGGCCTCGAAGGCGCGGGCCACCGCCGGGGCGGAAAGCGGCGCGTGCGGCAGCCTGCCCGGCGGCATGCGGATCGCATCCTCCATTTCGGCGATGCCGCACAGGCCGCAGCCAACGCGGCCCTCCAGAGACCGTGATACCATCCGCTCACGGAGCAATTTCTCCGGCGCCATGGCCACATCCGCCGTGAAGCCTTCACCAGACGGAAAGGCCAGCACGGCACCCACATGCGAGGCATGGGCCACAAGCCCCTCGGACAGCACGAAGCCGGTGGCAAAATCCTCAAGATCGGCTGGTGTGGCCATCATCACCGCATAGGACACGGAATTGAGTTGCAGCGACACCGGCACTTCCTCGGGCAGCGACCAGGTGTGCGGTTCGCCGTTCAGGGTGCCGGTGACGGATATGGAGCATGACGCTTCGCGTCCGGTGGCCATTCGCGCCGGGTTCACTCCGCCGCCACCCGCTTGTTCTCGCGCTCACGCACCTCCCACTCGTCCTGCCAGTCGGACTGGCGGTTGGAGAGCGTGACCTGCACAGCCGTCACCTTGTACTCGGGGCAGTTGGTGGCCCAGTCCGAGAACTCGGTGGTGATCACGTTGGCACCCGACACCGGATGGTGGAAGGTGGTGTACACAACGCCCTGTGGGATGCGGTCGGTCACATCGGCACGCAGCGAGGTTGCCCCCATGCGCGAGGCAATGGAAACCAGCTGGCCGTGCCGGATGCCGCGCACCTCGGCATCATGCGGATGGATTTCCAGCACGTCTTCGGCATGCCAGGCGACATTCTCGGTGCGACGTGTCTGTGCCCCCACATTGTATTGCGAGAGGATGCGGCCAGTCGTCAGGATGAGGGGGAACTCGCGATTGGTGCGCTCATCCGTCGGCACATATTCGGTGATCATGAACTTGCCGAGGCCCCGTACGAACTTGCCCACATGCATGATCGGCGTGCCATCAGGCGCCGCGTCGTTACACGGCCACTGCACCGAGCCCATGGCGTCGATCTTGGCGAAGGACACACCCTTGAAGGCAGGCGTGAGCCGCGCGATCTCGTCCATGATCTCGGAAGCGTTGGCGTACTTCATCTCGTAGCCCATGGCCGTGGCGAGGTCGCAGACCACTTCCCACTCGTGCTTGCCCTGCAGCGGCTTCTTCACCTGGCGCACGCGGTTGATGCGACGCTCCGCGTTGGTGAAGGTGCCGTCCTTTTCGAGGAAGGATGTGCCCGGCAGGAAGACATGGGCATAGGCCGCCGTCTCGTTGAGGAACAGATCCTGCACGACAACGCATTCCATGTTGGCAAGTGCCGCCGTGACATGCTGCGTGTTGGGGTCGGACTGGGCCGGGTCTTCTCCCTGCACGAAGATGCCCTTGAAGGTGCCTTCGATGGCGGCGTTGAACATGTTGGGAATGCGCAGGCCCGGTTCCGGATCGAGCGTGATGTTCCAGGCGCTCTCGAACTGCTGGCGCACATTGTCATCGCTGACGTGGCGGTAGCCCGGCAGTTCATGCGGGAAGGAACCCATGTCGCAGGAGCCCTGCACGTTGTTCTGGCCGCGAAGCGGGTTCACACCCATGCCGCGCTCGCCGATGTTGCCGGTGAGCATGGCAAGGTTTGCCATGCCCATGACCATGGTCGAGCCCTGGCTGTGTTCGGTGACGCCGAGGCCATAATAGATGGCGGCCTTGCCGCCCGTGGCATAGAGCCGTGCCGCGCCGCGGATCGCTTCCGGGTCCACATTGGCGATGGGCCCGAGAACCTCCGGCGAGTTCCTCCGTTCACGGATGAAATTCGCCCAGTGCTGGAAATCCTTTGACTCGCAGCGTTCCGCCACGAAGGCCTTGTTCTCCAGCCCTTCCGTCAGGATGGTATGCGCCATGGCATTGATGATGGCGACGTTGGTGCCCGGCAGAAGCGGCAGGTGGAAGGCTGCCTTGACGTGCGGGCTGCGGGCCGAGTCGGTGCGGCGCGGATCGACGACGATCAGCTTCGCCCCGGCGCGGATGCGCTTCTTCATGCGGCTGCCGAACACGGGGTGTCCGTCCGTGGGGTTGGCGCCGATCACCATGATGACGTCGGCCTCGTCGACGCTGCGGAAATCCTGGGTGCCGGCGGACGTGCCGAAGGTCTTGGACAGGCCATAGCCGGTGGGCGAATGGCAGACGCGGGCGCAGGTGTCGGTGTTGTTGTTGCGGAAGGCGGCGCGGATCATCTTCTGCACCACATAGACTTCTTCGTTGGTGCAGCGCGACGAAGTGATGCCGCCAATCGAACCGACACCGTATCGGGACTGGATGTCCTTGAAGCGCCGCGCCGTGTGCCGGATCGCCTCGTCCCAGCTCACTTCCTTCCACGGATCGGTAATCCGTTCACGGATCATCGGGCTTGTGATGCGGTCCTTGTGGGTGGCATAGCCCCAGGCGAAGCGGCCCTTGACGCAGGAGTGGCCTTCATTGGCGCCACCATCCTTGTAGGGCACCATGCGGACGACATCTTCGCCCTTCATCTCCGCCTTGAAGGAACAGCCGACACCGCAATAGGCGCAGGTGGTGACCACCGAATGTTCCGCCTGGCCTTTGGCAATGACGGATTTCTCAGTGAGGGTTGCTGTCGGGCAGGCCTGCACGCAGGCGCCGCAGGAAACGCATTCCGACGCGAGGAAACCTTCATCCATGCCGGCGGAAACATGCGAGGCGAAGCCGCGGCCATCGATGGTCAGCGCGAAAGTGCCCTGCACCTCTTCACAGGCGCGCACACAGCGCGAACAGACGATGCACTTTGCCGGGTCGAAGGTGAAGTAGGGGTTCGATTCATCCTTGGGCTTGTAGCGGAAATTCTCTTCGCCATTGGCCTTGCAGGGCGCGGTGTGGTTGTCGCCCGCATAACCATAACGCACGTCGCGCAGGCCCACGGCACCGGCCATGTCCTGCAATTCGCAGTCACCATTGGCGGCACAGGTGAGGCAGTCGAGCGGATGATCGGAGATGTAAAGCTCCATCACGCCCTTGCGCAGCTGGTTCAGGCGCGGCGTCTCGGTCTTCACCTTGATACCGGGTGCAACCGGCGTGGTGCAGGAGGCAGGCGTGCCCTTGCGGCCCTCGATCTCCACAAGGCACAGGCGGCACGAGCCGAAGGACTTGAGCGAGTCCGTGGCGCAGAGTTTGGGAATCTTGGTGCCCATCTCCATCGCCGCGCGCATGATCGACGTGCCTTCCGGCACGCTGATTTCCTGCCCGTCAATTTCAAGCGTCACCATCTTGCCGCTGGCGGCCGGCGTTCCGAAATCGGTTTCCTTGATCAGCATGGGAGTTACTCCGCAGCAAGGCGCTTGGCGCGCGTGAAGTCTTCGGGGAAATGTTTGACGGCACTCATGACCGGCATGGGTGTCAGTCCGCCCATGGCGCAGAGCGAGCCGTCGGTCATGGTTTGGCAGAGGTCTTCGAGCAGGGCCATGTTGGCGGCGCGGTTGTCATCCGCCACGATCCTGTCGATCACCTCAAGCCCGCGCGTCGAACCGATGCGGCAGGGGGTGCACTTGCCGCAGGATTCGATGGCGCAGAACTCCATGGCGAAGCGCGCCTGCGCAGCCATGTCGACGCTGTCATCGAACACCACGATGCCGCCGTGCCCGACCATGGCACCCTTAGCCGCGAAGGCTTCGTAGTCCATCGGCAGGTCCATTTGCGACATGGGCACATAGGAACCGAGCGGGCCGCCGACCTGGACCGCGCGCACCGGTTGGCCTGTGAAGGTGCCGCCGCCGAAATCGTTGATCAGCTGACCGAGCGTGACGCCGAAGGCCTTTTCCACGAGGCCGCCGCGCTTGATGTTGCCTGCAAGCTGGAACGGCAGTGTGCCGCGCGAACGGCCCATGCCGTAGTCCGCATAGGTCTTGCCGCCCTTCGCCAGGATGAAGGGCACCGCCGCAAAGGTGAGGACGTTGTTGATGATGGTGGGCTTGCCGAACAGGCCTTCCAGTGCGGGAATGGGCGGCTTGGCGCGCACCATGCCGCGCTTCCCCTCCAGCGATTCCAGCATCGCGGTTTCCTCGCCGCAGATATAGGCACCGGCACCGCGGCGGACCTCCAGCGTGAAGGATTTGTCCGTACCCTGAATATTCTGCCCGAGCCATTTCGCCGCCACAGCAGCAGCGATGGCCGCCTTCATGGTGGCAATGGCCGCCGGATATTCCGAGCGGATGTAGATGAAGCCTTTGGTGGCGCCAGCGGCGATGCCCGCGATGGTCATGCCTTCGATGAGCATGAGGGGGTCACCCTCCATCACCATGCGGTCGGCAAAGGTGCCGCTGTCGCCTTCGTCGGCGTTGCAGCAAACATATTTTTGCTCGGCCTTCACATCATGCACGGTCTTCCACTTGATGCCCGCAGGGAAACCGGCACCACCACGTCCGCGCAGGCCGGAGTCCGTGACTTCCTTGACGACATCGGCTCCGGCCATGGCCAGCGCCTTCTTCAATCCGGCAAAACCGCCTTGCTCCACATACTGTTCGACCGACAGCGGCTCTGTGAGACCGGCGCGCGCGAAGGTGAGGCGCTCCTGGTTCTTGAGATAGGGGATATCTTCGGTCTTGCCCTGGGCCAATGCGTGGGCCTTGCCTGCGAGGAAGCCCGCATCAAACAGGCCCTTCACATCGGCAACGCTGACCGGTCCATAGCCGACACGACCCTCCGGCGTTTCCACCTCGACAAAAGGTTCCAGCCACAACAGGCCGCGCGACGAGGTGCGGGCGATGTGGATATCGGTCTTGCGCTTTGCGGCTTCGGCATGGATGGCGTCGGCCACATCATCGGCACCGACGGCGACAGCGGCGGAATCGCGGGTGAGGAACAGGCGGATCATTTCATCACCTCGGCAAGAATGGGCTTGAGCTTGGCGGCATCAACACGGCCGACCACCTTGCCATCCACCATCATGGCAGGCGCGGTGGCGCAGAGACCGAGGCAGTAGGTGGCTTCCAGTGTCACCTTGTTGTCCGAGGTGGTGCCACCCATGCGCACATTCAGGAATTTTTCCGCCATGGCCTGCAGCTCGCGCGCCCCCATGGACTGGCAGGCTTCGGCACGGCAGATGCGGATCACATGCTTGCCCACGGGGTGCAGGTGGAAATCGTGGTAAAAGGTGGCGACACCATAGACTTCCGCACGAGACAGGTTCAGCGCCTTGGCGATGACGGGAAGTGCGGCCTCCGGCACATGGCCCAACTCCTCCTGCACGTCATGCAGGATTTCCAGCAGGGTATCCGGCCGGTTGCCGTGGCGCAGGCAGATGGCAGCAACGGAGGTGGACGCCGTTCCGGAGAAGGCGGGCGATGTCGTTTTTTCACTCATGTCGCGATTGTGCATCAGAAAGCGGGAGAATGCCAATCGCGGCAGCCTATGGGATCATAGGCGCGGTCTATTCCCTAGCCGCGCGGTCGGAAAAAGGGGATGAGAAAGACCAGGCAGGCGACGAGGAAGAACACGCTGCCCACCGTGGACCAGAAATCGCCCCAGCCGGCGATGATGAAACCGATGGCGGAAACGATGAACAGCACCCAGCCGAGGAGGTTGATGGAACGGTTGCTCATGGCGAGACTCAGGTGTCTGACAGTTTGCGGGCGGCGGTGAACAGCGCGGTGATGAGGGGCGAGAGCGGCTCCCGGTCAACCGCTACGAGCCCGACCTTGTGCGACACCGAAGGTTCCACCAGCGGAATGGCAGCGACACCTTCGAGCGATCCCAGCGCATTGCGGAAATAGTCCGGCATGATGGAGCACAACCCCATGCTGCGCACTGAGGCGATGAGGTTCATGATCGAATTGGTTTCCAGCCGTGCCGTGGGCTGCACCTTGGCGGCGGCGAAAGCCCGGTCAATGATGCGGCGGTTCTGCATGTTGGGGGTGAGCAGGCAGAGCGGCTGCTGCGCCGCCTCGAACCAGGTGACGCTCTGGTGCGTGGCAATCTCATTCTCGCTGGCGACGAACAGGCAGTAGTTCTCCCGGTACAGTTCCACCTGCATCAGGCCTTCCACCGGCTCGTTGTCGAGGTAGGTGATGCCGGCATCGATCGAGAAATCATTCAGCGTACGGATGATTTCTTCCGACGACTGCGACAGGATGGTGAAATCCACGGACGGATGCGCTGTATTGAGGGCGCGTGTGAGCAGCGAGGCCTTGGGCAGTGCCGAGGGGATGACGCCCAGCACCAGGCGGCCCACCAGCGCACCCTTCTTGCCCTTGATCTGCGAGAGTTCGGCCTGCAGGGCGTTCCAGTTGTCGAGGATGGTCTGGGCCCACTTGAGCACGCGCTCGCCTTCCGGCGTGAGGCCGATGAAACGCTGGCCGCGTTCCAGCAGCGGCACGCCGAGTTCCTGCTCCAGCTGGCGGATCCGCCCTGAAAGCGTGGGCTGGGTGATGTTGCAGGCCTGCGCCGCGCGCGTGAAATGCTTCTCGCGGGCAAGCGCGGCGAGATATTGCAGCTGCCGGATATCCATGGCCGGACAATAGGTTGCGGCCCGGCTGCTGGCACGGCAAAAAAGAAAAAGCATACACTAGGAAAAAAGTACTTGACACTGCGCAGTCCTTCCGGTAGTTTCCGCTACATCCCCGAAATGGGCGAACGGAAAAGGGCCGCGGCAGAGCGGCCTTTTTCATATCAAATCAAGAGGCCAGGATGACCAACACACCACCGCCGCCGGGCGATCCGGCTTGGGCGGGCATTCGCGCGCGCTATGAGGCCGGTGCCGAGGCCGTGGACACCATTGCCCGCGGCATCGGGATGACGCGGATCACGCTTGCCATGAAAGCATTGAAGGAGGGCTGGGCCTTGCGCGGCAAGCGCAAGGTGACGGCGAGGAGCAGGGCCGCCCCCGTTGCCCGCAAGCCGGAATCGACGCGTGAAACACTGCAGCGCCTGAAGGACATGCTGCAGAAGCGCCTCACCCAGTTGGAGGAGGAACTGCAGGACCTCGGCAAGGAGGTGAGTGCGCTCAACACCGAACGCGGCATCAAGTCCGTCAACACGTTGGTGCGGACCCTGGAGAAGGTGATCGACCTTGAACGCAATGAAAAGCTCAAGCGCAGACAGGACCGCACCGCCCACACGTATTTTGATGACGAGCAGCGTCGACAGCTTGCGGCAAAAATTGAAAGACTCGAAGCGGAACGGGACGGGACACTGGTTGTCGCAGACCCTGACACCAAAGGAAGTGACGGAGCTGAACTGCCAGTGGCTGTACTGGGCGAGGCCGGGCCAGCAACTGCCGCCGGAGGGACATGACTTTCGCAATTGGCTGGTGCTGGGCGGGCGCGGTGCGGGCAAGACCCGCGCCGGGGCCGAATGGGTGAAATTGCTCGCCCTCGGCGTGCTGGAACCGGTGCTGAGCCGCTGTGCCCGCATCGCCATCGTGGCACCGACCTTTGACGAGGCCCGCATGGTGATGATCGAAGGTGAAAGCGGCTTGCTGGCGGTTCACAACGAACGCGAGCGCCCGCGCTACGAGCCGTCCAAGCGCACGATCACCTGGCACAATGGTTCGGTGGCGCAGATTTTTTCGGCGGAGGAGCCGGATGGCTTGCGCGGACCGCAGTTCGACGCCGCCTGGTGCGACGAGATGGCGAAATGGAAAAAGGCCGACACGGTGTGGATGAACCTGCAGATGGCGCTGCGTCTGGGCGAGGCCCCGCAGGCGGTGATCACCACGACGCCGCGCCCGACGAAAGTGATCCGTTCACTGATCAATGACGCGGCAACCGTGGTGACGCGCTCGAAGACGCTGGACAACAGGGGCAACCTCGCCGCTACCTTCCTCTCCGAAGTGCTGGCGAAATACGGCGGCACGAACCTCGGGCGGCAGGAACTGGACGGCGAGGTGATCGCCGATGATCCGGATGCCCTGTGGACAAGAGAGATGATTGAGCGCGCACGGGTGCGGAAACTGCCGCCGATGGCACGCGTTGTCGTGGCTGTGGACCCGCCCGCCACATCGGGAGCCCGGGCCAACGCTTGCGGCATCGTCTGCGCAGGGCTTGGCGAAGATGGCCGCGCCTATGTGCTGGATGATGCAAGCTGCAGGCGGCTGACACCGCTGCAATGGGCGGCGCGCGTGGCGAAGCTCTTTCACCAGCGTGGCGCTGACCGCATCGTCGCCGAGGTGAACCAGGGCGGCGACATGGTGCGCGACGTGCTGGCCCAGGTGGACGGCGCATTGCCGGTGAAGGCGGTGCATGCCTCCAAAGGCAAGAAGGCCCGCGCCGAACCGGTGGCCGCCCTCTACGAACAGGGCCGCGTCTCACACGTCGGCGCCTTCGCCGAACTGGAAGATGAAATGTGCTCGGTGATCGGAGACGGCACCTCTCCTGACCGGCTGGACGCGCTGGTCTGGGCGCTCACCGAACTGCTGCTGCGAAAACAGCAGGGGCCACGGGTGCGGGCGGTGTGATCGAAGATCGCGATAGGGAATGAAAATGCTCTCAAAACTCAAAACCCTTCTCTCCACCAAATCCTCCGCCGCAGCACCACTGGTGGCGTTGCACAGTGCCGGGCGTCCGCACTGGACGCCGCGCAACTATGCGGCGCTGGCGCGTGAGGGCTTTGCCGGAAATGTGATCGGTTACCGCTGCGTGCGCATGATTGCGGAAGCGGTGAGCGCCGTGCCGCTGCTGATGATGGTGGATGGCGCGGAGGTGGAGGCGCATCCACTGAAATCCCTGCTGGCGCGGCCCAACCCGGCGCAAGGCGGGCGCGATCTCATCGACCAGTTGGTGACACAGTTGCTGCTGGCGGGCAATGCCTATGCCGAACTGGTGTCGCTCGATGGAACCCCGCGCGAGATCTTCGCCCTGCGCCCCGACCGCATGGCCGTGGTGCCGTCGCGTTCCGGCTGGCCGGAAGGTTACGAATACTCCGTGGGCGGAACATCCGTGCGGCTGCCGCGCGAAAACGTTCTGCACCTCAGACTGTTCAATCCCGGTGATGACCACTACGGGCTTTCACCGCTGGAAGCCGCAGCCCGCGCCATCGACACCCACAATGCCGCCAGCGCCTGGAACAAGGCCATGCTGGACAATGCGGCGCGGCCCTCGGGCGCGCTGGTCTTTGCGGCGGCGGACGGTCACCTGACAACCGAACAGTTCGAGCGCCTGAAGGGCGAGCTGCAATCGGCCTATCAGGGGGCGGCCAATGCCGGACGTCCGCTGGTGCTGGAAGGCGGCCTCGACTGGAAGGAAATGGGTTTCAGCCCGAAGGACATGGACTTTATTGAATCGAAGAACATGGCGGCGCGCGAAGTGGCGCTGGCCTTCGGCGTGCCGCCGATGCTGCTGGGCATTCCCGGCGACAACACATACGCCAACTATGCCGAAGCCAACCGCGTGTTCTGGCGGCAGACGGTCGTGCCGCTGCTGTTGCGTGTGGCCGATGCGCTGGCCCTGTGGCTGGAGCCCCATGCCGGAGGGTCTCTCGCACTGCTGCCCGACCTTGACCAGGTGGAAGCCCTCGCCCCCGACCGCGATGCCCTGTGGAAACGCGTCAATGACGCGACCTTCCTGAGCGTGGACGAGAAGCGGCAGGCGGTCGGTTACACCCGTTAAACCATCCGTACACTGAGGAAAATGCAATGACCCAGCCTTTGCCAAGGCGCGGGGTGGAGAAGCCGTTGCAGGCGCTCTCCGCCCATGGCGTGTTTGCCGGTTATGCCAGCCTGTTTGGCGCGCGTGACGGGCAGGGCGACATCGTGATGCCCGGCGCCTTCACCGACAGCCTGCGGAGGCGCGGCACATCTGGTGTGCGCATGCTCTTCCAGCACAATCCGGCGGAGCCCGTGGGCAGCTGGCTGGAAATCCGCGAGACGCCGCGCGGGCTCTACGTGCTGGGCCGCCTCGACCGCAACGTGCAGCGCGGCCGCGAACTGCTCTCGCTGCTCGAGTCCGGCGGCATTGATGGCCTGTCCATCGGCTTCCGCACGGTTGCCGCCAAGACCGACCGCCTGGTGAAGGCGCGCCGTCTGCTGAACGTGGATCTTTGGGAAATCTCGCTCGTCACCTTCCCCATGCTGGAGGGTGCGCGGGTGAGCAACGTGACCTCCGCAGGCCGGGCCCTGGCGGATGCGCTCTTCAAGAATGGCCCGACCCCTTCACAACACGGAGAAACCTGAACATGGATTTTGCAACCGCGCTGGAAACGAAAGTGGTGGCAGGCACGGCACAGGATGATGTGCTGATCGCCTTTGAAGCCTTCAAGTACGCCAACGACGAACGCCTGGCGCAGATCGAGAAGCGCATGAGCGCCGACGTGGTGACCGCCGAGAAGGTGGATCGCATCGGCCGCGCCATCGACGAACTGACATTGAAGACCCGCCGTCCGCTGCTCGCCGCCGAAACCAAGACGGAACCTTCCGAACACAAGCGCGCCTTTGATGGCTATGTGCGCAAGGGCGAAACGCAGGGCCTGTTCGACATCGAACAGAAATCCATGTCGATCGCTTCCAATCCGGACGGCGGCTATCTCGTGCCGTCGGAAACCGAAGCCGAGATCGGACGGCTTCTCTCCAAAGCCTCGCCCATGCGCCTGATTGCCGATGTGCGCCAGGTGTCTTCGGCCGTTTACAAGAAGCCCTTTGCCACCGTGGGTGCGGCCTCCGGCTGGGTGGGTGAGACGGCGGTCCGGCCCGAAACCGCGACCAACACTTTGGCGGAACTGCAGTTCCCCGCCATGGAACTCTACTCCATGCCGGCGGCGACGCAGGCGCTTCTCGACGACTCCGCTGTCAACCTTGACCAGTGGATCGCACAGGAGGTTGAGACGGTCTTCGCCGAACAGGAATCGGAAGCCTTCGTCACCGGCAACGGCGTGAACAAGCCCAAGGGCTTCATGGACTACACCAAGGTGGCCAATGCCTCCTGGGCCTGGGGATCGACCGGCTACATCGCCACCGGCGTTGCAGGTGGCTTCGCTGCCAGCAACCCGAGCGACAAACTGGTGGACGTGATCTACGCACTCAAGGCAGGCTACCGCCAGAACGGCACATGGATCATGAACCGCGCCACGCAAGCCGCGATCCGCAAGTTCAAGGACACGGCGGGCAACTACCTCTGGCAGCCGGCCGCCACCGCCGATGGCACCGCCACGCTGATGAACTTCCGCGTGATGGAGAGCGAATACATGCCCGACATCGCCACCGACGCCCATGCACTGGCCTTCGGTGACTTCAAGCGCGGCTACCTGATCGTGGACCGTGTGGGCGTGCGCATGTTGCGCGATCCCTACTCGTCCAAGCCCTACGTGCTCTTCTACACGACCAAGCGCGTGGGCGGCGGCATCCAGAACTTCGAGGCGATCAAGACGCTGAAGTTCGGCGTGTCGTAAGATAGCGAATAGGGAATAGCGAATAGCGAGTAGGGATTCCCTATTCGCTATTCGCTTCTCGCTACTCGCTTGTGAAAATTCACTCCACTTCACGAGCCTCCCATGCCCCTCATCCTGACCACCCCTCCGGCGGCGGAACCTGTTTCGCTGGCCGAGGCCAAGACGCATTTGCGTGTGACCCATGCCGATGACGATGCCTATATCGCGCGGCTGATCGTGGCTGCGCGCCGCGCCGTCGAACAGGCAACATCCCTCCGTCTGGTGACGCAAGCCTGGTCGCTGTTCGCGGACCGTTGGCCAGATTGCCCTGCGCTGCCGCTGCAACTGGCCCCTGTCACGGCAATCGGAGACATCATCACCTATGGTGTTGATGACACACCCGCGACGCTTGATCCGGCGCACTACTATCTCGATCACGTCTCGCGGCCCGCCCGGGCGGTGTTGCGCGATGGCCGGACACCGCCGCGCGGCGGAAGGCCCGTCAATGCCATCGAAGTGCGCTTCACGGCGGGATTTGGCGCGGCCTCCGCCGTGCCGGAGGAACTGCGCCAGGCCATCCTGCTCGGCGTCGCCCACTGGTTCGACCATCGCGGCGATGGAGAGGGTGGGGCACTGCCGCTGGCAGCGCTCGACCTGCTGGCCACCCACCGCAGCGTGAGGCTGGCATGAACGCCGCGCTCAGCCTGCAACGGGCCATGCGCGATGCCCTTCTGGCCGATGCACCGCTCGCCGCGCTTTTGGGCGGCGCCCATGTCTTCGACGAAGCGCCGCGCGGTGCCAGGCCTCCTTTCGTCAGCTTTGAACAGATCGAAACCCGCGACTGGAGCACGGCAGACGCCAAGGCCCACGAGCACTTCGTGCAGCTGCAGGTGGCCACCGCCGAACGCGGCCGCACCCAGGCCCAGGCCATCTGCGACCGCATCGAAACGGTGCTCGACAGGGGCGATCTTGTGCTGGACGGGCACGCGCTGGTGAACCTCCGCCTCGTCTTCTGGAGCGTGGCGCGCAACCGAAACGAACAGACCTTCGGCGCGCAACTGCGTTTCCGCGCCGCCACCGAACCCCTCTGAGGAGCTTTCCATGACAGCACAAAAAGGCCGTGACCTTCTCTTGAAGGTACACAACGGCACAGGCTTCGAAACAGTTGCGGGCCTGCGCGCCACCAGCCTCTCGTTCAACGCCGAAACGGTGGACGCCACCACCCAGGACAGTGCCGGTGCCTGGCGCGAACTGCTGGCGGGTGCCGGGCTGAAAACCGCCTCCATCCGCGGACAGGGCCTGTTCAAAGATGCCGCCAGCGATGCCACGGTGCGGGGCCTGTTCTTCGCCGCCCAGATCGTGGCCTGGCAGGTCATCATCCCCGACTTCGGCACGCTGGAAGGCCCCTTCCAGATTTCCGCCCTCGACTATGCCGGACGTCATGACGGCGAAGTGACCTTCGAACTCGCACTCGCCTCGGCCGGTGCGCTGACCTTCACGGTGTCCTGATGGCCAATCGTCACCGGGGTGAAATCGAGGCTGAACTGGGCGGGCGTCGTTATACGCTCTGCCTGACATTGGGCGCGCTCGCCGAAATCGAACATGCCTATGGCGGCGAGGATCTTCTCGCCATCGCCGAACGCTTTGAACAGGGCCGCATCCGTGCAACCGATGCGATCCGCGTCATTGGCGCAGGCCTGCGCGGCGCGGGCAACGCCGTGACGGACGAAGACGTGGCGGCGATGCAGGTGGATGGCGGGGCCGCGGGTTATCTCCGCATCGTCGCCGACCTGCTCAAGGCCACCTTTGCCGTCGAGGACGCGCCGCCAAAAAATCCCTAAGCGCCACGGAACATCGCTTTCCGTGGCGCGCCCTCCTGAAACTGGGCCTGCGGGACTTGCGTCTCGCGCCCGAACAGTTCTGGCGCAGCACCCTGCGCGAACTCGTGTGTGACACGGGTTCCCCTCCCGTGCAGGGGCTGCGCCAGAGCTTCCTTGACCTGATGGCCCAATGGCCGGATCAACATCATGACACCTGAAACCACAGACACACTATCGTCCCGCGTAAGCGAATTGCGCGGCGAGATGCAGGACCTCTCGCGGCTGGCGGACTCGTTCGGCAACAGGCTGGTGACTTCGCTCGCGGGTGCTGTGGTGCATGGCCGCAAGCTCTCGGACGTGTTCCGGGGACTGGCACTCTCCATGGCGAACCAGGCGCTGTCGCAGGCGCTGAAACCGCTTGGCAACATGGTGGGCAACCTGCTGGGCGGGCTCTTCGCCAACGCCAATGGAAACGTGTTCTCGGCGGGCCGCGTGACACCCTTTGCTGCGGGCGGCATCGTCAATTCGCCGGTGCTGTTCCCGTTGCGCGGTGGCACCGGACTGATGGGGGAGGCGGGGCCGGAGGCGATCATGCCGCTGGCGCGTGGGCCTGACGGCAAGCTCGGCGTGCGTGGCGGCGGAAGCGGCCAACACGTCACCATCAACATCACCACGCCTGACATCCAGTCCTTCCGGCAATCGCAGAGCCAAATCGCCGCGCAGATGAGCCGGGCGCTGGCGCGCGGCCAGAGGAACAGCTAATGAGTTACGACGATGTGAGTTTCCCCGTGTCGATCGCCAGGGGCGCAAGCGGCGGGCCGGAGCGGCGCACCGATGTGGTGACAACCGCCTCGGGCCGCGAGGAACGCAACAGCCGCTGGGCCCATTCACGCCGCCGCTACAATGTGGGCTTCGGCATGAAGACCATCGCCGACGTGCAGGCCGTGGTGGCCTTCTTCGAGGAACGGCGGGGCAGGCTGCATGCCTTCCGCTTCCGGGACCATGCGGATTTCAAGTCCTGCCCGCCCGCTGCAACGCCTGCGGCGACGGACCAGCTTCTGGGAACGGGCGACGGCTCGGCAACAGTGTTCCAGCTTGTCAAACGCCATGGCACGGGAGCACGCGAACATGTGCGCGAGATCACGGCCCCCGTGGCAGGCAGCGTTGTGGTGGCGGTGAACGGCACGGCCACGCCGCACTTCACCCTCGATGCGGCAACAGGCAGGATCACCTTTCTGCCCGGCCACATTCCCGCAGCCGGGGCCAGCGTGACCGCCGGATTCGCGTTTGATGTGCCAGTGCGTTTTGACACGGACCAGATCAGCATCAACCTCTCGCACTTCGAAGCAGGTGAAATTCCCGACATCCCCCTGATCGAGGTGCGGCCATGAGGACTTTGCCTGCAGGGATGCAGGCCCATCTCGACTCCGGCACGACAACGCTCTGCCATTGCTGGCGCCTGACTCTGGCCTCCGGCGAGCGGCTGGGCTTCACCGACCATGACCGCGCGTTGCAGTTTGACGGAACGACGTTCGAGGCCGCGGCCGGATTCACCGGCAGCGAAATCGAGTCTTCGCTCGGATTTTCCGTGGACAACCTGGAGGCCAGCGGAGCGCTGCAATCAGGCATGCTGGACGCAGGAAGATTGCGTGCAGGTGATTTCGACCATGCCGAAGTCGAAATCTGGCGGGTGAACTGGAGCGACGTGAGCCAACGCCTGCTCATGCGCAAGGGCCACCTCGGCGAGGTGACCTATGGCGATGGTGCTTTCCAGGCTGAAGTGCGCGGCCTCTCGCACATCCTGGGCCAGACCCGTGGGCGCATCTACCAGCATGGCTGTGACGCTGTGCTGGGGGATGCGCGCTGCGGCGTCAATGCCAATCTGCCAGCCTACAGCGTGACGGCAACCGTGATGGCAGTGACTGGCGAGACGCTCCGCGTCTCCGGCATTGCCGCCGCCGACGACTGGTTCACCCGGGGCCGCGTTCTGTGGCTGAGCGGCGACGGACAGGGGCGCAGCCTTGCCATCAAACGCCAGCGCAACATGGAGGGCGAGGATCACATCACGCTCTGGCAGGCTCCGGCCTTCGCCGTTGCGCCAGGCGACCAGATCCGCCTCACAGCCGGATGCGACCGGCAATTTTCGACCTGCCGGAGCAAGTTCAACAATGCCGCGAATTTTCGCGGTTTCCCCCACATGCCGGGCAATGATTTCGTCACCGGCTTTGCCCGTCAGGGCGATCCCGCCAACACCGGCGGCAAGAGAAACTGAAACAGCCATGCCCCAGCAATCGGACATTATCGCCGCAGCGCGCGGCTGGATCGGCACGCCTTACCGGCACCAGGCCAGCGTCAAGGGCGTGGGCTGCGATTGCCTTGGCCTGGTGCGCGGCGTGTGGCGCGAGGTCTATGGCAGCGAACCGGAAGTGCCACCACCCTATGCTCCCGGATGGGCCGAGGCCTCCGGCGTCGAGGCGCTGGCCGAGGCGGGCGTCCGCCATCTTCTCCCTGTGCCAGAGAACGCCTTTGCCGCGGGTGATGTGCTGCTCTTCCGCTGGAAGCCGCACCTGCCCGCGAAACACGCAGGCATTGCCGTTTCGGCAAACCGCATGATCCATGCCCACGACGGGCTTTCCGTGTGCGAGGTGTCGCTGTCGACCTGGTGGCAGCGCCGCATCGCCTTTGTCTTCCGCTTTCCGGACCTGACCTGAACCATGGCCACAGTTGTTCTCCAATATGCAGGCGCTGCCCTTGGCACGCTGATCGGCGGGCCCTTGGGCGGCGTGCTGGGACGGGCCGCAGGGGCGCTCGCCGGCAATGTGCTGGACCAGAAACTCTTTGGCGAAAAGCAGCACCGCGAAGGCCCGCGCCTCACCGACCTGCGCGTGATGGCATCCGAAGAAGGGGCCGCCATTCCCGCTCTCTGGGGGCGCATGCGGATTTCCGGACAGGTGATCTGGGCCACGCATATTCTCGAAGAAGCCGCGACCTCCACGCAAAGCGCTTCCGGCAAAGGAGGCCCCAAGGCCACCACAACCGAATATGCCTACTACGCCAATTTCGCCGTGGGCCTGTGCGAGGGCGGGATCGACCGGGTGGGCCGCGTCTGGGCTGATGGCCGCGAGATTGACATCTCCACCTTCACGACGCGTTTCTACAACGGCAGCGAGACGCAACTGCCCGACAGCCTGATCGAAGCGATCGAAGGTGATGGTGACGCTCCCGCCTACCGCGGCCTTGCCTATCTGGTTTTTGACCGCCTGCCGCTGGCTGAATTCGGTAACCGCATTCCGCAACTGGCCTTCGAGGTGATCGGCAAGGGCAATGGTGCGGCGGCACGCGTTCGCGCGGTGAACATCATTCCCGGCTCCACCGAGTTTGGCTACGACACCGAAATCATCCAGCAGGAAACGGCACCGGGGCAAGTGGCCAGCGAGAATGCCCATGTCTCTGCCGAACGCAGCGACTGGAGCGTGGCGCTGGACCAGTTGCAGGGCACGGCACCCAACCTCGGCATGGCCTCGCTGGTTGTGGCCTGGTTCGGCGACGACCTGCGCTGCAACCACTGCAGTATCCGCCCCGGCGTGGACAATGCGGAGAAGGTGACAACGGGCGAACCGTGGCAAGTCTCCGGCATCGGGCGTGACGAGGCGCTCGAGGTGAGCAAGGTGGATGGCGTGCCGGCCTTTGGCGGAACACCATCGGATGCCTCGGTGCTGCGTGCCATCGCCGACCTGAAGGCGCGCGGCCTGAAGGTGATGTTCTACCCCTTCGTGCTGATGGATGTGCCGCAGGGCAACAGCAAGCCGAATCCCTACGCTGCCGGAACGCAAGGAGCCTATCCCTGGCGTGGCCGCATCACGGCGAGCATCGCGCCCGGACGCGCAGGCACGCCCGACAGGACCGCGACAGCGGCAACGCAGGTCGCCGCCTTCACGGGCACTGCAGTGGAAGCGGACTTCAGTCCCTCCGGCGAAACCATTGTGTATGCCGGGGAGCCGCAATGGTCCTACCGCCGCATGATCCTGCACTATGCGATGCTGTGCGCGGAAGCGGGCGGTGTTGACGCTTTTCTCATCGGCAGCGAATTGCGCGGACTGACAACGCTGCGGTCCGGACCTTCGGCCTATCCATTTGTATCGGCACTGGTGGCTCTGGCGGCCGATGTGAAGTCCATTCTGCCGGGGGCCAAGGTCTCCTATGCGGCGGACTGGTCGGAGTATTTCGGCCACCAGCCGCAGGACGGTTCGGGCGATGTGCATTTCCACCTCGATCCGTTGTGGGCCTCGCCGCATGTCGGCTTCATCGGCATCGACAACTACATGCCGCTGACGGATTGGCGCGATGGCACCAGCCATGCCGATGCGATGGCGGGATGGCGCTCGATCTACGACCCGTCCTACCTCGCAAGCGGAATTGCCGGTGGCGAAGGTTACGACTGGTTCTATGCCTCGGATTCCGACCGTGCCCAGCAATTGCGCACGCCAATCACCGATGGCGCCTATGGCAAGCCCTGGGTGTTCCGCCCCAAGGACGTGAAGAACTGGTGGCTCAACGCCCACCACAACAGGCCGGGCGGTGTGGAGAATGCCACGGCAACGGCCTGGCAACCGCAATCCAAGCCCGTGTGGTTCACGGAACTGGGCTGCCCCGCCATCGACAAGGGCAGCAATGGTCCCAATGTCTTCTTCGATGCCAAGTCGTCCGAGAGCGCCGTGCCGCCTTTCTCCGGTGGCCAGCCGGATGACCTGATCCAGAACCGCTATATCCTCGCCATGGCTGACCACTGGGCAACCAGCGGACCGCACAATCCGGTGTCTGACCTGAACGGCCAGCCCATGGTTCCCGCCGACCGGCTGTTTTTCTGGGCCTGGGATGCCAGACCCTATCCTGCTTTTCCGGTGCGCACCGACATCTGGGGTGATGGGGCCAACCATGCCCGCGGCCACTGGCTGAATGGCCGCCTCGGCGCCATTGATCTTGCCGAACTTGTGCGGGAGGTGGCGGCGCGCTTCGGCCTTGGCGATGTGGCGGTGGAAGGCGTTTCCGGCCTCGTGGACGGCTATGTCCTCGACCGCCCCATGTCCGGGCGCGACGCCCTGGAAAGCCTGCTGCGGGTCTTTGCGCTTGACGCGGTTGAATCCGGCGGCCGGATGGTCATCCGTACACGGATGGAAAGCCCGCAGCTGCTCGTGCCGCATGAGGAACTGGTGGATGAGGGGGCGGACAAGCCGGTGTTCAGCGAAACCCGGGCGCAGGAAACCGACCTGCCGGCGGTTGTGCGGATTTCCTATGTGGACTCAGGCCTCGATTACCGCAGTGCCGCCGTGATGCAGGATCGCGCCGCAAGCCACAGCGCCCGCGAGATCGCGCTCAGCCTTCCCGCCGCAGTGAACCAGTCACTGGCGCAGGCCCGCTGTGATGTGGCGCTGGAAGAGGCGTGGTGCCAGCGCACGGCGGCATCCTTCGCGCTGCCGCCCTCGCGCCTCGCGCTCGAGCCGGGCGATGCGGTGACCATTGACGGCCAACCGTTCCGGCTGACGGCGCTCACCGATGGCGTGGCGCGCAAGGCCGAGGCACTGGCCCACGCCGCCACCATCTACGATCCGCCACCTGCCGTGCTGCGCCTCAAGGCCGGGACGGAGGCTGTGATCTATGGTGCGCCGGATGCGTTGTTCATGGACCTGGCGCTGGCAAGCGGTGATCAACCGGCCGCACCCTGGATAGCGGCGCAGGCCGCACCGTGGCCGGGACGCCTCGCCCTGCTGCGCCAGAAAGGCAACGCCGCCTATGGCTTCAACCGTTTCGTCTCCGAACAGGCGACCATGGGCTTCACCTTGACGGCACTGCCTGCCGGACCGCTGGCACGCATGGATCATGGCAACACCTTCGATGTGGTGCTGAACCATGGCGCATTGTCATCCGTTAGCCGTCTGGAACTCCTGAACGGCGTCAATGCCGCGGCCATCGGAACACCGGACAGTGGCTTCGAAATCATCCAGTTCGAGGCTGCCACGCTGACGGCACCCAATACCTACCGCCTGCACGGACTGCTGCGCGGGCTGGCAGGTTCAGGCGCGGAGATGCTGCCATTGCGGGAAGCGGGCGCCCGCTTCGTGCTGCTCAATGCCGCCGTGGTGCAACCGGCACTTGCCCTCACCGAGGCCGGGCTTTCATCCACCTGGCGGATCGGTCCGCACGGGCTGGATTCCGGGCACAAGGCCTATCTGCAATTGACGACAAACGGCACGCTGAAAGCCCTGCGGCCCCTGCCACCGGTGCGGCTTCGTTCAAGAAGCGAAGCAGGTGGCATTGCGTTTTCATGGATCAGACAGTCGCGCCTTGCAGGCGACAGCTGGGACCTCGCGGAGATTCCCCTTGGCGAAGCGCAGGAGCGTTACCGGGTGAGCGTGCTTGATGGCGCGGCGCTTCTGCGCAGCAGCGACGTGACAACCCCTGCCGCCTTTTACAGCAACGCCGAGATGCTCGCCGATTTTGGCGCACTGCCCGCCTCATTCACATTCCGTGTGGCGCAGCTGAGCGACAGCTACGGCCCCGGCACGCCACTCGAAAGGATCATCCATGTCTGACACGCCACATCTTGCCCTGCCTTATCTTGCCGCAGCGCAGGCGCAGAAACACGTCACCCACAATGAAGCGCTCTCCCTGCTCGACGGACTTGTGCAGGCCGGCGTGAAGTCGCGTACGCTGGCGGCACCGCCTGCCGCGCCACAGGACGGTGACCGCTATCTGGTCGCTGTCGCCGCGTCTGGCGGGTGGACCGGGCAATCCGGAAAGATCGCCATGCGGATTGACGGCGGCTGGCACTTCATCACGCCACGCGAAGGCTGGCGCCTGTGGGTCGATGACGAAGATGTGTTCCTTGTCTTCGACGGCATGGACTGGTCCGGACTGGGCGGCGTGCCGGACGAAGTGCAGGGCCTTGATCTGCTGGGCGTGAATGCCACGGCGGACATGACCAACAAGTTGACGGTGTCCAGTGCCGCCACGCTGTTCAATCATGCTGGCGCTGGCCACCAGCTCAAGATCAACAAGGCGGCGCCGGGCGATACGGCCTCGCTTCTCTTCCAGACCGGATTTTCGGGCCGCGCCGAAATCGGGACGGCAGGCAGCGATGATTTCCGGATCAAGGTGAGCAGCGACGGCTCCGCCTTCAATGATGCCCTGAGCATCGTGGCAGCGAGTGGTGCCCTGACGGCACACCAGCCCCTGCGTCTGGCGCCACGGGCCACTGATCCGGTGTTACCACAGGATGGCGACATCTGGTACTCGAACGGCAGCAACCGCTTCCGCAAGCGCGAGAACGGCGTCACCAGTGATCTTGCGGGGAGTGGCGGCGATGTCTCTGCGGCGCTGGCTGGAGCTGTTGCGCTGGATGTGCTGCCGCAGCCCCTGCGCGGCAGGAAGGCGCTGGTGCTCGATCTCGCCGGGAACAGCTTTGCCGCCTTCAACGATGGCAGCGCTGCCGCCATGGGCGACATCGCGGCCTATGCCTCTGCCACACTCACCAACTCCACCGGCGGCCTGCGCTGGACGCGCAAGCGCCTGCTGGCCAGTGTCGCCGCCAACGCGCTCCGCCTGACCCATGATTATCTGGGCTGCCCGATGGGCGCGCTCTTCGAGGCGGCCTTCGCCTACTTGCACACCCGCAGCCAGCCCACAGTGGCCGAGCAGACGGCAAGCAATGTTGTTGATGCTGCCGCCCCTGATGGCTGGAGCGGAACATGGACCGGCTTCGGTGACAACAGCGTGCAACGCTTCGGCTATCTGCCCGCACAGGCGACCGCCAGCGGCCAGGACTATTGCAGCGCCATTCTGCTGCGCATGGACGATGGTGCGGCTCCCGTGCCGGGACTGTCCACCGGCAGTGGAGACTTCATGTTCGCCAACAGCGGCGGACCGCTGAAACCTTCTGACGGCAGCAGCGGCTTCGACATCAAGGGTCCCTTCGCCAACAATGTCTATCTGATCTCCTGGTATGTGGTCTCGTCGGGTACAACCATCCGCCCGCCGTCGCCGATCAAATACACCGGGCAATCTGCACGCGGCTTCGTGTCCGGCGCGCGCCTGTTCGGGCCGGGCCGTTATCCGCCCTCTTTCATGGAGGCAACCGGAACGGCTCCGTCGCGCGCCGCTGACGTTCTCTCGCTGCCGGTCTCCGGTTTCACCGCCGACGAGATCACGGTTGCGGGCGCATTCACCGCACCCAACCCGGAGGCCACGCTGCGCACCGTGTTCTGCCTCAGGAACGGGGCCGACAAGCTGGAGATGACCTTCGCCGCGGGCTCCATGGTGCCGGTGATCAAACTCACCGTGGGCGGCGTTGAACAGTTCGGCGGCAGTGCGGCGGCGCTGGCACCGGGCACATCGTACAGGTTCCATGTGGCGGCTTCCAGGGCAGCCAAGCTGCTGTACTGGAAGTTTGCAGGACTTGGCGCGGGCAGCGTCAGCCCCACGTCGCCACTCACGGCCACGGCGAGTTTCACGCCTGCTGCCCTCGATGTGGGCAATGCAGGCGGCACGGCGCAACTGTCATCATCAATCCTTTCCCTGGCCGTGATCGACCGGGCATGGACAGCGGCGGAAGGCGAGGGCTTCACCGATCCGGGCGGCGTTGCTGTTCTCTCCAATGCCACGGCGGCGCTGGCAGCTGATGTGCAGCTTGTCACCAGCAACACATTTTATGACGGGCCGTCGGTTACGCTGGCGGCAGGCACATGGCTGCTCACGTCGCAGGCGCAGTACCAGAAGACCACGACCACGGCGAGCCAGGTGACGGTGCGGCTGAGTGATGGCAGCGGCCACTACGCAAGCCAGAATGCCTACCACGCCAGCGTGGCCAACGTCACGCTGGGCTTCGCCGTCAGTGCCGTCGTGTCGCTGGCCGCCGTCGCGACCATCAAGCTGCAGATGGCCACTACTGTGGGGAATGCCGCGTGCCTCATGAAGGCGCAGGCCCCCAACAACGGAAGCGGCAACAACGCCACCGTGATCAGCGCGGTGCGCATCCAATGACAACAGGACCAGCCATGGGTGACTTTGAACGAGAGATTGGCGGGCTGCAGGCCCGCATGGAAACGGTGGAACACGAACTGCAAGCCATCCGCAGCGACGTGCGTGAAATCCGTGACGCGCTGGTGCGCGCCAGGGGCGGCTGGATGGCTGTGCTGCTGCTCTTTTCGCTGGCCGCTTCACTGGGGGCATGGGCGTCCCAAGCGATTCGCATCCTTGCCGGTGGCCAGCCATGAAAATGACCGATGAAGGCTTGGCCCTCATCCGGCGCTATGAAGGGTTCCGGTCGGAAGCCTACCGTGATGCCGTTGGCGTCTGGACAATTGGATATGGCCACACCTCCATGGCTGGCGCGCCGGTTGTGATACCCGGACTGCGCATCACCACGGCTGAAGCAGCCGCGATCCTTGCGCGTGACGTGAAGACTGTTGCCGACGGCGTGGCGGCGCGTTTGGAGGTGCAACTGTCCGGCCCGCAGTTCTCGGCGCTTGTGTCCTTCGCCTTCAATGTCGGGCTCGGCAACTTCCGCAAGTCCGGCGTGTTGAAAGCCGTCAATGCCGGAGACCTCGATGCCGTGCCGCGCCGCCTGAACCTGTGGGTGAAAGCGGGAGGCCGCACCTTGCCCGGTCTTGTGAGGCGGCGTGCCGCCGAAGGGGCCATGTTTGCAGCTGGTGTCGCGGACAACGCCACGCCAGGACAATCCAGCGGGGCACCGGTTGAGCCGCAGCAGGGAAAACACCCGGCGCGAAGCCGCACCGTGCATGCCGCGCTGCTGGCTGCAGCCGCTGCACTGGCGCAGGGGCTCGCCGTGCCGAGGTTCTGGGCTGCCATCCTCGCACTTGTGGTGCTGGGAGCGGCAGCCTTCATCGTTTTCGACCGCATCAAGAAACTGAAAGAGGAGGGGGTCTGATGGCCATTCCCGTCGCACTGATCAGCAACATCGTGGGCAGCCTCATGGGCGGGCCTGTGGGCAAGATTCTCGATGCCTACATCAAGGACACGGAGTTGCGCCGCAGGCTGGAAGCCGATTTGCAGGCCCGGCTGGTAGAGCATCTCGGGCGCGAGATGACCTTGCAGCAGTCCGCCATCCTTGCGGAAATCAACTCCGATGCCTGGCTGACCAAGACCTGGCGGCCCCTGCTGATGCTGTCTTTTCTCGGCTTTCTCGGTTTTGTGGGCGTGTTTCTGCCGCTGGCGGATCTCGCTGCGGGCCACCCCATTCCCTTCAATCCGCGCTGGGCCGCCCTGCCGCCAGAATTCTGGGATTTCCTCTCGGTCGGAGTCGGAGGTTATGTCGGGGGCCGTTCACTGGAAAAAATCGCCGGGGCGCTGCAACGGCCAGTTGCTGGTCGCAAGCCCTGAGGGAACCTCTTAAGACATCGTAAACCATTGAAAGGTGTTGATTTCACGGGTATTTCGCAGGTGCAGCACTGTTCATGTGGCGTTCAGGTTGGCTGACCTAATGCTCGTCACCGATAGCCGGGGTGCGGAGTGTCATGACGAGCAAGTTGACCAGGATTTTTGCCATCTTTCTCCTGCTGGCCAGCACAGCAGGATCGGTCGGCCTGCTGTCGTCCTCCGCCGAGGCTGGCAGGCTGAAGCTGATGAACCGCGAGGTCCGTACCCAGCGGCTCGCGCCGCCACAGGCTGCCCCGTGGGACATGGCCCAGGGCCTCGAAGACCCGGGCTTCGATGACGGGACCACTGACTTTGGCGCCGATGAACCGGGCAGCGGCGGTGTCACCATCCGCCCGCGCCAGGCTGCCCGCATTGCCCGCGACATGGTTCCGGGGTCAAAGGTGTTGAATGTCAGACTCTTGCCCTCAGGCGTTTATGCTGTCACCTTGCGCGGTGACGGCAAGCTGACTCGCGTGATGGTGGATGGCCGCAGCGGCGACATCCTCTGATCCGGTTCGGCTGCCGATAGCTGGAGCCGGACCCCGCCATGCGCGTTCTCGTTGTAGAAGATGATGCCGACCTCAACCGCCAGATTTCCACGGCACTGACCGACGCGGGCTATGTGGTGGACAAGGCCCTGGACGGTGAAGAGGGGCACTACCTCGGCGAATCCTCACCCTACGATGCGGTGATCCTTGATCTCGGCCTGCCGGTTCTGGACGGTGTGAGCGTTCTGGAAAAATGGCGCCGCGCTGGCCGCAAGATGCCGGTTCTCATTCTCACGGCCCGCGACCGCTGGAGCGACAAGGTGGCGGGCTTTGACGCCGGCGCCGATGACTATGTGACCAAGCCCTTCCACATGGAAGAAATCCTTGCCCGTGTGCGCGCCCTCGTCCGCCGCAGCGCCGGACAGGCCTCGAGTGAATTGACCTGTGGGCCGGTGACGCTGGACACCAAGGGTGCCAAGGTCATGGTCAATGGCATGGGCGTGAAGCTCACCTCGCTGGAGTACCGCCTGCTTGAATACCTGATGATGCACATGGGCAAGGTCGTGTCGCGCACCGAACTGGTCGAGCATCTCTACGACCAGGATTTTGACCGCGACTCCAACACCGTCGAGGTGTTTGTGGGCCGCCTGCGCAAGAAGCTGGGCGTGGACGTGCTGCACACCATCCGCGGCATGGGCTATTGTGTCCAGCCGCCCGGCAATGCGGACTAATTCCCTCGCCTTCCGCCTGACCGTTTCGGCGGCCGTCACGGCTGTCGTGCTGCTCATTGCCGCCGTTATTGTTCTCTCGGAGCTGTTCCAGCAAACGGTGCAGCGGAATTTCGATGCGCGCCTGCGCGCCATCATGGACGGCTTGCAGGTGAATATCGATCTGGCCGCCGACGGCTCGCCCCGCGTGCAGGGCAATTTCGCCGACACGCGCTTCCAGTTGCAGGATTCAGGTTGGTACTGGCAGGTGGCACCGGTGGTGCAAGGAGGCCAGAAACCGGCGGTCTCCGCCTCCCTGCTGGAGCCGCCGCTGGCCCTGCCTGCGACCGGCCTCGGCAACCGCGACCGCGAGGGTTATGCGCGCTTTTCCATGTCCGACGCCGCCGGCAACCAGCTGCGCGGCATCGAACAGCGCCTCAAGCTGTTTGGCAGCGATGCCGAATACTCGTTTGTCGTGACCGGCAACTTTGATGAACTGCGCACCGAAGTGCAGGCTTTCCGGCGCGGCCTCTATCTCTCGCTGGCGCTGATCGGTTTCGGGCTGCTGGCGGCGATCTTCTTCCAGGTGCGCTACGGCCTGCAGCCGATGAAGGAGATGGAGCGCAAGCTCAACGACATCCGCGCCGGCAAGGTTGAAATGCTGGAGGGGGACTTTCCCTCAGAGATGCAACCCATCGCAGACGAACTGAACCTGCTGGTCCAGTCAAATTTTGAAATCATCGACCGGGCCCGCATGCAGGTCGGCAACCTGGCCCATGCCCTCAAGACACCCATCAGTGTACTGACGAATGAGGCGCGTGACCACAGGGGTCCGCTCTCCGACAAGGTGATGGAACAGATCGGCGTGATGCGTGAGCAGGTGAACCTCTACCTTGACCGTGCCCGCCGCGCCGCGCGCGCCCAGACGGTGGGGTCCGCCACCGATGTTGATCCCGTCCTGCAGGCGCTGGCCCGTACCCTGCAGCGCATCAACCGCGACCGCGGGCTTGAGGTGGCCGTGGAGCCGGGGCCGCCGCTCAAGTTCCGTGGCGAGCGCCAGGACCTTGAGGAGATGGTGGGCAACCTGATGGACAATGCCTGCAAGTGGAGCAAGAGCAAGGTGACGGTTCGCGCCCGGCTTTTGCCCCAGGCAGGCGAGGACGGCAGGCCGTGGATGCTGATCGAGGTCGATGACGATGGCCCCGGGCTGCCGCCGGAGAAACGCGCCATCGCCATGAAGCGGGGACAGCGCCTGGATGAGTCAAAACCAGGCTCGGGCCTTGGCCTCAACATCGTTTCAGAGACGGCGGCGATGTATGGCGGCGTTGCCTCGCTGGACAAGGCCGATCTCGGCGGGTTGCGGGCAATTCTGAAACTGCCTGCACTTGCAGGTTCGGCCGCCAGCACAATCTGAAATTTCAAACCGGCGGCACGAACGGTCCCTGCGAGCGGTTGTGGCTGACGATGTCTGCCCTATTTGAGTTGAAAGCATGCATTAATATTCATCCGCGTGTATGGATAACAATGAAAAAACGCGGAAAAATATTGCACTACTTGATTCTAACTCATACGATGAATATCTGAAAAACACGGCGATGAATTGCGCGCAATGGTCGAAGAAAGCGCGCCTATCCAAAGATCAGAACAACGGTCTCAGACAGCAGTCCGTTTACTGCCCCCGGTCGCGGGTTGCCTGTCGGAGGAGGGGAGCGAGTCGTCAGATTCGCTCCCCGATTTCTTCTCCCTGACCTGTTGATGCAGGCGTTGGCAAACCACGCTCGCGGTAGGGCGTGCGGCCGTAGAACGAGCGGTAGCATTTCGAAAAGTGCGATGGCGACGAGAAGCCGCAGGCCAGTGCGACATTGATCACCGACATGTCGGTTTGCAGCAGCAGGGACCGCGCCTTCTTGAGCCGCAACTCCAGATAGTAACGCTTGGGTGACCGGTCGAGGTAGCGGCGGAAGAGACGCTCGAGCTGGCGCGTGGACAGGCCCGCCTGCTTGGCCAGGATGCTGGGCGACAACGGGTCTTCCAGGCAGCCTTCCATTTTCTCGATGATCGACACCAGTTTCGGGTGACGCGCGCCGATGCGCGCCGGCAGCGACATCCGCTGGTTCTCGCTGTGGTGGCGGATCGGCGAGTGCAGGATGGCCTCTGCCACCTGCGCGGCAAGGTCTGGCCCGTGCTGGCTGGCGATGAGGGTCAGCATCATGTCGATGGCGGTTGTGCCACCAGCGCTGGTGAAGCGGTCCCGGTCGATTTCAAAGAGGCCGCCCGTTGCCTCCAGTTCCGGGAATGCCTCGGTGAAACCGGGCAGGTTTTCCCAGTGGATGGTGCATTTGTAGCCATCCAGCAGGCCGGCTTCGGCGAGAATGTGGGCACCCGTGCACACCGCGCCGATGCTGACGCCCCGGCGCGCCACCTTGCGCAGCCAGCTGATCAGGCGCTTGTCCGCATGTTTCTGAACATTGAGACCGCCGCAGACAATGATGGCGGCATCCGGTGGCACGGATTCCAGATCGCCATTGACCATGGTCAGGATATTGTTGGAGGCGGCAACGGGCTGCCCGTCGATGGAGTGCATAGTCCAGCGGTAAAGCGCCTTTTCGGCAAAGCGGTTCGCCTGGCGCAGGGGCTCGATTGCCGAGGTCACCGGCATCATCGTGAATTCCGGCAGGAGGACAAGGGCAACGGCATGCGGGAGTGATTTGGCCTTGTCGCCGAACATGGGGTGCCTCGCGAGCGGATTGTCTATTTGCGACATCATGGTCCATTTCCGGCATTTTGTCCATAGGCGTCACCGAGGTGCGGTTTTGCGACGCAATATCGTCGCAGCCGTCGGGAACAAGCTATGCGTGTCGCAAACTGGTAAGCAGCGCGCGACAGGGGTGGCACGATAGCGACGTTCCCCACCAAGAGGCCCCGCCATGGACACCAGCGTCAAATTCCCGCCAACCGCATCTGCCGCATTGGCAAATCCGCTGGGAGCCTTCCTCTCCAAGGCCACCATCGAGGTCACGGGAAAGCAGATCGAAAAATTCCCCCTGCTCAAGGAACACATGCCGGCGGGTGCCAGTGTCTTCATCGCCCTCATTGAGGCGCAGGACCTGGAGGCGCAGATCACCGCCGCTGCCGAACTGCGCAAGCTCGGTTTTGAACCCATTCCCCACGTGCCCGCCCGCTTCGTGCGCGATGAGGCCGACCTTGACGCGCGCCTGACGGCCTTCAAGGAGAAGGCCGGTGTGACAACGGTGCTGGCGCTGGGTGGCGGCGCGCCCGAACCCATCGGCAAGTTCGACGCCGCAATCCAGATGCTCAATACAGACCTGTTCCAGAAGGCGGGCATCACCCGCATCGGCATTGCCGGTCACCCCGAGGGCAACCCTGACATCACCAAGAAGCAGGGTGAAGCGGCCCTGCTGAAGGCGCTCACCGAAAAGAACGCCTGGCTGAAGGCCAACGGCATCGAAGGTTTCATCGCCACGCAGTTCCTGTTCGAGGCAGGCCCGCTTGCCCTGTGGGCCTCGTCGCTGCGGGAAGCTGGAATCAGCCTGCCGATTTACGTGGGCGTTCCCGGCCCCGCGACCATCAAGACGCTGGTGAAGTATGCCGCCATGTGCGGCGTGGGCAATTCCGCCCGCTTCATCCGCAAGCAGGCGCTCAACATCACCAAGCTGCTGACGGTGTCCGAGCCGACCGAATTCGTCGACCAGCTGGCCAAGCTGCACTTCGACAAGCCGGAGCTGAACATCGCCGCGCCGCACCTCTACCCGTTTGGCGGTTTCGACAAGCTCTTCACCTGGCTGAAGACCCAGAAGGGCTGACCAGCGGCGCGAAGACCGCGTGCAGTGTCAGCCCTTGCCGGGCGGCATCTCCACGCTGGCCAGCGGCCCCAGAAAATCCGACTTCCCGAGCCCGATGCCGCTGTTGCGCAGCAGCCCGTAGGCCACGACCATGTGGAAATGGAAATCGGGCACGATGACACTGGCGGCATAGTCAATGGCCTTCATGCCCTTGCTGTCGTCCATGAAGGTGGGAACAAGCGCGCTTGCGCGGCTCGCAACCGTTGCCGGACTGATGCTGCCGAGATAGGCGGCGGCAACCTCCAGGCTGTTGCGCAACTCCTCCCAACTGGCTTCGTCATAACCCACGCGCGGCGGAGGTTCACTGGTGAAATGCCGGGCAAAGTCCGCCGACAGGTAACACACATACTGGATCTGCTGGAGCAGGTTGAACATGTCCGGGAACAGGCGGCTGTCCAGCAGCGCCTCTGTCTTCAGTCCTTTGGCTGGTGCCTCGGCCTTGGCCTTGTCCATGATGCTGGACATGTTGCGAAGGCCCTGCAACATCACGCCGATGGTGAGCTTGTGGATTGACTGCGTATCCGTGGAAACGGTCATGGGAGATCTCCTCGCCGATAGAGTGTGAAGCGTCTGGTGCGGCAGCTCAGTGCTTGCCGAGTTCGGCCACGACCTCGCCGGAGACCGGGTCAGTCACGCCGAGGCCTCCACCCAGATCTTCCAGGCTGTCCCGGAACTGGTCGAGCATGCCGATCATCTGCGGACGTGCAGCGGCAATGCTGTCAAAACTGTCCCACTTCACAATCAGGCAATAAGCCCGGTCACCTGTCTTGATCATCATCCCTTCGCGCATGCCGGGAAGAGGTGGGGCTTTCCTGTGAAAGTCGAGAAACGCCTGCTCCTTGCCGGGCTTGGTCCGGAATCGCACAACATTGTACGCGGTCATGGCACCCTCCACCTGTCTCGTGTGACAGAGTTGTCTGGCGCCCCCGGCGAGGCAGAAGGCTACGCGCTCTCCCCCTCAGGCACAATCGACCGGAGCTTGCAGTCAGCCCGCCTTCGGAAAAACCCGGACTTCGCTGCCCTTACGTGCGGCTTTGCGCAGGAAATCCCAGGTGTATTGCGCGAAGCTGCGGAAGACGTAGATATCAATCACGTTGTCCTCAACCACATGCAGCAGCGCCGCGATCTCGGCAAAGCGCATGCGCCGCACCGTGCCGGGCGGATAGTCGCCATGGGTGAGATCGATGGCGCTGCCCTTCATGACAACTTCACGCACACCCTCGCCTTCGAGACGAATGATGGCGCGCATGTCCGAGACATTGACGGCAAGCGAGTGGATTCCAGCGAGGTCCTTCGACAGCTGGTCCGCCATTTCCTGCGCCTTGGCGCGCGGGCAGGTGATGAGCCACTGGTCCGGCGAGAGCCAGAACACGCGGACATCGCCCCACGTCGCCGTGGTGCGCGGCTGCTTCGGCAGGTCAACACCAAGGGCAGACTTGGCAGCTGCCATGAATTTCCTGTCGCCGGCAGAGCCGCGCAGGTCGATCATGCCGCGCTCGGCGATTTCCCGCATGGACACATAGGTGTCGGTGGGGGCCGCGAGGCTGGCGAGGGGGCTTTCGAAACGGGCCTCAAGCATTGATGCGGCCTCCATCCTGGTCATAGAACACGGGGCTGACGATCTTGCCCTTCATCACCTTGCCGCCTTCCAGCGGGAAGGAAATGGTTTCACCCATGCGGGCGCGGCCGTTTTCAATGAGGGCCATGGCGATGGACCGGCCCAGAGTGGGAGACATGTAGGTGGACGTCACCTGGCCGATCATGGCCATCGGCGGCTTGTCCTTCACCTCGCGCACCGCATATGCCCCATCGGGCAGGACATCATTCGGGTCTTCGGTGAGAAGGCCCACAAGCTGCTTGCGGTTCGGACCCTTGAGGTAGGACTGCTCCAGCGAACGCTTGCCGATGAAGTCGGCCTTCTTCTTGGAGACCAGGCCTTCGAGGCCCACATCGATCGGTGTCGTTGTGCCATCGGTTTCATCGCCGACAACAATGTAACCTTTCTCGGCGCGCAACACGTGCAGCGCTTCGGTGCCGTAGGCCTCGATGCCAAACTCTTCGCCAGCGGCGAGGATTGCATCCCAGAGCCCGCGGCCAAGATTGGCAGGCGTCGCCACTTCGTAGGACTGTTCGCCCGAGAAGGAGATGCGGAACACGCGCACCGGATAGCCACCCATGCGGCCGATCTTGAACGACATGTGCGGGAAGGCTTCGTTCGACACGTCAAAGTCCGGCTCCAGCTTGGAGAGAACCTCGCGCGCCTTTGGCCCTGCAATGGCGAACTGTGCCCACTGCTCGGTGACTGGCGTCACAAAGACCTTGTAATGCGTCCACTCAGTCTGCAGCCATTCCTCAAGCCATGCCGCGATGCGGTCTGCACCGCCCGAAGTGGTGTGCATCAGGAAGTGGTCATCAGCGAGGCGCACGGTGACGCCGTCGTCGCTGAGGAAACCCAACTCGTTCATCATCAGGCCGTAGCGGCACTTGCCGACCTTCAGTGTCGAGAACATGTTGGTGTACATGCGGTCGAGGAATTCGGCGGCGTCAGGCCCCTTGATCTCGATCTTGCCGAGGGTGGAGGCATCGAGCAGGCCGACCTTGTTGCGCACCGCGAGGATTTCCCGCGTGATCGAGGCATGCTTGTCCTCGCCCGCCGAGGGATAGGTGTAGGCGCGGCGCCACTGGCCCACGGGCTCAAACACCGCCCCCTTGTCCTTGTGCCAGTTGAAGATCGGCGTGCCGCGGATCGGCAGGAACAGCTCCTTGGTGAGCGAGCCTGCAATCGAGCCGAAGGAATAGGGTGTATAGGGCGGGCGGAAGGTGGTGACGCCGATTTCCGGAATGGAACGGCCTGTCGCTTCCGACAAGACACCCAGACCATTGAGATTGGAAGTCTTGCCTTGGTCGGTTGCCATGCCGAAGGTGGTGTAGCGCTTGGTGTGCTCGACCGATTCATAACCTTCGCGCTGGGCCAGTTCGAGATCGGCGGCGGTCACGTCGTTCTGGTAGTCGATGAAGTGCTTGTTGCCTTCATTGTAACCGCCCGTGGCCGGTGCAAACCAGATCGCCTCCAGGGCACCGCGCGAGGGTTCTTCCACGGCGGGCAGCTTGGTCTTTGCGGCCTTGGCCTTGGCGTTGACGGACTTTGCCGCAGCTTCACCGGCGGAAAGCGCTTCGGCAAGGGTTTCGGCAACGGACATGCTGCCGTTGGCGGCACCGATTGCCGTGATGGCATCCGTGTGGGTGTTGGGGCGGAAGCTGGCGAGGCCGTCATCAAACCTGATCTTGCCGCCGTTGTGGCACCACAGGTGCAGCGCCGGATTCCAGCCGCCCGACATGGCGATGAAGTCGCAGTCCACCTTCTTCTCGGTGATGACGCGTCCCTGGCCCTTGCGGTAGGCGGCGATCTTCACCGACTTGACGCCAAGATTTCCGTCAACCTTGGAGATCACGGAACTGGGCGACACTTCAATGCCTGCGGCCATGGCCTGCTGCACCAGTTCACCTTGCGGGCGGGCGCGGCTGTCCACGACCTGCACGTTCACGCCCGCCTTCTTCAAGGCCAACGCGGTGAGATAGGCGTCGTCATTGTTGGTGAAGACCACGCCGTTTGTGCCCGGCGCAACGCCGTAGCGTTCAACCATGCCGCGCACGGCGGATGCCAGCGTGATGCCGGGGCGGTCGTTGTTGGCAAAGGCAATCGGGCGTTCCAGCGCGCCCGAGGCGAGCAGGATGTGACCGGCGCGGATCTTCCACAAACGGTGGCGCGGTGCGCCTGCCGCAAGGATCGACGGATCATGGTCGCCGACGCGCTCGAAGGCCATCATGTAGTTGTGATGGAAATGACCGACGGCCGTGGTGCGCGAAAGAATTTGCACATTTGGCAGTGCTGCGAGTCGGTCAGCAACGGCTTTCGCATAGCCAGCCACGGAGCCTTCTCCGACTTTGCCAGCAGTCAGATCGGCAATGCCGCCCAGCACGGGATTCTCGTCAATCAGCAACACGCGCACGCCACCTGCGGCGGCGGCTTCGGCGGCCGTGAGGCCTGCAATGCCGCCACCCACCACGACAACGTCGGCATGGATGTGCATGTGTTCATAGGTATCGGGGTCGCGGTCTTCCGGCGCCTTGCCGAGACCGGCGGCGTAACGGATCACCGGCTCGTACACGTGCTTCCAGAAGGCGCGCGGCCACATGAAGGTCTTGTAGTAGAAGCCGCCGGGGAAGAAGCGCGAGAGCTTGTTGTTGATGGCGCCGATGTCGAAATTGAGCGACGGCCAGCGGTTCTGCGAAACGGCAGTCATGCCGTTGAAGAGCTCGATCTGCGTGGCCCGCAGGTTGGGCTCGTGGCGTGCGCCCACGCCGACACCGATCAGCGCGTTCATTTCTTCCGAGCCGAGGCCGATCACGCCGCGCGGGCGGTGATACTTGTAGGAGCGGCCAAAGACGCGCTGTCCCGACGCCAGAACAGCCGAGGCAACGGTGTCACCCGCGAAGCCCTGCACGGTGCGGCCATCGAAGCTGAAAGAGAGCGGCTTGGAGCGGTCGATGCGGTTGCCGCCGGAGGCCAGACGATAGGGTTTGCCGGTCATCGCTTACTTCGCCTTCGCAACAGATTTGAAATAGTCGGCCCACGGGCCCTTGGCCTGCTGCTGCAGCTCCACGGGCGGCAGTTCTGTGATGCCGTAGTAGGCCTTGAACTCCAGCGTCACGGTATCGCGCGCCGCATGGAACCATTTTCCGCAGCCACGGTCACAGCGCCAGCGTTCAAAGTGCAGGCCCTTGGGATTGTGGCGGATGAACAGGTAGTCGCGCTGTTCTTCATCGGTGATGTTGACCGGGTCCGACGTGGCGGGACGGCGCACATGCGCCTGGCCGCCGTAGTGGAAATCGGCCTCTTCGCCTTGGACGCCGCAGACAGGGCAGGTGACAACAAGCATTTCAGACCTCCCTTAGTGCGCGACTGCCGCAGCGACGCTTTCGTCGATGAGCCGGCCTTCAGCGAAGCGGTTGAGCGAGAAAGGTTCAGCGATGGGGTGCGGACGGTCGTTCGCCATGGTGTCGGCGAAGACCCAGCCCGAACCGGGAATGGCCTTGAAGCCGCCGGTGCCCCAGCCGCAGTTGACATAAAGCCCGTCCACATCGGTCTTGGAGAGGATCGGCGAACGGTCGCCGGTCATGTCCACGATGCCACCCCACTGGCGCAGCATGCGCAGGCGCGAAATGATGGGGAAGGTTTCCACAAGGGCGGTGACTGTGTGTTCCAGCGCCGTGAAGGAACCGCGCTGCGAATAGTTGTTGTAGGGATCGGTGCCGCCACCGACCACCAGTTCGCCCTTGTCAGACTGGCTGATGTAGCCGTGCACGGTGTTGGCCATGACCACGCAGTCGATGACCGGCTTGATCGGTTCCGAGACGAGCGCCTGCAGGCACATGCTCTCGATCGGCATGCGCACCCCGGCCATGTCCATGATGGTGGAGACGTGGCCCGCCGCAACCACGCCGACCTTCCTGGTCTTGATGGGACCGCGCGAGGTATCGAGGCCGACGACCTTGCCGCCTTCGCGGCGGATGCCCGTGACCTCGCAGTTCTGGATGATGTCCACGCCCATGGAGTCGGCGCCGCGGGCATAGCCCCAGGCGACGGCGTCATGGCGACCCGTGCCGCCGCCATTGGTGTCGAGCGGTTCGTACTCGATGATGG